>Ga0209712_10002734_pt1 | contig 14471 bp, 10 predicted proteins | sample ArcOceMetagenome_FD_187443 | JGI IMG/M metagenome (GOLD analysis project Ga0209712, IMG submission 187443) | Marine eukaryotic phytoplankton communities from Arctic Ocean - Arctic Ocean - Greenland ARC118M Metagenome (SPAdes) (version 2) | ecosystem: Environmental > Aquatic > Marine > Oceanic...
TCCCACGCCATCTCGATAATACGGTCTATTTCTATAACCCCTAAAGTCATAATGCAGGCATTTTATATTGTTCGTCGAATTCTATTTTTTCATTTAATAAAGATCTTAAAAAATTCTTATTTTCATAAAAAGTTTTCGTTTTTTTAAATTGAATAAATTTTCCTTGTGCATGAATGCTTATTCCATCGGTTTTGTATAATACCAAATGGTAAAAAGGAATTGCCCATGTGAAATTTTTGAGTCCCTTTGTAATGTGTATTAAAATACCGTTTTTCCGCATTTCAATGTTCGCGTAATTTAAATCAGAAACTGTATTTAAAATGGGATTCAAATTAGGACTCACTTTATCGACGATCATGCGTTTTGATCCTACGCCGCGACGTTTGATGGATTCAAAAAATGTGTAAGGTTTACCAACAAAATTATTAAATATTTGTTTGTGTTCCTTGTTGTAGTATGTTGTATCTAGAACCAATAGTATTGTTTAAGAGTCAAACATACACAATGTTCAATCATTTAAAATAACAATTAAACAAATATTAACATTTTTTATATTTTGTTTAAAAATTCTCGGGGGTTTCGATGACTTGTGAAGCTCTTAATTTCATGGCTACCAACTCGTCAGTTGAGAATTTATTTAACACAGAATACATCATTTTCATACGGAAGTTTGAAGCCAGTTGAGGGCGTTTATCATCTAGAAAATTCCAGTATAAACTATTAAAAGGGCAGGCATTTTCTCCCAAGCGTTCTTTGACGTTGTATTTGCAGTCACTGCAGTAATTACTCATTTTATTGATGTAACTCCCAGAAGATACATAGGGTTTTGTTGCAATCAAGCCTCCATCGGCAAATTGACTCATTCCGCGGGTGTTGGGAAGTTGTACCCACTCCAAAGCATCAATGTAAATACCCAAATACCAATCGTCAACTTCATCGGGGTGGGTTTGGGTTAACAATAAATAATTCCCCGTAATCATCAAACGCTGAATGTGATGTGCATAAGCGTTGTCCAAAGAATTATTTATTGTTTTGCTCAAGCAATTCATTTTTGTGTCACCTGTCCAAAAGAATTCTGGAATCGCATGGTGATTGTCAAGGGTATTTAAAGTCTTGTATTCAGGCATTTGTGCCCAGTACATACCCCGCATATATTCGCGCCACCCGATCACTTGCCTAATAAACCCTTCTACTTGAGATATTGAAATTTCTTCGTAATTCACTCGATAATGTGCCAAAACAGAATCCACAATTTCTTTGGGACTGATCAGTTTTAGGTTCATGGCAAACGATAGACGCGAGTGAAATAAATAGACTTCGTCATTGTGCAAAGCATCTTGATAATCTCCAAAATGAACCAATAAATTTTGATTAAAATAATCAAGTTGTTCTAGGGATTGTTTTCTGTTTATGGGGTATGAAAAGGTAGTATCATTAAAACGTCCGATGGTTTTAACACCAGTACTGTGAATCGTTTCTAATATATCTTTAACAGGGTTTTTAAAGTCTAAAAATGGAGGTATTTCTGGGGAGCCTTTCCATTTGTTACGATTGCTTTTGTCGTAATTCCACTCGCCTCCTTCAGGTTGTTCGCCCTCCATCAAAATGTGATGTTTCTTACGCATATACCGATAAAAGCGTTCCATTACAAATTGTTTTTTCCCTTCATAAAAAACCGATAGTTCGTCACGTTTGGTATAAAAATGTTCGGTATCCACTTCTGACGATGGAATTGAAAGCGGATTGCAAATAGTTTTCAGTTGCGTATCTAACCGGTATTCATCAGGCGATTGGTATTCAAAGGTTTCAATGCTTTGAGAGTCGATAATGTTTTTGATGTTTTCTTCTAGATTCTGAAGGTTGGTAGTGTCGTCTAAGGTCAAATAAATAACCTTGTGACCCTGTGCCTCCAGTTGTTTTGAGAAATCACGCATGGCTGCAAAAAACCCCACTACTTTTTGAATGTGGTGTTTCACATAATCCGTTTCTTGACGCATTTCAAACATACAATACACAGTTGTTTCAGAAACAGATGTATACCACGAATGTTGTGCGTTTAGTTGATCCCCAAGAATAAGACGAAGTGTTTTCATTTAAAATAATTTAGTTTGAAGTTGTAGGAGTTGCAACGCAGTGATTCGTGTATTTACAAATTAAACTCAGCTCGATTTTTTTCGTAGACTGCTGCATTTTTTACTGCAATATTTGACGGATTCCCAGTTTTTCTCCCATTTCTTTCGCCATGTAAATGGACGTTGGCATTGGACACAAACTTTGGTAGGGAGATTTGTTTTTTTCAATTCGAATACGGCTTTATTTCTTTGGACGTTGGTACTCGATGCGTTGTTTAAGAGCGGGCAAGGCATAGCCGTCCAAGCCATTTATGGCAACAATATTAGCTTTTGCTAAATTGACAAATCCATCGGTTTCAACAATATCATCTTGAATATACAAATCTTTGATTTCGGCAATCAGTTGGACGGTGTTATTCGCTTTGATGATATATTCCTCACAATAGGTGAGTGCCATCTGAATTGGAGCGCCTTTTACAAACGGCGCATGCCAATCGTTTTTGTATTCTTCTTCCAGTTTTGTAATGTCAAATTCCGAGATGCTTTTATCGTATTTTGCAGAGGTATGGTGCGCTTGCTCAATAATGTCTAAGTGGATATGATTCACTGTAAACTGCCCTGTTTCTTTGATGTTATCATACGTATTTCTAGGCACATCAGACACGGGTCTAAAAACAATTCCTAGCAATGGAGGATTGGATCCTAAATGGGTTACAGAACTAAAAACAGCCACGTTTGGTGTGCCATCATTTGATTTGGTTCCAATGAGGTTTGCCGATTTAAAACCGGAGCAACTGTTCATCATGTTTATTCTGTAAACATGGTCTAAATCATCAAAATCTTGCCGTCTTAAGTGTAACATTTAGTAGTTGTTAAATTGGTTAATTTTCACAGCCGATGCTTTTAAATCAAACATTAAATTATACAGTCCAAAGAAGGTTCGGTTGATGTATATAAAATGCTTGGAACCACGGTTGCCGTTAAACTTTCGGAGTTCGGTGCTTTTGCTGTATCGTTGTGCTAAGTCTCCGATTTTATCAAAAAACTCAGGATTGGAAAAATCAAAGATTGGATCATGAAAGGGCAGTGTAAATACACTTAATAATTCATGAAACATATCCGTAAAAAACACCAATTCTTCGGGTGTGTCTGTAGGTGTTAAAATTTCTAATTCATATAATTTCTCTTTGAACAACACAGGGTTGTCAATGATTTTTTTGTCAGACAATTCAAAGTAAGGAATGTAAAACTCATCTGGAATCGATTTCATACATCCAAAATCCAAAGCAATCAGTTGTGCATCTTCATTTATTAGAAAATTTCCAGGGTGGGGATCTGCATGCACTTTTTTGAGCGTGTGAATTTGAAACATAAAAAAGTCCCAAAGAGCCTGTCCAAGTTGGTTTGCCTTGTCTTTATCCGTGTTGTGTTTTGTGAATTCAGAAAGATGTTCGCCTTTCATAAAATCCATGGTAATGATGCGGTCTGAGGAGTAATCCTCGTAATATTCAGGAAACAACAAATTAGGGATGTGAAGGCAAGCGTTTGCTATTTCTTTACTCTGAGAAATTTCAAGTTCGTAATTGGTTTCTTCGACCAATTTATCTTCAACTTCTTGGAAATACTTATCCGAATCTTTTCCTTTGATATTAAACATTTTTATAGCGATGGGTTTTACCATCGCCAAATCTGATTTGATACTATCTGCAACTCCGGGGTACTGTATTTTAACGGCCAATTGCTTGCCATCTTTCTCGGCTTTATGAACTTGACCAATACTCGCCGCATTGACGGATTCTGCATCGAATTCATCAAAAATTTGGTTGGGATGTTGGCCAAAATATTTTTTAAATGTTTTGATGACTAAAGGAGATGACAAGGGCGGAACTGAGAATTGTGCTAAAGAAAATTTGTCCACGTAAGCTTGTGGTAAAATACTTTTTTCCATGCTCAACATTTGCGCCACTTTTAAAGCACTTCCTTTGAGTTGTTTTAATCCTGAATAAATATCTTCAGCATTGTTTTTATTGAGATTTTCTTTTGCTTCTGCTTCTGTTTTGGTAATTTTTTCACCGTAATATTTCAGGTAGTTAACGCCTACCTTAGCACCCGTTGAAACAAGTTTTCCAGCGCGTTGTATTTTTGAAGTTGGGATTCGGTCGATTGACTTCATGTTAGTGCATGCTAATTTTTTCCTTGATTAAAAACTTTCCAAAATCTACAAAGCTTTTAAGAGGGGAGATGTTAATCAGATCGAAACTTGCATTGATTGATTTCTCAATAAAAATATCCGTTTTCTCAAAAGATGTAGAGGTATCATCCAACCAAAATTTCATTGTGAGCATCAGTTGAATCCAGTAGGTTTCTTGAACCACACTGTCTTTTATTTGCTCTAATTGTTTATTTTTAATCTGTAGAACTTCGATGTCTAATTGATCGATGTAGTTTAGGAATTTTGAACGCAACCCTTTTAGTTTTTTTAAGTTTTCAAGTTGGTTGCTGCTTTCGTTTAGTGCATAGACCACGTAACTTCTATTGGCAGTCAGATTCTCAAAAAATGTAAAGTAGAAACTTAGTAATTGATTTCTGGAATCGTAAGTAGGGTAGTCCTTACTGGACTCCAAAGTCTCGATCGTATTTGTAAAAAAAAGAGTGAATATCGTACTTTCTAGGACTTCAAAGTTTGCAAAGAATTTATAAAATTCAGCTTCCTCAAAGCCGTTAGATTTCGCAAAGGTGTAAACTGATTTTGGAGCGTGGTTGTGTTCTAAAACATGCTCCATATAAAGCTTAACTAGGGTGTTTTGTGTGAGGGTATTTTTTTTGGCCATAACATTTATAGATTATGACGTAAAAATACATTTTGTTTAATAAATGGAATATATAATTAAACAAATATTAACATTTATCATCGCAACAATTGTCGCTTTTGACAAGCTTACAACTAAAAACAGCAAGGAACATTCCAATAAAAGGCGCTGTTAGATACACCCACAAGTGAGTGAAATTTCCAGAAGCAAGTGCAGGTGCTAAAGAACGAATGGGGTTCATGGACGCTTTTGTTAAGGGGCCAGCAAACATCGCTTCAAGCAGAATGACACTTCCGACAGCAATCCCAGCAATGGGACCAATCTCTTTACTTCCAGTTGAGACATTAATGATAACAACCATCAAGAAAAAGCTAAGCAGCAATTCTATAATAAAGACTTTTAAAGGTTCAATGGTGGGGAGTGTGGCGCCTAGGTCGCTTTCAGGAAAAAGAAACAGCAATACTAAGGAAGCAGCAAATGCTCCTATAAACTGCGCAACTATATATTTAGGAACTTCGTTCCAACTGAATTTTTTAGCCACTGCAAAGCCTACGGTCACTGCAGGATTAAAATGCGCTCCTGAAATATCACCAAAGGCATAAATCATAGCCATAACAATAAGTCCCCACGTGATGGCAACTCCCGGATGGGTGATGGTGCCGCCTGTAAAATCATTGATCACCATGGCACCACAACCACAAAAAATCATGCTAAAGGTTCCTATGGTTTCAGCGATGTACTTTTTCATTCTATTTTTTTTTCAAAGATACAATCAAATTTTAAATTTCCTGAGTTACAAATTTTACTAAAATGTTAAGAAACATCAATTGTCGTTGTGTTTTATGAGTAAACATATACTGTTGTAAAAGAGGTCTTTCCTTTTTTACAGATTCTCCAAAAAAAGTTGTGCTAAAAAAAGACATCCCCTACGTGAAAAAATAGATTTACCTTAAAACACACCTTTTTTCAACTATACACTACATGTCAAAGTGCTATTATCTGAGTAAATCAGCCATACATTGCCCATACATTTAAGAAAATGGCAGTTGTTTTCATAAGTATCATAATATTTATAAAGCCTTGACTTTATCCGTTTATTGAGCGTCAACTTGTCAAATTAATTAGAATAAATACGATTTATTAGTTTGTATGTTTTTTGTAGTGCTTTTTTTTATCACTCTAACATTGCTTAGTCCCTATATTTAACAACAGTATAAATAAGTCTAAAATCAACTTTTATATTAATCCTATTATTTTTTAAATGAACCAAATTATGAGAAACACCTTTATAAGATTAATTCTTTTTTTCATTACAACCAGCGCATTTGCTCAGGCAGATAAAGTAACTGTTGTTAATAATGAGGACGGAATGAAATTAGTTGTGAATGGAGAAGACTTCATGATCAACGGAATGAACTGGGATTACTTCCCAATTGGTACAAATTACTCCTACAGTTTATGGAAGCAATCAGATGATGTCATCAAGGCAGCATTGGACTCAGAAATGGGCTTGTTGAAAAACATGGGAGTCAATGTCATAAGGCAATACACGGGTGTACAGCCAAAATGGATACAATACATCTATGAGAACTATGGTATATATACTATGCTGAATCACTCCTTTGGACGTTACGGCTTGACCGTAAACGGCGGATGGGTCGCAGTGACGGATTATAGAGATCCAGCAACACAAGAGTTGTTGATGTCTGAAGCGACTGCATTGGCTAACGATTATAAAGACACGCCGGGTTTATTAATGTTCCTATTAGGAAATGAAAACAATTACGGTCTTTTTTGGGCTGGTGCTGAAACAGAAGACTTTCCAGATGATGAAGAAAAAAGAGCTTTTATAGGCGAACAACGTGGAAGACCGATGTATAAGCTGATGAACGATGCTACGATTAAAATGAAGAGTATTGATTCGTCTCACCCCATAGCAATCTGTAATGGAGATGTTTTATTTATAGACATCATTGCTGAAGAGTGTAAGGACATTGATATTTTCGGAACCAATATGTATCGTGGAGCTTCTTTTACAGATGCATTCAAAACGGTTAAAGAAAAATTAGACATTCCTATTATGTTAACCGAGTTTGGTGCAGATGCATTTAATGCGATTGAAAATGCGGAAGATCAAAAAATGCAAGCCTATTATATGGTTGAAAACTGGAAAGATATTTACCAGAATGCTGCAGGTTTAGGAAAAGCAGAAAATGCAATTGGTGGTTTTACATTCCAGTTTAGTGATGGTTGGTGGAAATTTGGACAAACTAAAAATTTAGACATTCATGACAACAATGCTTCATGGGCAAATGGTGGCTATTCATTGGATTTGGCGCCTGGTGAAAATAACATGAACGAAGAATGGTTTGGAATCTGTGCCAAAGGTCCTACAAATACTAGAGGACTTTATACTTTATACCCACGTGCAGCATATTACGCATTAAAAACAGCACACCAATTAAATCCTTATGAAGAAGGAGTTACAGCGGTTTTTGTCAAAACTCATTTTGAGAACATTCAATTAATGGATGCAGTCCTTCGAGCAAGAGGAGACAAAGCAGCATTAGGAGGCAATGAAAAAATTAAATTAAGCAATTTAAGAGCTGAGTTTACAACCTTTAATACGGGTGGTACTCTTATAACGACTCCTGACAATGCAGATCCAAACACAAATGGATATCCAAATGAACTTGGTTTTGATCATATGCAATCTTACTTTATTGGCGTAGAAGGGAATCCTACTTCTAATTTGCGTGCCAATGTGAATTTTAACATTCTTGGGAATGTCGCTGAGAATCCAATTGACGAAATATTTTATGAAAATACAGGACGTTCGTTTGAAGTAACAACAGACGATGGAAATGTAACTATTACAGATCCAAACAGAGTAAAAATATACAATGCAGAATTTGATTGGAATGCTAAAGAATTTAATCTAAGAGGTTTTTACAGAACCGGGCATTACCACTGGGCTTATGAAGGCGATTTATTTAACTTGTATAGAGAAGCAAATTACGGACCAAATTTAGATTTGTATAACGGTGAAATTTCAGGAATTGAATTTGATGCCAAGGGAACTCTTAAAGGATTAAAAGCGGCTTTTGGTCCTCAACTTTGGTGGGGAGCGAATCCAGCGATATTATTAAAGTATGGTAAAAGATTGGGTAATTGGGATGTTGCTGCTGTTTACCACGAAGATATTGATGATGTTGGTAGAGCAGTTACTTCAATTGCGATACCACTTCCAAAAACACGTAGAGTCTCTTTGGCTGCCGAAAGACAATTTGGAGCTTTTAATTTTGAAATCGGAGGTTTATGGGGTGGACAACCACTAAACGGTCGTGAATTTCAAATAGCGGAAGGCACTACTGATAATTATATCATTTACACTGACGAAATTAACGAAAATGATAACTGGGGAGCGAAAGCCAAGTTATCTTTTGAGAAGGGTGCTTTTAAATGGTACGCTCAAGGCGCTAGCATGGGCTTAGTTGCTAATGGTGGATCGGATCAAACACAAACATTTACAGGTTGGAAATTGAAGGATTCTGGAAGTGGAAACCAAAACAACTTTCTTTCTGGTTTTTCATATACTTTTGGGGACTTTCAGATCGCCCCTAACTTTTTATGGCAAAAACCAATTGTGGGCGCCATGCCAAATGATTTAAATGGAGGCACTGGACGTCTTAGAAATATTCAAGACGATCCATTTGCTGTAAGAGGAAACAGAGAAACCACTGCTGGAGAACTCTTATTTTCTTACGATCCTACTCCAGGAACATGGATGTACGAATGGGATAACGACCGAGCAGAAGACGCGAAGTTCGCTTTCAACCTTGGGTTTGTATTTCGCCACCATCCAACTGCGCAAGATGCAGCCGTTGGATTTTTAGCAAATCGTACTTCTTTTGCATTTCCAAATGCGGCACCTGCACAAGATTTGTGGGAAGCACATTCACGAATCGTATCTAAAATGACTCCAGAGATTGGATTTATAGCCAACCTATACGCTGGTAATGGACAAGCAAATGGTAGTGACGTGAGAGTTATTGACCGTGTTGGAGGTGATATTCGATTGATTTACAATAAATTGAAATTGACCCATACATTTAAAATTAACGATTGGGGACCTTTTGATTACCACCGTGATTTTAACTTGACGTACCCAGTACAATTAATGTTAGATTTATCGACCACTTTAGGGAAGCCAGATTGGTTCATCCTTCCAAATACACAAGTGGGAGTCCGTGGAACATGGCGTTCATTAAATGAAAACTCACCGCGTTACTTACCTAATTTTGTACCTGCCAACACATTTCCACCGGTACCATCTGTTAGTTCGGTAGGATTTCCTGACGGAAGTGAATGGGAAATTAGAACATACATACATATCAATATTGGAAAATAAAAAACTGTAAAAATGAAAAATATAAAATTTATGTATTCAAAAATTATGCTCCTCACGGGATTACTTTTTGTGATCACGATGAGTTGTGAGAGAGACATTTCTGATCAGGTAGAATTTGCACACTTGTCTAAAACAGGCGAGATTTTCACAGATTCACCTATTGGACTAGGGAGTGACTTTTACTTTCCATACACAGGTTCAAAAGCAACCGCTTGGTCAGTAGACGATAACGAAGGGTACGAAAGTGCCGCTTCCATGCGATTTGATGTGCCAAACGCTAATGATCCAACAGGAAATTACGCAGGAGCCATATTTAGAGTTGATGGATCAGGACGTGACCTTACCGAATTCGATGCCTTAACTTTTTGGGCGAAAGCCACTCAAGGCGTTGCTATTGGAGAAATTGGTTTTGGACAAGACTTTGGACTGAACAAATACCAAGTATCTGAAAACAATATAAGTCTAAGTACCAACTGGCAAAAATATGTGATTCCAATTCCAGATGCATCAAAGCTTTTTGATGAAAGAGGGATGTTTTGGTATTCTGCAGGCACCCAAAATACAGGTGGAAATGGTTATACTTTTTGGATTGATGAATTAAAGTTTGAAAAACTTGGAACCATCGGAGAACCAAGACCCGCTATTTTGAATGGGGAAGATGTTGTTCAAGATGTCTTTGCAGGAATTAGTTTAGACCTCACTGGACTCACACAAACATTCAATTTAGGCTCTGGACTTAATAAGACACTTAATGTAGCACCAAGTTACTTTGATTTTTCATCTTCGGAACCGAGTATAGCTTTCGTAAATGAATTTGGAAACGTCGGTGTTAGTAGCGGTTCAGCTGTTATTACAGCAAGTCTAGCAGGTGTAGAAGCGGATGGGTCTTTGACCATAAATGCCGTCGGTCAGTTTGAACTCGCACCAGCTCCAACTATAGATCCTAGTGATGTAATTTCTGTTTTTAGTGACACTTATGATAATGTTCCTGTAGATTATTTTAATGGCTATTGGGAACCTTACCAAACAACTCTAGGGGGTGAAATTATTATTAATGGACAAAATGTGATTAAGTATACGGACTTTAATTTTGTCGGTACTAAACTTACAACACCCTTAGATATTTCGGAAATGACTCATTTTAGTATTGATATATTAATGCCTGTAGTCTTACCAACAGATATTGATATGCTTATTGTTTTGAAGAATGAAAATGACGCTGAGACAACTTTACAACAGCAGCGTATTGGTGGTCAAACATATCAGTGGTCTGATCTAACAGGAGATATCAATGATACTGAAAGCAATGCAACCTTTGAAACAGGAGGCGTATGGAAAACCATACAAATTCCTATTAGACCAACATCAGAAACTGGTTTGGATAAGACAGGAGTTAATCTCATCATCATCGAAAGGATAAAATCTTCTAATGTGACTGATTTACACATCGATAATATGTATTTCTTTAAAGAATAATAATTAAGAAAATATTAAAATAACAAAACATGAATAAAATAAATAAATATAAGTTAAGGATTCAAACACTCGTGTTGATGTCTTTTCTTTTTGCATCATTTTTCACGATTTCCAGTTGTGATACGGACGAAACTCAAACGGTTGCCACATTTACAAATTTAGAGATGGCGGATGAGTTTGATGTAGAAGGCGCTCCTAATTCTGAAATCTGGAATTTTGATATAGGTACCGGCCCAAACTCAGATGGCTGGGGAAATAATGAATTGCAATATTACACAAGCCGCTCTGAAAATGTAACCGTACAAAATGGGTTGTTAGTAATTTCGGCTATTGAAGAGGATTACAACGGCTCTTCTTTTACATCGGCTAAAATTCTTACCAAAGGAAAATTTTCTCAAGCCTATGGACGTTTTGAAGCACGTATAAAAGTCCCTGGCGGATCGGGTCTTTGGCCTGCATTTTGGCTTTTAGGAGAAAACGTCGATGTGGACGGATGGCCTCAATGTGGTGAGATTGATATTATGGAGTACCGCAGACAAGAACCTACAAAAGTAAGCGGCTCTATACACGGACCAGGGTATTCTGGTTTAACAGATCCACAGGGACAAGTGACCAAAAGTTACGACTTAGGAAATGACCGCTATGATGCTGGCTTCCATGTGTTCGGAATCGAGTGGAGCCCTGATTACATCAACTATTATATAGACGATGTACTGTACAATCAAATTACACCTTCTGATATTGTAGTCACACCAGCCGATGCTGTTTACTCCTTAAACGATGGTGTGGAGGCTGTAGAAGCAACTGCATATAGTCCAGCTGTTGAAGCAGTTGAGCCAACAGATGTTACTGGAGATTGGGTTTTTAACAAGCCCTTCTACATCATCATCAATTTAGCTGTTGGAGGTAATTTCCCAGGAAATCCTGATAGTGGAGAGGCATTTCCACAAAACATGCTTGTCGATTACGTAAGAGTTTATAAACAATAGTAACAACTAATAAAACAGAAAATGAAAAATTTATTCCAAACAATTAAAAAAGTTTCACTGTTAATCTTGGCAATCAGTTTTATCGGTTGTGATGATGATGAAGCAGTTTTACCACAACTTACGGCTGGTTTCACGCATACGATTAACGCAGATACTGGTACAGTCACCTTTATCAATACATCAGTAAACGCTTCAACATACGCATGGGATTTTGATGATGAAAGTACTTCTACGCTCATCAATCCTGTAAATGTATATGCAAACGGTACTTACTTGGTAGTTTTAAAAGCATCCAATGTCGCAGGAGCTTATGATATCTTTTCTGATGAGATCACAATTCTTATTCCCGAAATAGCAACTTTACCAATTACGTTTGATGGTGCTAACACTGTATATGATGCAACGGTTTTTGAAGGAACAACTTTTGATATCCTTACAAACCCAGACCTTTCAGGTACAAACGCAGTAGAATCTAATGTAGGAGCTGTTACAAACAGTGGAGCAGCTTATGAAGGCTTGTTCTTTGAATTAGGTGCACCCGTAGATTTAACGACAGACAAGTCGATAAAAATGAATTTTTGGGCAGATGCGCCAGTTAACGTTTTATTAAAACTAGAACAAGGATCAGCTGCAGATGCTGAAGCAACAGCCAATCATACAGGATCTGGATGGGAAGAAATTATTTTCACATTCAATTCTGCGGCTAGTTTCTCACAACTTACAATGTTTGTAGATGGTGCAGGAACCATCCCAGGCACATTCTATTTTGATGATATTACACAAATAGTATCCCCTCCAACGCCTTGTACAGCAGAAACAGTTGAATCTCTTTCAGCTGCCGATTTGAACATAACATTTATGTCAGATCCAACAGCTAGTATTACTTCAGACGGTGCTGGTTTTTCATGGGTAGATAATCCAGACTTTGATAATGCAGTAAATACCTCTTGTAAAGTTGGCCAAATAGACAGAACGAGTGCTGCTCAGTATGCAAACAACCAATTGATTTTAGATGCTAAATTAGATTTTAATTCGAATACTGGCTTAAAATTAAAAGTATGGTCACCAACTGCTAGCACAAATGTATTATTAAAATTAGAGGATCAAACAAACGCTGCTACATTTGTTGAAGTTTCTGCAACTACGTCAGCTGATAGTGCTGGTAAATGGGAAGAACTAACTTTTAGCTATTCAGGTACGGATTCTAATAAATACGATAAAATCGGATTGTTCTTTGAACTAAATTCAGCGACTCAAGAAACGTATTATATCGATGACCTTGTACTAGTTTCTGGTAGCAATGGCGGCGGTGGCGGTACTTGTGTTCCTGAAACAACAGAATCTTACAGTGCATCTAACCTAAATATGACGTTTCAAACGGATCCATCTGCAGATTTTATATCAGATGGAGCAGGTTTTTCATGGGTAGACAATCCAGATTATGATAACACTGTAAACAGCTCTTGTAAAATAGGTCAAGTGGAGAGAGGGAATAACAACCCTTGGGATAATGTTCAATACGATTTAGACGCAAAATTAGATTTTACCGCAAATACTGGATTAAAAATTAAAGTATGGTCTGCAAGACCAAATACAGAGGTTAGATTAAAATTAGAAGAGATTGGAAATGCAGGTAATAATGTTGAGAAATTTTTCACAACTTCAATAACAAGCGGATGGGAAGAATTGACGTTTCCTTTTACAGCTGCCGATAGTGGTAAATTTAATAAGCTAGTTATTTTCTTTGACTTAAACACAACCAGCACAGATACCTATTATTTTGACGACCTAAAACTATACGGCGACGGTTCTGGCGGTGGCGGTGGCGGTAATGACGATTGTCCTGAGCCTCCAGCTGGTGAGTTGTTAGCGAATGGAAATTTTGAAGCAGGTGATGTAGGTTGCTGGCAACTTTTCCCTGGCGTAACAATTTCTACGACAGTTAATAATGGTGGTACACAATCGGCGGAACTGCAAGGATCAACAGGTGCTGCAGTGGGACTTAAGATGGAGCGTTTTGGAGTAGGTTTAGTAACCCCAAACACATCTTATACAGTCTCATTTGATATGATCGCTTCAGATGCATTAGGAGAAGGTGGAGTTGTAAAAGCATTTACATTTTCTGAAGGTGCCGATGGTGGAACTGTGGCTGCAACGCAACACATTCTTACCGACAACACCTCTTCTGTATCAACATCAGCTTGGGAATCCAAAACATTCACGTTTACAACCCCTGCAAATGCAAATCAAGTAGAAGGAGGTTTATCCTTTCTTATTGAAATTGTTAATAGCGCAGCGAGATTGAATGTAGATAACGTATCCGTAAGAGTAACACCTTAATAATCATTTATCAATATAAATGAATTAAATCACTTATAAAAAGGCTAGGACAATGTTATTTATAACTAGCCTTTTTTATTTTTGAAATTAGAATTTAAGTATTAAAAAACCAATCAACTCTAAGTAGTTAAAAGATATTAAAGAATTATAAAGCCTCACAAAATCATCAATTGGGGTTTTATTGACAAAAAATTAAATGATAAAGAAAGCTATTTTTTTAGGAAAAAATAAAGACGTGAATCAGGGTAAAGACATCGATGGAACCTTAGTTAATATTGATAACGAAGTCTATTACAAGATTTCGAATAGTGACAAAATGAGACCATTTTTCATGAGCATCGTTAGTGATTCAAACCACTGGATGTTTATTTCA
>Ga0209712_10002737_pt1 | contig 14455 bp, 13 predicted proteins | sample ArcOceMetagenome_FD_187443 | JGI IMG/M metagenome (GOLD analysis project Ga0209712, IMG submission 187443) | Marine eukaryotic phytoplankton communities from Arctic Ocean - Arctic Ocean - Greenland ARC118M Metagenome (SPAdes) (version 2) | ecosystem: Environmental > Aquatic > Marine > Oceanic...
AAGTGTTTGATATAGAGTACTACTTTTCCCGGGCCAGGTAGAGCTTGTTGAAGCGAAATCTTGTTGTTCATTGTTGTATTTAACTGTACAAGAGTTTAAACGCTCTGTAGATTTAGGATAGCTCATCTTAATCTGAGTTGTACGTAAAATGTCATCTGTTATTATGAGATTACTTTCTGCGATAGCTACCAGCGCAGTTTGAGTTGCGGGATACTGTAGTTGTAGCTTATATCTTCCTTCTGACCATATTAAATCCGCATTACCCATAGAGAGTAGAATTTCATCTACGTTTTCTCTCACTGGCCTTGAGGGGTCAAGGGTTACGTTACACTCGTATAAGGCTAAACCATCTACAGGTGTTTTATTTTCTACCCATACTAAAGAAGCTTCCTCCGCGAGGAACTCGGTGCTGACAGTGATAGTATCCGCATCAGTACTGTGTATAATACTTGATATCGGTATATTAAAAGTGTTAGCAGTAGAATCGTAGTAAGCGCCAGTTCTATTAGTTATAGTGTAGAGATTGTCTCCTCCTCTATGGAACTGTATACCTTCTGCGTCTGTGTTAGCGAATTGACCTGTGCTGTTAATAAAATCATCACCAAAGTCTTCTATATCAATTTCTTCACTGGTGAGATTCAGGTAGTTAGTGTTTTGAACAGTATTTACATTTATAGCTGCGCCTGGGTCATAAGCCACCCCTGCTCCTGTATCGTAGGTTCCCATTCCCTGGTATATCTTACCTTGCCGTTGGATAGCTCCGAGGCCCAGTAGTGGGTTTACACCTGAAGCACAAAGTACACCTGCATTGTAGAATGACTCTAAATTAATCTCTGATAAATCTAACTGCATCCCGTAAGAAGCGGTTAAGAAATCCAGCAATACTAATGCGGAGTTAGTGGTGTAGCTTACAGCGCCTGCACGATTATAAGAATAAAGGTAAGCACCGGGAGTACCTATCCTTACAACAGTAGGGATTTTCTTTCCTTTTATGTAGAAGGTTAAATCAGGTAAACCTCCGTACTGGGGATTGTTGTGATCTAAATGAAAGACTCCCGTACAGAAGGCTACTTCTTCAAATAGGTTCTGGCTATTTAGCGAGTTAGCAGTGGCTAAAGGGCAAGCTGTTCCGCCTGTTGGATGAGTGCGTAGCATCTGTCCAAACTTAAGCGATTCATCATTGTAGTCTATACCATCTACTTCCATATGCTCAATACTTTCTATGCCACCTTGACATATAGCATACTGGGCAGTTAAAAATTGGTTTCTGTGTGACTTGTTGTCACTCGGTGTTATGTCAGAGCCTAAGCCCCCTTTAGACCAGCTCACAACATTGTTTACCGCAGTAGACTTAGCAGCAAATGTATAAGTGGAAGCTGTTTTTGCTGCGGTAAGTACCGAGCCTATTTTATTCTTACCATAACAGATAGGTAGCGGGCGAGCTTCGTTGGTAACGGATACCATAAAGCCCTTACGATCATCCGCTTGTTTCTCCATCCTCTTTTTCATTTTCTGTTGTTTTGAGAAAGAGAAAATAGCAGAGACTGCCATTATTACATAGTTCCAAGGAAACGCCATTATTTCTTACCCCATTTAGATTCTATTGTTTTGGAAGAAGCATAGATTAAGTCGAAACACCTGTCGCTGGTAAGGATAGCCGTTTGATGTTGTTTGTCTGTCATACGGTTGTTAGTCCTGTCCAGTGCTGCGAAAGGAGAAGTACACTCTATAGTGGCTTCTTTGGTTCCTTCTTCAGGGTTAGTTTCAACACTAACTCCATCAATACGGCCCTTAAAGACGGTATCGAGCTCTGTGTAATTTCCTTCAATGCCTAATCGAACGGTAACACTGGTACCTAGCGCTTGCGAATCGAAGTAAGATTTAATTTCATTATCGAAATCTATTAATTGAATACGATATACTTCTCTGTCTAGTACCGAAGTAAGACGAGGAGGATCCATTTTAGTTAGGCCTCCGTCTGATATGTAAGTATTACCACCGACCTGGACATCAAAAGCTAAGTTAGTTAATCTAAGTGTACCACTAGTAAACTCCATATCTAGTAATAGATACGGCTGCGAAACCCCGGAAACTAAAGCCGTGATTATTGAGGTGGGTGTGTTTTTCATTATAAAGCCTCTATTAAATTTATTGTGCCTAAGTCTGACAGAACACCATCGGTGTATGTGATTCCGTGAGCATTTGTAATGTCTCGGTAAGCCGTAAATGTTATATCGTCTGTTATGTCTCTATACATTATCTGAGTTTCATCAGGTACAGCCACGCGTAAGCTTGGGTAGATGTAAAGATGACTCTGACCACTTGCATCTCCTGTAGTGAGAGCTGTTACTAAGTAAATTTTATCGTGATTAGCAAATTTTATAAATCGACCTTTGTTGATAGTTGTACCTTGTACCATACCTTGGATAGTGATATCAGCTTCGCCCGTAGTGTGAGCGAGGTTGACATCTACTGCAGTGGAGCAGGTTCCTGATGCTATGTTTTCACCCCGAGAATTCAATTGTGGCATCTCAAGTGTTACTGTGTTGTGAAAGTTGGTAACCATATCAGTAAATGTATCTGCTGGGTCAGTTATAACAACTCTAAATTCCATTTCCCATCTTTGTGCGCCTTGTTTTACTCTACGGACTTTTAAAGTTATAGTGTCCGCAGAGAAAACAGGTTCATTAGATGAGAGACGGAATGGTGTTACTATCGCCTGACTTTGAAAATAATATACCATTCCTGTTTCTCCTTATCTATAGTTTTGTTCTTTATTTTGTTGGTTAACACCGGAAGCGATAGTTGGCATCATACTGTAAATTTCTTTCTTAGTTTGACGCGAAATATCACCTGTGACATTAATGCTTATTTGCTGTTGACTACCTGCTTGCGCATTCCTCGAACGATCAAGATCTCCGAAAAGATTAGATTGCTGCCTTTTGTTGAGAATCATTTCTCCACCGTGAGCAATCACAGGAGTAGGTCCGCCGCCGGGTACCATGCCTCCGTCATTGAAACTGCCCCAAGAAGAAGGATCAAAAGTTGGCATTGAGGAAAGGTTTAAATTAGAAGCAGAAATACCACCACCTATATCAGCAAGACCTCCGCCACTACTTCCGCCGCCCAGCATTGTACCTGCTGCACCTAAGAGAGTACCGAATATGTCAAAACCGCCACCGCCACCGCCGCCACCGCCTGATGAAAACATCTTGCTCAGAGAACCTACGATAGTACTAAATATACCACCAAGACCGCCGAGTAAACTATCAAACATACCACCTAATCCAGGCAACCATCCGTCTAATACTTTACCTATACCTAAAGCACCCGCATCAAAACCTTCTTCAATCGAGGTGTCTGTTTCTCCGCCAACACCCTCAGGTCCTCCTGGTAGTGAAGTAAAAGATGACATATCAAATAATGGCATTGATGACAAGTTTAGATTAGAAGCAGAGATTTCTTTATCTCCTTTGCTAAACAAACTACCAACAGAAGACAGTCCTTCTTCACCTAAACCAAAACCGAATGAACCTACATCCGTAAAGATGCTTTCCAGTGAGTTTGCGAATTCACTCGCTTCTCCGTCTGCGGTGTTAAATATGCTTTCAGTAATACTAGAGCCCAGTGTGTCTAACACAGAACCAGTAAAAGAATCTACCATACCGTATGCGAATTCACCAAGATCAATTTCGCCTTTAAGTAAACCCGTAATGCCTGAGTTAAAATCGGACTTTGTGCTGTCAACTGCTTTCGAAGCAAACCCAGCAATTGCGGGGATTACTTTATCAATGCCTTGTGCGACATCTTCAAGGATAGCAGACACATTACCTAATTGAGTAATAAGATCGTTATCTATTATTTTAAGTTGGCTTAGTAATTGGAGAGGTATTTTCTCGTTACGCTTTTCCATCTCAAAGATTTTAGCTTGTACCTTACCACGGCTATCACTCAGATCTAATAGTCTCTTTGTCAAGCTGGCGTCTTTCTTAAGTTCTTTTAATAAAACCCCAGTGTCTATTTTTTGAGTTGATAAAGTTGTCTCTAATTTACCGACAAGTTCATCAACGCTAAATATAGAATCGCTGGCAGCTGCTGAACCTCCACCAATAGAGCTAAAACCCTTTGAGATCATCGCCCTTAAGCCAGATAAAACCTTAGCTACCTTGTCAAAGTTTTCTTCACCAAGCAAAGATTTAAGCATCTCCTGAAGCGCAGTAAGCATAGTAGACATTATGCCTTCTTCTTGTTTTACTACACTACCAGAACTACCTACAGTACCTCCCGTACTAAAACCTGGAAGTTTACCTGTAGAATTAAGCTGTTCTAAGAAAGGACGGTATTGAGAAGCCACTGAGGTCTTCATCACAAACTCGCCATTAGACAACATAGCGGGTATTGAGTCAGAAGTAGCTGAGCCTGCTCCAAATACAGAACCGCCTGTAGCAAAAGACTGAGTAGGGTCTTCTTGACCACTATCAAAACCTAACTTGACTGTTCTTGGTTTACCTGACGTAACAAAACCAGTAGAGTTATAACCGTGTTCAGGTACACCACCGTCTACTAAATAGCGTAGCGCGTTATCTGCGGTGTACATAGTAGCACCTATTGCGCTACCCGCAGCACTTTTCACTAAAACACCTGAAACCGAGCCCAGAAGCGCAGCAATCTTGAGTACTTCACTAGCTCCACTTGATTCTGGTTTTGTATAACCTTTTTGGTCTTTTCCGAAAGCCTTTTTGTACGTAGCGTTCTTAACCTTTTTACCTACGTTACCTACCCCTTTCAGCAAAGATTTACCAGCACCGCCTACGCCCATTAACGCCCCGGCGAGACCGCCGTAAAGCGCACCCTCTGGCGCAAACTTCATACCTTCTACCAGAGAAGCCTTGAACAGATTACCTGCTCCACCTTTTTCGTAGTGAGAGTACTCCTGCCAACTTTCCATAAAACCAAGAAGCGATGGACGAAAACCTTTGTTAGCTGCCCTTCCTCCATAACCGATTACATCAGCTAGTAAGTTGGTAGTATCCCACAAAAACTCAGGAGCGTCTTGAATGCCGCCCCACTGTGGTATTTTGATATCCATTGTTTCTTCGAGATATTGTAAGCCTCTCTGTAAGGTAGATGCTTCCAGTTTATCTTCTTGGTAAGCGCGAAGACTTGAGCCAATGACTCGACTCTGAATAAAATCTTTAACTCCAGCCATAGAGGTTGCGCCTGTTCTTTGGTGGACCTCTTGTGCCCACTCCGCAGGTTTATTTACCGTTTCTCCTAATAACCTCTGCCAAGGACTATCCCCAGGTATTAAAGACATTAAGTTATCTTCTGTCATGTTTGGCCAAGCTTCCGCTACAAAGCTGGAAGCTGTGTTCCCAGACACTATACTGCCTAATGCGCTTAGTGCCCCAGATTGTACCTGGTCATTCATTGCTAAGCCACCTACTAACCCACCAGTAGCAAACTTAGGTAGTTCGCCAGTAGAATTGAGATGCTCTAAGAAAGGACGGTATTGAGAAGCCACTGAGGTCTTCATTACAAACTCGCCATTAGACAACATAGCAGGTATTGAATCAGAAGTAGCTGAACCCGCTCCGAATACAGAACCACCGTTTGCGCGTTTAACAGGCGCTTTAGATGAAGTATCACCTCCTACGCTTCCGTTACCACTTGCTACCGCTGGTCTACTGCTTTCTCCGCCTCCGAAGAATTCTTTAATATGATTTACGACAGCAGCGCCAAAAGAGGCACCGAGATCTATTAGTTTACTTAGTCCGTTAAGTACAGAATCCGCAAAGCTTTCACCTATGTCTGTGATATAGCCCCAACTCTCTTTTATGTAGTCTGCGAATAACTCCGCCCCCGCATAAATTTCATCTTTAAAGATAGCACCGATCCCAACGAGGGCAGCTACGAGTAAGGCGATCAACAGACCTACCCCTACCATAGGAGCCGCAGCAAGTAGTAATGCACCTGCTTGAATAAGTCCGAGAAAAACCATACCGCTAGCTGTCATCAGGACAGATGCGGTCTTCATAAGTATTGAACCCGCAACAGCACCTGCTACCATCGCACTTCTTATAATACCCGCACCTGCAATAGCACCTGCTATATGGGCAACTTTAGTAGCTGCCGCACCCGCAATTGATCCTACAATAATGGCAGCTCTGTAAATAGAGCTTCCTGCGAGAGACGCAATCATTATAGCGTTTCTGAAAAGAAATGCGGCGGCTGTGAACACCGAAGACATTCTCAAGGCAAGAAAGGCCATTACTGAAAGGAAAGCTACTTTTAACGGCAATATCAAATAGGTCATGAGCAACCCTCCGATACCCGTAGAAAGCTTCAGAAGCATCATTTGGGTTAGTGCAGCAAATAGCTGGAAGAGTCCTGCAGCCATAGCACCTACTATCAGTTGCCCCAGCTGTGCAGCTATGAGAACTGCGATCATGGTTTCACCGCTGTTCAATCCAAACTCTTTAGCTTTTTCTGCCGCGATCCCGGCACCAAGGAAACCACCTACTGTTCCACCTATCATCCCTCCAAGTCTACCAAAGCCTACGATAGCCTTAGACATCGTATCTCTGAGCCTGTTGACAGGACCTGTTAGTAGCTGACTACCAATTTGAAGCTGTTGTTGATTCTTTTTGATACGCTGAATAAGTACCGCAGTTTCGCTTTGCTCTTGTTTCTTCAGTGAAGCTAATTGTTGATTGATAGCTTTAGTACGAGCTGGTTGATTGGCTAGCTGTGCTAACTCGCTACCTAATCTTAACCTTTGTCCTCTTATGGATTCTTTCAATCCGCTAAGTTCTGCTTCTAATAGCTTACCTTCGGTTTCTAGGCCTCGAACAGCGGGACCCGCCATTCTAGATTGTAGAGAGTCACCGAGGGTGGCACCCACACCAAGAGTGAGGCTTCCCAGAGGATTAAGCAAGGAGCTACCTCCCGCTGCTGCTACCGTTTTTAAAGTACTAGCAAGGATAGGTAGAGCTGCCGCAACGGCTATCAGATTATCTCCAACAAATCTCATCGCACTTTCTAAGAGCTCAAAAGGCGCTACACTCGCAGCATTATTGACAATTGCACTGATTCCAGAAGCAATAGTTAGCAATATGTTTACTTGTGTACGAAGAATTTCATCAATCGGGCCCGTTTCACTGGCACTAGAGACACTGAACATGTCTACGATACCCATGAAGTAAGCGCTAACTGCTCCAAGAAAAGCAGTACCAATCTTAGCACCTAAGCCACCAGCAAAACCTCCGCCTAGGGTTGCTAGCGTAAAAGCAGCACCAAAGGCAACAGAAAGTGCTCCGATTATTCCTAATACAGAAAAAGAAGTTACCTTGTTTACAAAGTTACGAATGCCGGATTGCGCTTTATTTAAAAAAGATTTAAACTTATCAGCACTAGGAAAGACCAGGCTATCAAACATTTCTTTTATGTTATCTCTTAGAGTAGAGAAGATACCACCTGCTTTATCCGCAAACTGACCAACCTTTTTTGTTGTCTTAGTTAAATTGTCTGCATAGTTGTTTACACCGTCTACCAGGTCAGGCCAAGTAGAGTTACCTACAACTTCGATAAACAAATCATAAAATATAGAGCCTACACTTTTCGCAAAGTCCTTGACCTTGTCGAGGGCTCCAAACAATTTACCTGAGTAAGAAGTTACTCCGTCTACCATGCCTTTAAACTTACTTACAACAAAGTTTTGAAGACTTCCAAACTCTAGTTTAAGTAGTAAAAGATCGGTCTGTATAATCCTTATGAACACGGCTAGGTTATCAATCCCGTTAGTAATACTTTTGGTCAAATCTTTTATGATGTCGCCTTCACCAAAAATAGTATTAAAGGTATCGCCTACTGTACCAAATAACTTATTTAAAGAGATACCAATCTCTCTACCAGAGTTTGCGATGATTTGGTTAAAAGGAATTTTCAAGGTAGCAAATTCTGCTTCTATGTCATCCTTAGCATTAATTAATGCCCTGGCTACTGCATCTCCAGAGATTTTTCCTTCTGCGGCTAACTTTCTAAGTTGGCCAGTAGTAGTCCCTAATTCCTTAGCAATTGCTTGCGCGATACGGGGAGTACCTTCAAGTACAGAGTTAAGCTCTTCGCCCCTAAGAGTACCCGATGCTAAACCTTGTTGTAGCTGTATTAAAGAAGAAGCGATTGTTTCCGCAGAACCACCACCAATCTTACCTGCTTTGATAAGAACTTCGGTAAGGATAGTAGCTTCTTTCCTGCTACGCTGTGCGTTAACAACTAAACTTGAATAAAGATTAACTGTAGTTTGTAAGTTAACGTTACTTCTACGAGATACTGCGAATAATTTTTGTTGTTGTACAAGTAACTGCTGTGTTCTACCTGTAGTAAGTGCAATTCTGTTATTTAATTCTGTAAACTGTGAGCTTAAGCTGGATATTCCGCCTGCTGCAAGTAAGCCTGTGATTAAACCCCCGGCGACCTTAGCAAAACTGCCAAGGTTGCGTACTGTTTTCTGTACACTTTTTCCGGTTTCTTCTACATTTTTATTTATGGTCTTTAGATCACTAGAGACATCTTTAGAAAAGCTAGTTATTATTTGATTGCTTTTCTGTACAGAAGTAGGGAGCGCATCGATAGTTGCCAGAAGGCGTTTAAGGCTGGCTTCAGCCTGTTTAGAATTACTTTTGATTTCAATTTCTAAACTCATTGATATATCTCCGATGATGAAAAAAAAAGACCCCCAAGATTAATTCCAGGGGGCAGTTGTTATAGTCTTCTTACATTCGCGCCTTTAACTTTGAAATACTTTGAAAGAGTAGTTTCGATGAATCGGACGGGTGCTTGAAGAGAAGACCCTTGGTTCAGGTCTTGTATGTATGGTGTACCATTAGTGATGTAGAGAGTTTCTATTACGTCTGTAGGTACAGGACCAAGCCTCACAGTGGGGTTAACTGAAGAAGTGTCCTCGTGATTTTTGATTAGATCTTTGGAAGTGTTTAAAGCCCAAGAGCTTCTTGCTCGACCTGAATCTACGGGAGTGACATGCACAAGTTCGGTAATAGCTTGGAAAGCAGATATACGCTGAGATTGATTTATCAGTCTCATATATTCTTCATTCAACTCTCGTTTCATTTTTTCAAAGTTTTTTAGCTGTATTGTGTATGCCATTTTAATCTCCTCTGTTAGTTAGCAGTTTCTAACATAGCCCCAAAGACAGATTTCCTAAGGCTATACTGCATTACTTCTTGGTCAGAGCGTTTAGCTTCTGAATCCTTAAGGGCTTTCAAGGTTGGGAATATTTCATCACCGCTTTGCTTAACGCCTTGTGCATTTAGTAACATAGCAGTTCTGTTGTCTTCTCTCCAGCCGATAGGTCTTGCTTCTAAAAAGAGTGCCCACTGTTGTAATTCTTTAGCAGGCATTTCATTTAATATTTGATAAACGGGCATACCTAAATAAAAGGCAAGCTCGAATATAAACATATCTTCGGACTTTAACCGTTTCCCAATTCGCCGTCAGAGCCCATAATGGCCTGAGATAAATTAGAAAGTTCTATGATAGGGAAAGAGTCTAACTCTTCGTCAGTAAGTTCCTCTGCACCGACAACAGCCATGCGCACTACTTTGCGGAGTAAGATAAGATGATCTTTATCTTTCTCTTCTAACTCGTTAGAGGCCTTAGAAATTGATTCAATCTCACGAGCTTGTCCTACAGTCAAAGGACGGATCTCAACTTCTTCGCCCATAAAAGGTACTTTCTTTGTAATTTGTTTGCCAATTAAATGTTTCATATATATTAATCCTTGTTGTTTTCGAATAAGTGTTTGTTGTGATTTTGGAATTCATCCAGAAGGTTATGCATTTTGTTTAACACGTCAAGTGTTTCAAATATCTCAGTACGCTTTGCTATGTGGTCAGGGTTATTCTCATCAGAGAAATCCTTAAACCTGTCGAAAGTTTTACGTGAGCTGAAATCTATATCTTTCTTCATATTACGTAATGTAGTTTGAAGAACAAATCCTTTGTCAAAAGGAGGTTTGTTGTTATCCATTTTTAATATCCTTGTATAAAAAGACAAGAGAACCCAAAGGCTCTCCGTCTTGTATAATCTTAGTATTGTTTTACTTATGCAGGTAGTGCGTAAGTAGAAGTAGACGCAGCAGCTTCTAAGCTGAATGGTCCACTGAAATCGCCTTCGATTGTTAAAGCAATGTTTGCTTGTAACGAATCAGATAAAGAAGGAGAAATTTCAAACGATGCAATAGTACCGAAGAAATAAAAATCAGCAAACTTATCTGCGTTGTCAGCTGTCATAACGTCATTACCGTCAACAGTGATAGCAGCATCTGTAATACGTACGCGGAAACATAAACGAGTGTTTGCTTTACGCAACACGTCTAAGTTAGCGTGAGTAGAAGGGACGTAGTTCAAAGTAAATTCTAAAGAAGGAGCATCCGACTGACCAGATACCTGTGAAGAACTAGATTGACCGTATACTGGAACGTTTACGATGTTTGCCGGGGTACCCAAGCTTGGGAACTCACGGATGTTACCAACGTGCTTGACTGCACTTTCTGGTGTTTCATCAGTAGCTGCGCTAGCTGCTAAGATAGCAGTTGAGTTGCTTGCGAAAAGAGCATGCAAAGCGCCTGAAGTGCTGTTTGCTGAGTCAGCTGTGTTCGGAACGAAATCTAAAGTAGTGAATTTAGAAGCGCCGATCGATGTGATATGTGCCATTATTAACCTCTGTTAATTAAAGTAGTTGAAGTCTACAGAATAATCGCCGCGAAACAATTCGGGATTGTCTCTATCGGAACCTAAGACGGACATTGAGCTCTCGCGAGTTTTAGTGCCTGTACCTAAGTGTTTATTTTGCAGTATGTTGTCGAGTGAGTCAGCAATTAGCATAAGTCTTTGAGTGCCTTGATTTGCTGCCACGTATATTTGAATGATAACTTTTCCTGAGATGCCTGATCTGTTGTAATCGCTGTCTCCGCCTAGCGGTAGTACCTCGATTTTAACAAACTCAGTTTCTCGGGAAGAGACCATGTAGTTAGAAGGGTAAGCAGATACTCCGTATGTTGCCCACAAAGGTGTGGCAAATACAGATTCTACATCTGATAAAATAGTAGCGTACTTAGACATATTATCCCTCCGTCACTAATAGTATTACTAAACCCGGTTGCTGGGTGAAATTTATGATTACGTGTGCTACGCTGTTTATTATAACTTTGTCGTATAAAGCAGGACTTGCCAGATCTTTCTCTTTGATATATACCTCTTTCCGAGGTGCTATGATCTCAGCTTGGTCAGGTTCTTGTTTGACAGACATGATTATAGCTTGTATTGAAGCTTCCTCAAAAGTGTCAGCCGTTAAGCCTGTTGAAAAATCGTAAGTGCTTGTCGCTTTAGTTTGTAATGTAACTGTTTCAGCTAAATCACCAACCGCCACGAATGCTTTATTTACAGCAGAGTTTATTTTTTTGCGTAAAGACATAATTTAATACCCCCACCAAGATTTCCCTGAATTCAGAGTCATAGGTTGAATTACCCGCTTAACTGTGCGGGGGATTCTAGATGGTTCCTTAATCTCTTTTAATGAGATAGGCCCAATCTTTATATCCGTTATTTCACCTGTAGAATCTAAAAGACCATCGTTGTTTAGTAAGTGGTAAGCTAACTCATAGGTTGCTTGTCTTATTAAACGGATATCTCTTTTCAGGGAGGTCTCCACCTCATCAGTTACACTGTAAGTATAACTTGATGTGAACGCCAGCTTAAAGCCTCGCGAGGTATCTCGGAAGGCTCCAATACGAGGAAAAGCTAAGGCTTGGGATTCGCTTACTGCGGACCCCTGCCAACTCATTTCATCAAGATTACGAGTAGCAGTCACTAAAGCCTGCTCCCGTAATTCTGAGGAAGTGTTATCCCAAGCCGCAGCGTCCAATCGGTCCTCGAAGTAACTGTTCGCTTCACTCAATGTTACATATGAGTTAGCGCCTTTTAGTAGTGACATAACAATTACCTCTCAGTTTGATTAGGCGTGGAAAATTGGTAAGATACCAAGATTAAGTAGGCCAACTTTACGTGACCAAGCAGGAGCAGCCGGAGTACCAGCGTATGTTGCGTTAGAAGCGAAAGCAGTCTGTGTACCAGTAAAGCTATAACCACGAGCATGCATAACATAACCCCAACGGTACCAAGCTGTAGTACGGCCAGAACCAGAACCTACGCTCTCGTTACGATCCATAGCAACAGGATTAGGTACATCCATGCTTTCCATAAATACAGAACCAGGAAGCATCATGTAAGATACTTTGATAGCTGAACTTGCGGTACTACCAGAAAGTGCTGCGTGAGTTACTGTACCTAAGCCTTGGCCAAAGTTACGAGAAACAATTACGCGAATAACGCCGCCTAATAAAGTTTCGAAAGAGATGTTACCATCAGTGATACGCTCGTCATCAACTAAGTTGGCAACTTTTACATCTAGGTAAACTTCAGGAGAAACTACAAGATATACGAAATCTGGAGTGTAATCAGCCCATGCGCCCATAGCGCGAATTAAATGTTCAACACGGCGACCAGGAGAAGCAGCAGTTAAATCTACTAAGCCTTCGATGCTAGTACCAGTACCAACTGTGTCGCTTGAAGAAGCAACATAACCGAATGCTTTAGTTTCATCACCATCTACAGCGTTACCAGCAAACATTGCTGAGTAAGTACCGCCTGCCAAGTCGTTAGCAGTTTTAAGCTCAGTGTTCATAACACCTGCTAAACAGCTGCGTAAAGATTGATCTTCATCTTCAGCACGAGTTTCAGCGAAGTCACGAGCGATCTTGGCTAAGCCAGACTCACCAGAAATAACGCTTTGTACTAAGTACTCGTTAGCGCCATGTGTACGGACAGTTTTAATATAAGTCTGAACTTCAGTACTTATGTTAGTAGTTCCACCATGGTTGCCATCTTGAGTAGCTACGTTTACAACAGCGTTAGCTGAACCAGTGATGTCTTCTGCTGCGTTAGTTCCGCCAGCAGCGTAAGCACCTAGTGGCTTGTAGAAACGAACTTGACCGATATAGTCTTCACCGTTTGCGTTGATTTGTGCATCTGTACCGATCACTTGAGTTGATACGATTTTCTTTGCACGAGTGTACATCTCATCTGAATATGCTGAGATTGCTTTGTTTAATGTGCCAAATGCACTTGAAGAAATTGCCATTTTTATAATGCCTTAATAATTAAAAGTAAGTTTAGTTGAGTTGTTACAGCCATTTACCGCCACCGTCAAAATGTCCAGCAGCTGCGGCTGTCATTATTTCTTCGGTAGTCATGTCTGCTAGTGATTTGCTAGAGTCGAAACCTGCTGAGTTGGCTTGCTGTGAAGCTTGGCCTGTTCCAGAAGATTGCTTTGGTTTAAATAAAAACTCCTTGTCGTCATCCTTACGGAAACTGTCAATGAAATCTTTAACGGAAGCGCCAGTCTTATGCACCCACTGACCATTCTCATTCTGTGTTAACTGAGATACTACGTCCCGGTAAGCAAACTCTGCTGCTGTATCGTTACGGAAGTCTAAGCCCTTAAGAGCGCTGCGAACAGCACCGTCTCGTGTTAACTCGACGATTTGTTTATCTCTTGCTGCTAATTTAGCAGTGATTTCTGTAAGCTTCATGTCAGATGCTTCTTTGTGCTTACCCTCTTCTTCTAGACTGGCTATCGCGCTAAGTCTCTTTTCTTCTTCAAAAGAAACAGACTTTTGTATAGCTTCATCACGCTGAGAGTAGGCGCTGTTTAGTTTCTCTTTGATACTTGAAAGTTCTTCATCCACTTTTGCTTGGATGATTCTTTGTAGTTCTTCAGAGTCTAAAGCAGGTGCTTGATTTGCTTCGTTATTATCATTCATATTTTCGTTATCCATAATTGTTGCTCCTGGGCACAGCCCGTTTGTTGAGTTAGATAAGGACACAGCCTTATCCGTTTAAGAGTTTTTAGTAGACTTCTCACGGTCCGATGCCATACCAATCCCAACCTTCGGGAATAGCAGCGAGTATTTCTTTGGCAGTAATGCCATCTTTACTACTGAGTAAACCATCCGCCCTAGCTTGCGCCAGTAACTTTTGATAAGACTTCTCAGAGAGTCCTCTTTGCCTCATTGCTTTGAGGGTGTTTAAGAGTGTTTCACCTTCTACTGCTTTAGCATACATGTCGCGTAGTGCGAATTTAGCTTTAACAGAGTCAGAGATATTGGTAAAGAAACCATCGTGGATAGTTGCAGTCTGAATACGATTCTTCTTGCCCCATAGATGGAACCAACGAACGATTGTAGCATCGTTCATATGATTACCGTTTACTCCCAAACCACTACGAGCGCCTATAATAGACTGTTTACCTACAAACTTACTGTCTGTGATTGTGTCTTCGTAGATGTTGGAAACCTTTCGTCCAGTAACCGGATCTG
>Ga0209712_10002742_pt1 | contig 14439 bp, 8 predicted proteins | sample ArcOceMetagenome_FD_187443 | JGI IMG/M metagenome (GOLD analysis project Ga0209712, IMG submission 187443) | Marine eukaryotic phytoplankton communities from Arctic Ocean - Arctic Ocean - Greenland ARC118M Metagenome (SPAdes) (version 2) | ecosystem: Environmental > Aquatic > Marine > Oceanic...
AGGATTCTATCGTTCGTATCGATATGTCTGAATTTATGGAAAAACATTCTGTTGCTAGGCTGGTTGGAGCCCCTCCCGGATATGTTGGTTATGAAGAAGGTGGTTATCTCACTGAAGCTGTTAGGCGCCGGCCTTACGCAGTTGTATTGTTAGACGAAGTCGAAAAAGCCCACCCTGATGTATTTAATATCTTGCTCCAGGTTCTTGATGATGGACGTCTGACTGATGGACAAGGACGCACGGTAGATTTTCGAAACACAGTAATAGTGATGACTTCAAATCTTGGAAGTGATTTAATTCTAGATGTTGCAGGTGAAGAAAATTATGAAGAGATAAAAACCAGAGTGTTGGAAGTAGTAGGCCAACATTTCAGACCAGAGTTTATCAATAGATTAGATGAAATGGTTGTGTTTCATCCACTCAAACAAGACCAAGTGAGACAGATAGCAAAAATACAATTAAACTATTTACATAAACGCTTGGCGGAAAAGGACTTGTCATTAGATGTTTCAGAAGACGTCATTGATGTAATTGCTGCCAAAGGTTTTGATCCAGTCTACGGAGCCAGACCCCTAAAAAGGGTCATCAAAAATAAAATTGAAAAAGAGTTAGCAAAGCGCATTCTTGGAGGTGAATTTAGCCCAGGGGATACTATAAACGTTGAGGTGGAGGACAATATTATGAAGTTCTCTAAACATTAACAGCTGACCTAATTAACCTCGCAGCGTATCACTGTGTTAATGCTTAAGTATTGCCTGTTAGCAATTAAAAGAAACGCTTTACTACTTAGATAGATATCTTTCTCTGTCTAGATGGTGTGTATAAGACGGTGTTGTTGATAGGTGAGAATTTTGATGTGACTTTCAAATCCATTATGCTGAGGGTCTCTGAGGGCTTAGTCTAGGCTGTATTAAATCTCCTGGCAAAGCCGTTATTACGCTTTGTATCCACAACAACACTTGATTCCAGTCGATGTCGATACAAATGAATTGAAAATTTATCTCTTTGAAACTCAATAAACTTATTATAGGGGAACAACCAATGTCTTATCACTTATGGGGGCAGGGTGATGAACCCCTTGATATCAGTTACACCAATCAATAGGAGTGCTTTAAAGCTTGGGATTTGCATGTTGTGAAGGTTGAGATAACGTCTACTGTCTGCATGTTTTAGTGGATAGTATTGGTATTGTGCTTATTGCTTGGCCGTTGGTCAATGCTCTCGAAGATGGTGTTGTTGGTCTAGTGGTAAACAAGTGGTGCCGGAAATTACCTGGCCATCATCTATTCCCAAACACAAGCTAGAAACACTTCTTCAGGCGGTTATGGATGGTAAGGCAAAGCTTGTTATTCAATATGGTAATGATGAACCAAAATCAGGTGTCAACATCTAGGTTGGGTAGTCGCGGACCTTTTTAATTTCACATTTGCGTAATTTTATTTAGTTACTTTATTATCAAATATCTGCTTTAGCCCTTGCATGAAATCCATGGGAACGGGAAAAATGATTGTGTTACTTTTATCTCCAGCTATTTCAGTCAGTGTGTGTAAATATCTGAGTTGTAAGGCCTGAGGTTGTTTTGCCAAAGTGTTTGCCGCACGGAGTAATTGCTCAGATGCTTCATTTTCTCCCAGTGCATGAATAACTTTTGCGCGACGGGTTCTTTCAGCTTCTGCCTGCTGGGCAATTGCGCGGATCATGCTTTCGTCCAAATCTACGTGTTTTATTTCCACGTTAGACACTTTAATCCCCCATGCGTCAGTTTGTTTATCTAAAATACTCTGTATGTCAGTATTCAGTTGATCTCTTTCCGCGAGCATATCATCCAGCTCGTGCTGACCTAATACAGACCGCAACGTGGTTTGTGATAATTGACTCGTTGCAGCCAAAAAATCCTCTACTTGGATGATCGCCTTCTCTGGGTCAACAACTTTAAAGTAAAGCACTGCATTTACTTTTACAGACACATTATCCCTAGAGATAACATCTTGTGTAGGTACGTCCATCACAATGGTACGTAAATCAACCCGAACGATTTGCTGTATGAGTGGGATAACGATAATCAGTCCTGGTCCTTTTACTTTTTGAAAGCGGCCTAAGAAAAAAATGACGCCTCTTTCATACTCTCGCAGTACTTTAAATATTGAAAAAATAAACAGGGATATAAAAAATACCAGAGGCATCCAAACATAATCAAAAGTAAATGTAGTGTCCATTTTAGCGCTCCAATTGTTTTAACACATTTAATGTGAGTCCATTTATTGATGATACGATAACTTTATCACCTGGTATAAGCGGTACATTTGCTTTAACCTGCCACAACTCTCCATGCAGTCGTGCTAAAGTAATTTCTTTGTTAATTGATTCTATTTCGGCCGTTTCACCTAATAAGGATTCAATACCGCTAAATTTTTTTTGCTGACGAGATTTGAACAACATGCCAAATGTTAAAAAAACAAAGCCAATACTAGAGATACCAACAGAAAGGATAATAGGCCAAGCAATTTGAAATGCGGGCTCAGGTGTGTCTATAAGTATGACTGAACCAATAATAAGACTCACTGCCCCAACAATACCCAACATGCCAAAACTAGGAGAATAAGCTTCGGCTACCATCAATCCTATACCAAACAAAATTAGAGCCAACCCCGCATAGTTTATCGGCAACACTTGAAAACCATATAATGCGGTTAGAATACAAACTGCACCGATAAGACCAAACATGCCTCCTCCTGGGTTTGAAATCTCAAAAATGATGCCATAGATACCTATCAATATTAAAATATAAGCAATGCTAGGATTTGCGATTATGGAAAGAAATTTTTGTCGCCAATTTGCTGATATATCCACAACGTTAACATCATTCATTTGAAGTGCGTGCTGCTGCCCGTTGATCTCAACAAAATATCCATTTAGTTGTCTTAATAAATCATCTATGTCATCAGCAATCATGTTGATGACATTTGCTTCTAAGGCATCTTTAGCAGACATACTGACTCCAGCCAAAACTGCTTCAGCTGCCCATTCACGATTTCGCCCCCTAAGGTCAGCAAGGCCTTTAATATAAGCAGTAGCGTCGTTAACTATTTTACGTTCCATGGCATTATTCTTGTTTGATTTATTGATTTGCTCATCAGGATCAGAACCTGCCCCGGGCATACCGATTTGCACGGGTGTCGCAGCACCCAAATTTGTGGCCGGTGACATTGCCGCAATATGAGTTGCATACAAAATGTAAGTTCCAGCACTGGCGGCTCTAGCACCCTTAGGGTGAACATATCCCACGATAGGGATTTTTGAAGACAATATGCGTTTAATAATACCGCGCATGGCATTATCTAAACCACCAGGTGTGTCGAGTTGCACAATAATAATAGTTGGCTGAATGGGCGTATTATCACTATGCGCTAGATCAATAGAGGAAACTACATACTCCATAGTCGCCACACCTATTGGACCACGAACATCAAGTATCCAGATGTCATTGGCAGCTGAAGACAACCGAGGAACACACAAAACTAATAAAAACATCCAAATACGCAAATAAAACATGTCTTTTACTCTAATTTTTCAACAGGTATATTGAATTAGCAATTTGAGACTTTACTGATACTTACTTTTGGTTTTATGACACAGGTCAAAATTTAATAGATAACTCATCCGAACGTTAACGAGTCATTATTTTGAAGAAGTAATTGTCCATGCTCAGGGATTCAAAGCTATTGGATATTAATATTCTGAATTTCAGGTTAATAACTTAAAAAACACCATGCTTTGGCCTGCGAGCCTTAAACTCATTAGTTGTAATAGTGGTTTTTTGTCGCTGAAGATGACTTGATACGCTGTCTATATTCAGTAAATAGGCGCTGCATAAAAACATAACACTCTATGATTGAAAGAAAATAAGTAACTCTTATAAGTAACTCCTATAAGTGACGAATTTTTACATTTATTAAGATGATTTTGCTATAAACATACATCTCGTACCCTCATTCTTGAACCTGACCACCACTTTATAAAGTTGTTTCACAAGGAACTTGAGCACTTTTATTGACGGCAATAACCCATGGTGTATAGTCCTCAAAATGACGACTCGATTGCAACTCAATTCGATAAATAAAGCCATTCAGTGAATCTGACATTACTATTTCACAATTATCTTTTGACAAAAAATAGAGTTATCTTGATATTGCAGCATCTGTAAATAGTTGAACTTCAATATAATCAACAGGCAAGTCACCCAGATATACAAATACAATAAAGTTTTTACTATCAGCATGATGCTCTACCCGCAGGATCACCCCAATGAATATTGTCTCCGTAATACTCTTCGCTGTGCACTAATCGGGTTTGGTCTTGAGTTAATGTAGGTGCTAATTCAACACCGTTTTCATTTAGCATTTTATAATCATCTAGAGCAGGGAGATAAAGTTTCTTAGTGTATTCACGTAACATGTAGTTGCTTCTGAATTTGGGCTTAAGGTAAGACGTACTGTTACGGATCATTTGTACCCACTCAATCGGTACGCTGTCTTTATTTAGATGCATAAAATGCAGGTATGATATGTTTTTCTAATATTGTGTATAAATGTTGGGCTTGTATCGGGTCCCAATCAGTTTCATTGTGTTGTTCTCCGTCACCCAGTGCCCACCATCCATCCAACTCTGAAATATTAGCCCCCGTTTACCAAAACGTTCATACCACTGGTTCCACATGCTTCCCATGGACGTCGTGGGGTGTTGAGCCAAAGATCTACTCCCTGAACCATATGTTGTGCCAGTCTAATATCATAATCTTCCAAAAAAACGATGTGTGGCCTTACCTCGGGACGTTACAAAAACTCAAACCATTCTTTAATAAAATGTTTGCCTATGTTGTCTTGAGGATGGGCTTACCAGCTATGATGATTTGTAATAGTATTTGGGTATTGAACAATAGATTGATTAAGCGTTGTTGATCTGTCAATAACAAGTTTGGCTGTTTGTACTCAGTAAAACGTCTGGCGAATCCTAAGGTCAGAATATTTGGGTCGAGTATTGTTTGAACCTGTTCACTGGATTACCCACTATTAGGTTAGCGTCTTTTTTGATCACTTAAACGTCGGCGAACATAATGTATTAAACCTGTTCGCTGTTGCCCCATAATCCCCAGATTTTATAAGCTTAAAGGGACGTAGTCAGTTTAAAAATAACGTTCTCGCAAATCTGCAGGATCTTCAGATAGGTTAAACATTAATATCTCTTATGTCAGCTATTAGAGTGGATTTGTTTAGGAGAGGCGGTTAAGTTTTTAATAAATCAGCGAGCCTGATCCCGTAGATTAAGTTTTGTTCAAAAATTTCTACAAACAACCTTGTAGATTTTTTGCTACTATTTTTTTAACAACTAGGCGTATAGTATTTATATTGGAAACAGTTAGTATTTCAATTGAAATTATAAAACGTTAAATTCACCATGCGGCTCTAATATATGATAATAGTTCAAAATACATTTTACTTGTTAAGTAAATCGAAGTCAGAAGTAATTAATTTGATGAAGAACATGGTTCTGCTGTGTAGAAAAGAACGAGGCTGTATCAGCTACGAGTATTTCGAGGGTATCACCGACTCCAATCGGATTGTTTTGTTACAAGAATGGGAGAACGCCGATAGCCTGCAAGGCCACTATCAAACCGAGCATATGGATAATTTTATGAGTAAGCTGGTTCACCATCTCGAGAAGCCAATCATTACCCGCAGTTATTTTACTCAGGAAGATAAAGCTGATATCACTGCTAAAAAGAGTAACGAAAAGTCCAAAACTCAACAAACCATTCACTAAGTAGCTACGCTTTTTTAAGCCATATGGCTTGAGCCGCAAAGCCACAGCAGATGGTTTGTGTAGGCAGTAAAGATGGTGATTATCCAGTGTTAACTGTGAGTTCAATTAAGTCAGCTATTGAGCTGTTTTACGCCATAATGGGTTGTTGGTTTTTTAGAACAGCGGCTCTTGCCCCGCAGTTTACAGGACTGTCATACCGCTATTTCCATGTCCTACCAAAATGGTGGATAAACACTAAAGCAATAGCGATATATTTTCTCTGGACTATTCAACGGTAAACAAGACAGTTAAACATCCTAAGTCAAAAATCTGATACCGTTGATGTTACTTTAGATGTCCTGTTATTTATATTGACTACGATCACTTTTAATTTTAATGTGCTTTAAATTTTAATATTAGTGTATTAGTTTTTATGTTCGTAAATAAAAGGATTTAATGTGTTCGAGTGCTCAATTACGCGTCTATTCGTTATCTTTATCGTTTGTACTTTAACCGCATGTGGTGGAAGCGAAGGCAACAGTGAAACTTCGCTAATATCTAAAGACCCGCCCTTAATCACTTTAATCAAACCAAATTATTCCGGAACAATGCAATTAAAGCCTATTGCCTCTGATCAAGCTGCTAAGCTGGCATTGGACTTAACCATTGGTTTTGATTTATTGCATGTTATGTCCTTTGCTGATGTGTATGAATATTTCCTCATTCACCCTAGCGATGGTGACGCATCCGATGAAAGTAGTGATATTAATTGCTCAAGCGGCACTGCTTCCATTACAGAAGTTTCGTTAAAACATGTAGAAGTTAATTACAACCAGTGTGCCCAAGGCGGTGTCGTCGCTAATGGTTTACTTAACTTGTATGTCACTCGTGTTAACGATAGTCAGTTAATGGACATGGATATTATTCCTGACCTTACAATGGTTGATAAAGCAAGCGGTGAAATTCTCAATATAAGTGGCTATATTCAAGTAAGACAAACAAATGTTTCTGATTTCGAGCATCAAGCCACATATCAAATACTTTTAACCAATGAAGAAAATGAACAGCTATATTTCAATAATTTTACTGCAAAAGTAAGTTCATGGGGAGATAGATACGGTATCGATTATTCAGGTGAAATCTTATCGACAGAATACGGTAAATTATTTATTGATACGACCAAATTATATGATTCAGATGTGATGGGCTTTGATTTAACTATTAGTGCTGAAAATACAGCATTCATATCAGTGTTATTAGGAAAACAACTTAGCATAGACACAAACCCTGACAGTCTCTCATTAATTATTGACTTAAATAATATTCCTGAAAGTTTTTTTGATGATGTTAATGAATCACCTCAAGCGGAGTTGACGGCATCGATAACATCAAGTGAACGTATGAGCAATATCGCCATCAGTGCCACAAACTCCTCAGATCCTGACCTCGATTTACTTGATTACCAATGGACAATTACAAGCGCCCCGATAAATGCTACTTGGACTATTGAAAATAATGCATCACCTAACTTTTCGGCCAATTTACCGGGTGAATATTCAATTCAGTTAACGGTAACCGATGCTCAAGGGCTTAAAAGCAGTGTGACTACCCTTATTAATATTGAAAAATCAGCACCTGATTTTTCAATATTTTTGGACACAAATATAGTGTCTGTCGATACTATCGCAAGTGGTCAAGTTTCGTTAAATAATGATGAATATGACGGTCCATTTGAATATAATGTAGTTTATGGACCTTTTGGTATGTCTATAGATGTTGAAGGGCAGATCCAATGGCCTGCTCATATTATGGACTTTGGTACCACCACAGACGTTAATTTTGCTATAGCCGTTAGTAATAGCGATAAGACAGTAACCATGCCTTCGGTATTGTCGGTAACAAGCGCACCTTCCTTTGTTGAAAATAATGCATTCAAAGATATTAGAAATATATTACCTACAGCTTGGAATAGCACTAAACAAGTTTTCTCTCATCAAGGTAAAGAACAATTATTAGGCGCTATAGACTTTTTTAATACATTTTCAAGTCATACTTTTTTAAATGACAATAACCTTATCGATGTAGAATTAGCAAAATCATCGTTACCCGATGGGTACAGCTATGCGGCTTCATATGATGTGAATAAGGATGGTATAATTGACCATTTTCTTGGAGCTGAAAACGTTATTAATGGTGAGTATTACTGGGATTTATGGTTGCAAGATGGTGGGTCAGGAGCACTCAATAAAGTGTTAACAATGAATAATCAATTATCGACCATTAACAAGTTTGGCTATTTCACCTTTGATGATATTGATGGCGATGGTGAGCTAGAAATGACCATATCAACCTATTTAAATTATGGTCAAGTACGAAAAGTTCATAGTTATGATCTCACTAGCTTTGCATTGGAAACAACCATAGAAGCCATTAACGGTGAACATGTTGGTTATTGTGATATAGACCAAGATGGTGTTAATGATGTAATAACCTCAAATGAAATTTATTCTTTAAAGACTGGAAATCTTATTACTAAAACGGTGACCGAGGGTGAGGATATTCAGCTAGTTAAAACAGGAAATAGCTGTTTATTGTTATCGTCAAATAATATTTATAAATTTGACGATGGTTCGTTAGTCTCTTTGCCAACAGTAATCGAGAACCGATTTTTTGTGGGTAATTTTGATAATGATATTGACCAAGAAGTCCTTTTTACAGAATCTCAATCATTTCAAAATGATAAGTGGTTTTTAGGAAATATTGATAGTGATGGCAACATTTCAAAAACACCTTTATCTACGCCTGATAATGTTAATTTTGAAGATTACGATACAAACTTTGGATTCCATGGTGTTTTAGCGGTAATAGATTTTAACGGCGATAGCGTCGATGAATTACTTGTGTTTGGCACTCATAACAATATTCAAGGGTTATCAGCGATATCGCTTCAAGGCAATAACCTAGTTGAAAAATATTCAGGTACTACCTTTGATTATGATTATGACGGTCTCGTTAATATAGCTCAATATCATCAAGACAATACGGTGACAGTCAATAAAACCGATGCGGCTATTCGATTTAATGGCGCTAGTCATTGGGTAGACTTTGGCAAAGACGATGGTTGGGCTGGCGGTGATATTCTCACGACTGAAGTAGTTAACGATAAATTATTTTATTACGCTTCCCTGCCTTACCCTGTTTATGATGGTGGTATAGCAAAATATGACAGCGATGGAGTGATGCTGTGGAGCAATAGTATTGATACGTCATTCTACACAGACATAACTCTAACGAAAGAAAGCCTGCTTATTCAAGAAAATGAAATAGCCTATATTGTTAATAAAGCCACTGGCGATGTCACTAACGCTAACTTTGGGAGTTTAATGAGTTCTCCAGAGCATTTTTCATTTCAGATATTCTTAGATAAAAGTACTTATGTATTTTATCAATTAGAAAACAACCTACTATCAACAGTACTCAACAATGATGACTTTAATTACTGGGGAAATAATTTAAACATCCCTCTAAATGAAAACGTTCAATTTATTCAATACGATGATGATGAGCAAGTTGAAGTTATTTTTAATTATTATCATTTAAATGAAGAAGGCACTAATGTTATTAAGTATGACATTGTTGATGGGTTAAGCTGGGAAAAGGAAACGCTTACCTTGGGATTGTCTGGCTATCAATCTGAGGATTCTTTTGGCGTAGAACTTCAAACGTGTTTCATTGCTGATAGTACTTGTAGAAATAAAATTACTTCTCAAAATAATCATATTGAGATTAGAGATAAAATGACCAATAAATTGATTTATCAAAGCCCTGAATACCCAAGCAACATCCAAGACTTAGCTATTAGGCATGATATTAATGGGCATATTCGTTTTAGTTTATTAATCAATAATAATGTAACTGTTTTCCATTAAGCATCATTAATATGCTAAAAAACAGGCAAAATTATCCACAATATATGGACTCCTTTGTTTTGGATACTGATACTGATACTTTACTTTGGTGAAGTGGTGAAGTGGTGAAGTGGTGAAGTTTGTATCTCGGTGATAAGAAGCAATAACATGAACGTACATTAGAATAACTCAGTTTGGTAAGCAATTAATGCCCTAATGGGGCTATCTTAAACGTGTAGCCATCCCATGATCAGTTTTTCACAAAATCCTCCTCTGCGAATTATTTTTTTACATCCCAAAGGAGTAAGAAAGGTTACTCAAAGGCAATGTTATGTATTCAATTATTACTTAAATTTAGCAAGTTGCCCTAAGTTATTCCACATTACATTATTTTAGTGGCATTTTTCTGGTTACTCTAATTTGCTGTTAACTGTATTTATGGGATAAATATGGAGCAACTTAAGCCGGCCTAAAAGGAAAAAGTATAAGGATGCACTTTATAAAAAAGGCTAACTGGTCAAAGGGTGTTTGAGTCAAAACAACTAGGACGATGGCGCGAAGTGTGCTTTTCGCTTTTAATAAATAACTTACGTGGTAGATCCCTTGTCTACCTGATATTAACTAATAACTCATTCTAGCCAGTCAAGTAAGCCGCAAATTTACTATTCGCAATTTACAACTGTATAAACCACTGTATATAATAGACATATTGTTTATAACTAGTGTCCTCCAATGCGAAAATTCCTCAAGGAACTACCAAAAAAATATTACCTTGATCATTTCAATGAGTTTATTCATTTTATTACCCAGCAATGTGCGCACCTGTTAGACCAAGAACACCAAGAGTTTATAAATTGTTATCAGCAATTATGCCACGAGGCTCAGTGCATGTTTGTTAGGGTGATCAATCGGCAAGGTTGTTTTATCACCTTAAATAAAATGACTTACCACGAGATCAATGATTGTCCAAGTCAATTGATTGTGCTGAAGCAGGCACATTTATTACAGAAATTAGAATCTAAAAATACCCAAGTTTGGCTGCAACAATTAACTAAAATACAATTGCTTGAAATTTTAGAGCAGTATGCTGTCGGCGGTGTTAAAAAAAGTGCCTCGAAGCAGGTTTTGTTGGATCAAGTGATCCATTTCTGCACGAACACCCAATGTCTTTCATCAGAGCTTGCCCAGCAATTTTTAGTCAAAAATTTTGAGCAATGTCTAGCTTATTTGTTATTTCTATTCTTTGGTGACACGAGCAGTGGATTAGATAAGTTTTCGATGCGTGATCTTGGAGTATTAAAAACACGTGCAAATAGTCCAAAACCTACCGCAAGATTTGATAACTTAGAACAGGCTAAGAGTGTTTTCTATTACAGCTATAAGCTTGGACAACTCAATTGTAATGAGCTGGACATACAGGAATACGCTGAAAATAACCTTGGAATAGAGAAACACCCTGAAACTGCAATCAACTGTGCGCAATCTAAACAACTTAAAAATGAATTTTTTTATCTCTTAGGTAAACGATTATTGCTTGAGCATCCTGTGTTGGCATTAGAATATCTTTGTGCATCCAGTCATCATAAAGCACAAGAAAAATGGCTAAGAGAACTTTATAAGCTGGGCGAAAAAGATAGGGTTAAAATAGAATTAGAAAACATTATTGATAACTCTTTAGACGATACTTTGTTACTTTTCGCTGAAGACTTTTATGAACGTAAGTTTCATCAAGTAAAAGTCAGTAAATTAACTCAAAAATTGCGAAATGATAGTTACAAATTAGTTATAGATGAAATACATAAAGATCAAGTAGAAAAGGGTGTTAAATATTATTATCAGAATTTAGGGGCAACTGCTTTAAGGACTGAAAACCGTCTGTTTAACGCTTTGTTCGGGCTGGCATTTTGGCAGGAATTATTTAATCAGCAAGTTGATTCAATAGCGACAGAGTTTGATCGTAGACCTAAAGTAGTCAAGGAAAATACGATTTATGAAATGTTAGGAGAGGCTATCGAGCAGCGGTTATTGATGTTTACTAAGCCTCAAAATGCGATTACTTACCTAACAAAGATAGCCGCTCAATATTATGGTCAACCTAATGGAATGTTCCGTTGGAATACTCAAATTATACAGATTATATCAATTTTTTTAAACGCGGCCCCAACAGAGTCCGTTGTGGCTCATTTAAGAGCTATGGCTCAAAATCACCAAGGCCTAAACGATGGTTATCCAGACTTAATGATTATAGAAAATGGTCAACTGAGATTTGAGGAGGTGAAAGCACCGGGAGATAGCATTCGACCCAACCAGTACGTTAGCATGAACGCATTGCAATGCGCTGGATTTGATGTTCGAATTTGTAGTGTCAAATGGTTTGTCGATCCTATGCAGACTTATGTGGTAGTTGATGTCGAAACTACTGGGGGGAGACAACCACAACATCGCATTACTGAAATTGGTGCAGTGAAAATGATTAATGGTGAAATAGTCGATACTTGGAGTAGTCTGATTAACCCACAAAGACATATTTCGAAGTTTATTACCAAATTCACGGGGATCAGTAATGATATGGTCAAGGATGCACCTTTATTCAGTGAAGTCGCTGATAGCCTCAGTGAGTTTATGCAAAACTGCGTATTTGTAGCGCATAATGTCAACTTTGACTACGGATTTTTTAAACAAGAATATCAACGTATTGACCGTTACTTTAAAATGCCTAAATTATGTACGGTAAGAGAAACAAGAAAATACTTCCCTGGACTCAAGTCCTATTCCCTAGGTAATTTATGTGCAACTTTTGAAATTCCATTGGAGAGCCACCATCGAGCTTTGTGTGATGCCGAAGCGGCAGCAGTGCTTTTAAAAATGATACATCAGAAAAAGATTGACCTATAAAATTGAATAAATAGTTATAAATAAACTAACCCTATACTTTTTCTAAATTATTGTTATTTAAAATAATTATTGCTAATTTTTGTGACTACAATACAACGTATTTTTCTCAGATTGACAGGCATGGCTTATGGCTTAATCTTACTTGTTATTGTTACACTTACACATCAGGCATGCATTGGTCACAAAACTTTTAAGTTTTTATTGCTTTAATGATTTTGTGTTTATGCTGTTGTTTGCTTATTTACTGGTTGTTTGCTTCTAGTAAGCAAACAACCAGTAAATAAGCATGCCAGAAAAGCACTCAACATCCATTCAGATTAGGGGTTAACCCATTATCCGAGTGACGCTATCAATGTTCATTATCTTCATATTAACAATCACTTTAAGATCCTTTAAACCTGCTCTTTCAACTCATCGACCCATAATGCTGTTGCACCGCATACCGCTACTGGCATCACTAAAAAATTCACAACAGGGATCAGTGAAAATATACTGACTGTTATCCCAAAGCTATAACTTTGAGATCGGTTGTCTTGCAGTACTCTTTTCATATCTTTAAACGACACTTTGTGATTATCAAAAGCATAGTCACAATATTGGACAGCCATCATCCAAGCTGAGAATAAAAACCATAGTATTTGTCCGATTACAGGCAATATAAAAAACAACAATAAAAAGCCAATGGCTCTTGGTATGTAATACGTGAGCTTTGATAGTTCGCGTCCTAGTGTGCGGGGTATATCTTTAAATACATCAGCTAAACCGGTGTCATCCATGTGTTGGCCGGTTAGGTGTTGTTCTACTTTTTCAGCTAATAACCCGTTAAAAGGAGCTGCGATCCAGTTGGCTAATGTACCAAATATTAAAGCAAAAACTAGTAATATAATGATCACAGCAATCGGCCAAATAATGTAGCTTAAGCCATCTTTTAACCATCCCAACCATTTCCAATCGGGAATGAGCTCTGTTAACCAAATAATACTGTTGCTGATTTCACCAAATAAATAATAAAACCCTGCGGAAAATAATATGAGGTTAATAGCCAATGGAAAAAATACGAAACGTTTTAAACCTTTGGTGGTAATTAATCTAAAACCTTGAAAAAAATAATCCATATAACAGCTGCAATTCCGGTTGTTTTCGATGTTTTATTTGAATGAAAAACAATCTTTTTTATTAAAAACAGAAGGATATTATACGTAACTATTGAGATAGCGCAAAACGTCAATTGTTACACTTGATGACTTTTGGTACATTTAACACCTAGAGAATAAAAATAAAAACAATTTTCGGAACAATTCGACTCTTATATGCGCTTAAAAAAAATAAAGTTGGCGGGTTTTAAATCCTTTGTCGACCCAACCACTATTCCTTTTCCAGATGATATGACTGCGGTTGTTGGGCCTAACGGCTGTGGTAAGTCCAATGTGATTGATGCTGTGCGCTGGGTATTAGGTGAAAGCTCTGCTAAAAATCTTCGTGGTGCTTCCATGACAGACGTTATTTTTAACGGTTCTACCGTCCGAAAGCCTGTTTCACAATGTAGCGTTGAATTAGTGTTTGATAATTCATCTGGGCGTATTCAAGGTGAATATGCAGGTTACAATGAGTTGTCGGTTAAACGTATTGTTACTAAAGAAGCACAATCGAGTTATTTACTAAACAACACAAAGTGTCGTCGACGTGACGTGACTGATTTGTTTTTAGGCACAGGCTTAGGACCTCGTAGTTACGCGATAATTGAACAGGGCATGATCTCCCGTTTAATTGAGTCTAAACCTCAGGAGTTAAGAATATTTATTGAAGAAGCTGCTGGTGTATCTAAATACAAAGAACG
>Ga0209712_10002743_pt1 | contig 14438 bp, 12 predicted proteins | sample ArcOceMetagenome_FD_187443 | JGI IMG/M metagenome (GOLD analysis project Ga0209712, IMG submission 187443) | Marine eukaryotic phytoplankton communities from Arctic Ocean - Arctic Ocean - Greenland ARC118M Metagenome (SPAdes) (version 2) | ecosystem: Environmental > Aquatic > Marine > Oceanic...
TTTGTGATAACCTTTGCTCACCCGCACCGACAATTTCAATAACAGAATCGCCTATGAGTGCAGATACCCCCCACGTACTGGTTGTTGACGACGAAGCTGACCTGCGCGAACTGCTGGTCATCACACTCGGACGCATGAAGCTTCAGGCCACCGCAGCCGACTCCCTGTCTGCCGCCAGGCAGCAGCTCAAAGACGCGCATTACGACCTCTGCCTGACCGACATGAATCTGGGCGATGGCACAGGCCTGGAACTTCTCCAATTCATCTCACAACACTGCCCAACCATGCCCACCGCCGTCATCACCGCCTACGGCAGCATGGAAACCGCCACCGATGCGATGAAATACGGCGCCTATGATTTCATTGCCAAGCCTGTGGCACTGGACCGGTTACGGCAGCTGATCGAAGACGGCCTGGGCATCAGCGAAGTCGAAGAACACCATGAGGAAGAAGACAATCTGATTGGTGACGCACCCAGCATGGTGGCGCTGAAAGCCCAGGTTCGAAAGCTGGCCCGCAGCCAGGCGCCCATCTATATCAGCGGCGAGTCAGGCAGTGGTAAAGAACGTATTGCGCGGCTGATTCATACTCTCGGCCCACGCCGGGAAAAACCGTTTGTCGCAGTCAACTGCGGCGCTATTCCGTCAGAGTTGATGGAAAGCGAATTCTTCGGCCATCGCAAAGGCGCGTTCACTGGTGCCGTGGAAGACCGAAAGGGGCTGTTCCGCGAAGCCGACGGCGGCACCCTGTTTCTGGATGAAGTGGCCGACTTGCCACTGCATATGCAGGTCAAGCTACTGCGCGCCATTCAGGAAAAATCCGTGCGCCCGGTAGGCGAAGCCAAGGAATTCCAGGTTAACCTGCGCATTCTCTGCGCGACCCACAAGAACCTGGAAGATGAAATGGAAGAGGGGCGCTTTCGCCAGGATCTCTTCTACCGGCTGAATGTTATCGAAGCACATGTGCCGCCGCTGCGCGACCGACGTGAAGATATTCCCAAACTGGTTCAGCATATTCTCAACCGGCTCAGTCAGGCCTGGGACATACCACCACCCAGCGTCAGCTCTGACGCGGTTAACGCCATAGAAAATTACTCCTTTCCCGGCAATGTCAGAGAACTGGAAAATACGCTGGAGCGGGCGCTAACCCTGTGCGACGGCAACACCATTCTGCCAGAGCACCTGCGCCTGGCATCAGGCCGTTCGACCGCGGCTGCCCCCCGCCATAACGCCCAAGCAACAGCAACGGCATCATCAGTAAGACCCGGTGATCAGCCTCTGGAGGATTTTCTTCAGGAAATCGAAAAGCAGGAAATTCTCAAGGCCCTGGATACGACCCACTGGAACCGCACCGCAGCCGCCAAAAAACTCGGCATGACCTTCCGTTCATTGCGCTACCGATTGAAAAAACTGGAGCTGGATCGCGACGAGGGCGAGGCAGAAGATAACGAATAAGGCTCGGGGTCCGTAAAGGGAGACTCACCACAAATAAGCTGCGCCAGCAATTCGGCACTGCCTGGCGCAGAAACCAGGCCGTTCCGATAATGCCCAGCAGCCACGTAAACCCCCCTCGCTCCCGGCAACAAACCCAGATAAGGATAATCCCGCTCACAACCCGGGCGGACGCCAGCCCAATGGTAAGACGGCTTTTTTTCAGCCAATACAGGGGAAAGCCTGGCGGCAAGGGATATCAACTGGTGACGCCCCTGAACAGTGGGGTAATGACTGGCATCCCCTTTGCGCAGGGTAGAGCCGACCAAAACGGCACCATCCGCTCTTGGAATCAGATAACCTGCTTCCGTCAATATTACCGAAGGGACATCCCCAGGCGCCACCTGGAACAACAGCATTTCTCCTTTGGCAGGAAAAAGAGGCACGCTTACGCCAGTTTCAGCCAACAGTGCAGCAGCATTATAGCCCGCAGCGACCACAACCGTATCCGATCTGTATTGCCCAATTTCACCATGAAGTTTCGCACCTGAGGACAAAAGTTCAACACGGCGAATATACTCTCGCACAAAGCCAACGCCTTTCGCGGAAAGATACGCTCGCAGCGCCTTCAACATTCTCGGATTACGAATATTGCCCAAACCTGGAAAAAAAAGCCCGCCAGCACCATGACCTATTCTCGATTCGGGAGACTCCATTTCGTGGCAATCCATTCCCCACGCCTCAGCCCACCTTTGCGCACGAGTCAACTCCGGCCCCGCCACCTGGACCCACATACCGCCCAAGTGCAAGACCTCCTTCCGGTCCAGAAAACCGGATTCCTCAAGCATTAACACCAGGGCTTGATAGCGGCTCACTCCATCGTGGGTCAACCGATTGAGAAAAGAAGAATGACGCCACGCGAACAAGGGAGAAAGGATTCCCCCGCCAGCCCAGGATGCCGGCGGCGGGCCGCCATCAATCACCGTAACGTTGAGATCACGCTTTGTGAGCTCAAGCGCACTCAAGAGGCCGACAATGCCTCCACCTAATACGAGTACATCAGACATGAATCAAGGGGACTATTACCTATAAAAAGTGAAGCAACATTACCACACGCCTCCGTTAAAAACCCGGATAGCATCTGGCAACCAGATAATTCCAGGGCCAAAGATGTATGAAAAATCGCCATAACACTGCCTCACAAGGTTTCACTCTCCTCGAAGCCCTTGTAACTGCAACCATTCTGGCCATATTCGCAGCCTTCACTCATACACTGTTCACCGATTTCATCCCAAGATACCAGGTCATCTCGTCGGCCTACGACGTCCACAACCTCATACTGAAAGCCCGTGCAGGCGCACTCAGTGATCGGTCACAGCGAATAATCTGCGCAGGAGACACTGGATGCTCAACATTCAATCAAACAGATTCATTGATAATGGGAAGGGACGACAACCAAAACGGTGAATTAGAAACCGGAGAAGTTATCGACTCACTAAACTTTCCAGGCAACACAACCCTTGAGTGGAAAAGGTTTAATGGAAACTCTCTCGTCTTCCATAGCAGCGGCATCAGCCATTTCCAAAACGGCAGCTTTTATATTTGTAACACGCGTGCTGGTAGGAAAGTCGTAATGAACTGGATAGGAAGAACGAGGATTGAAACGCTGCCGACCAACACCTGCCCGTAACAGACGCTCGCATAGAAAAGGGGGCTAACGCCCCCAAATCCTGAAGCAATTTCACCAGGCGTGATCCGTACCCATACTGCAGGTTGCAGCCACTTTCATACAGGTCTCGCCTTGCTCATTTAGCATGAATGTTTCAGTGCCATTCATGCTTTTTGCTGCAACAGGCACCGCAGCAATTGTATAGCTTTGGACATCACTCGCATCCACGGTAACTGACACCGTATAGAAGTCATTCGCAGTTCTGGCGGTAATCGCTGTGTCGGAGGCCGCACCGCTATACGAAAAATTTCGCGAACGGAACGCCTCCATCGCAGCAGCCAGCTCCATGATTTGCGCCTTCACGGCTGACTGGCGAGTAGATTCGACATGGCTGGTGTAGCTTGGGTAAGCCACCGCCGCTAACACACCAACAATCAACACCACGATAAACAGCTCAATCAGCGTAAACCCTTGCTGCTTTCGTCTATTGCTCTTTGCTGCACACATATCCACTCTCCTTACGGTCCAGGCGCAGCAGTATCTTCGGTCATCTGGTACCAGCGAGTTTTGCGCAAGCCCATATTGCCAAGATCATCGTCCCCGACAACCTCCGTACCAACCACAACCTTCACTTCACCCTCCTCATTGGTAAGCAACACCGGGGTTGGCGGCAAGGTCTGCTGCTTCAACTCCTCGCTACGACTGCTGACGTCACCATCATTTAGAGCTGCAGGAGCACCGTCTTTGAGAGCCACCGTATGAATAAAAGAAGTACCCAGGCTAACCGCACACGGGTTGTCTGGATTACTGCTTGCTACGGGCGAATAAGAGCTGAAACGAACCACCCCATTGATCACCGACGGGGATGACAGTGATTTTTCACCGTCCAGGGCGTTTAACTTGTAGAACCAACCTGGCTTGGAGGTGTCCGCACCTTCCGTTCCTGTACGGGATATCTCACTAAGATCACTCAGGGCAAGCACTTCGTCCGGCGCAGACGGATTACTGAACGCATTCTCGTCATTGAAGACAATAAAGGCTTCTTCGATATCTTTATCTTTTGGATGCGCACGATACCCTGAACCGATGGCCACTGATAAAAATTCATTGAAGCCTTCTTTTACATAGGTAATCGCTGGCGCTTCGTAGAAGCGACGATGATCTTCATCATCACCGCCAAAATCAGCCAAGCGGTGGACGGCCATATTCTTATCACCACTTTGGTCGATATCAACGCGGAATACCTGACCGCCCAAGTCACCGAAATAAAGGTGATCAGCAGCGCCATCCAGGTTCTTGTCAACAACAGAGATACTGCTGGGGATGGCCCATTTCATGGATGCGACATCATCACCAGAGGCGGACCATACCAAATCACCAGTCTGCGCATTCACGATATAGATGGCATTACCCATCTCATCTTCAGTACTACGATCTTCCGCATCGAAATTCTCGGTACGGTCGTGATCCGCCGGGCTGTAGCCACCACCAAACACCAACACCGGCAGCACATCCTCTCCAACGGGTATCTGGGTCAAGGTAGGTGTTGACCAGGTTTGGCCCAGCTTTTCAAAGTCACCTGCACCACCCGTAATTTGCCATTTAAGCTTGGGCGCATTCAGGTTCGACACATCCAGAGCGTAATAACTACGACCGCCACGGCGAATGCCGCCATACAAGTAAACCGCTGAAGGACTATTATCCGCATTATTACCTGGGCGGCGCCACGCCACCCAACTACCATCCAGCCCATAAACCTGGCGCTTGTTATCCTTCAAGCCAGGACGGTGCGTCGTAAACTGATTGGCCTTGGAAATCATTTCATAGGGCATGAAAGTGAATTCTTCCGAACCATCTTTGGCATTGATGGCGTGCAGCATACCTCCGTTGGTGGACACAAAGACCACATTATTCTGATCATCCGCGTCCTCGCTAGTACCACCATAGTTCACCAGCACGGGCACGCTGTGCATTGGGTCAGCCCACAGATTCCTCAGCTTCACCACGAGGTCCTGGGTCATTTCATCGCTGGCTGTGGCATCCAGGCCAAAGAAGGTCTTGGGTTTACCTTCATCGGTATCGATCTTGTCCCAATCAAGCTTGGGCAGCGTCGAGTTGCTTCCCGTATTTGCATCCGTATAGAAAAGGGTATGACCGCTAGTTTCCAGCTCGCCTCTTGCCCCCCCCTTTGTGGCGTCATAACCATCAGTTTCATCACTCCAGAAACTTCTGGAAGTGGCGGTAAAATAGCCTGTATTGTCGCTGATCGCATTGCCATTCTGGCCGTGGATTTCATCACCTTCCAGCTCGTATTTTTTCAAATTACCTTCCCAGAAGCTGCTAATCGCAGGCTGAAAAATAGAATAATACAGCTGATCCAGGTGCTCGAAACGGTTCATCTGGTTAACCGCAACACCAGGAGAAGAGACCGAACGGGACTGCTCATCAACCAGGTCGATAATATTCATGAATGCAGCGGCAAGCTCGGAGCCGGATTCTGCATTAAACGTTTCGCCGCCCCCAGCCTCGGCCACATCGTCCAGGTAGATAACGGTATCGTTATCAAGACTGTACTCATTCATGTAGAGCCCAACGGTGTAGGTTTTTACCCTTTCGTGCTCTTCATACTTGGACTGATTCATCGCCGCCGCAAGCTTACGCTGACAGAAATAGCTATCACTTGCGCTAAAGTTATTGTCGTAACAGTTTGGCAAACGATCATCGCTGGGGTTGTCATTTACACCATCGTCACTATTGGGCTCACCATCCGTCATCAGGACCACATAATTGCGCTCACATTGATTGGCGGAATTCATCGGCGAAATGTAATCACCATTTGAGTAGATCGGTGCATAATTATTACAGGTAGTCGTTGGCTGACCGCATACTTCTTCCAGTTTTACAGCACGAACCTGAACCTCCTCGCTTCGCTCGTAATAAACTGGGGCACGACGCTCAAAGCTTGTAGCTGTCCGCTTTCTATATTCAGTGACGTTAAAGCAATAAAACCAGTAGCAAACACGCTCGGTTCGAGTTTGCTCTTGACACCAGCCCTGGTTCTTGGAGTTATTGCTGCAATAGTTGGCACTACCTGTTCCCCAAGCACTCCAGCTCGACCAGCTTGTAACACGGCAATTCTCATTTGTTGCATCACAACTTCCCGAGACCAGTGGCTCGAACACCCCCTCATAACGAACATCACAGGCCCCATTATCCGGATCACAAACGCCACCAGAAGGCTGGTAATTACCATAAGAAACACGGCAATCATAATTCTCAAACTGGGCCGGAAGGTTTTCGCAACTAGTTAGTGCAGGGGCACTAATCCAAGGCCCTTCATATACGAAATCACCTTGATTATTGGTGACTGGCTGCGTCACACAATTTTTTTCAATACTCATATCGACGCAAGCATTTTGCGGAAACCCATTACTGGTGATTGCCTCTTTTCCCAGCATGTATCGACCCATTTCATTGTAGGCCGTAAAGGTAGGTGTTCCGCCAGTCGGCAAAATCCCATTCACCGCATACTTGATGGCTAAACGTCCACCTTCCGTCATCTCCGAGACGGGAAAAATCACCTTGCCATCATTGCCATTATGAAAACGGCCAAGCCCCATATTGACCCTGTCCGGCAACGCATCCACCATATCGCTGAATGCTTCTTTGGTCATATCAATACGCGTCTCTTCGCCCTCTTCACAGTCACTGGTTTCGCAATAGGCCATACTGCCTGAGCTATCCAGCATCACCATGACGTTGGCGGCCGGTGCATTTTGGTTATTGTCCGCATCCGCATCCGCAAAGAAAATTTCCGTGTCATCGGCGTACACATTTGCCACCGGAAGGCAAAGAGCCAGACACAGCATTGTGGCAAGCCTATTTACTGACATCATCGTTCTATCCCCCTGCCTTATTGAATTTCAGCACTTGGCAAAATTCCACGTTTTAGCAACTCCTGTACATGCGAATCGCCAATATTAAACGTTGCCATCTCGCTGTTTCCTGATATTTGAACCTGATAATCCACGAAGGTCCCACCATTGCCCGTCGAACTGATCTGTGCACCGGAAATAAGTCTGAATCCGCTCACCTGAGAAGTTGAATGCGCCTTAAGCAGACCACGGCTATCCATAAAATCAGCACCCGCACACAATCCATCCTTGCGAGGATTGTCAGATACCACACATCGAGTCATCACATCCCCTCCCAAAAAGTTGGAGAGATCAATCGTGCTCATACCATCAAGCTCTTCATACGCCTCAACAATGGCACTCTCTGCGCCTTCGAACACCATGGCATCGGCCTGCATACCGGTTGATACCCTGGAGGAAAACATACTGGTTTTCATGGCCGAAATACCCAGCAGAGATATCGCCACCAGAATGAGCAAGGCCACCAGAAGTGCAGCACCCTTTTGCTTGTTCATTGCTTCACCCTCGCCATATCAAATTGCATCCCAGTCATAATTCCTCAACCGCACCGTGGTGCTAAGCGTCTTTCTCATTGCGCGATCCGCTGGCTCTGTCAGAGTCTCACCCAGAATATGAAACTCCCTGGTCCCGTCACTTTCAGGCAATGCATTATTTGCCCGGGTCAGCAACAATCCGATTTTCACCGCCACAACGGGAATATCAGCCGGCACCTGGTCTTGCGTCACATAACGCGACGCCCCCAGGACACCATCGTTATTGGTGTCAATGCCGTACAAAACCTGAAAACTTTCCACTCCTGGAACCAGCTCAACCACTACATCGGTATCAAGGCTGCCCTTGCAGTACAGGCTTCCATCATCTACGTAATAGGTAGTCGCCACTTCAGTCCAATCCGCCACCGTATTACCAGCACAATCACTTTTTCCGTTATAGGCCAGAGTCAGACGATCATTATCCGTACCCTCTGCAGAAGCGGGAATTTCTCCACTCCAGTTGGAAAACTGTATGCCCATATCCCGAGTCGCAGTGACCGTATCCCAGATAAGACCCGCTTTACGCAGATCCCTAATCATGAACCGCATTACCTGCTGACTATCCTGCTGCAGCTGCGACGCAGTTTGCTGAAGCACGAACGTTTTCTGATTAGTAATAAAAAGCTGGATAGCCGCCGCTGTAACAATCAAACCGAGCACCAAGGCGACCATTAATTCCACCAGGCTAAAACCTTTCTGTGCAGCTCTCATCGCGACACCTCCAGCACCACACACGTTGCAGACTCATCCATGTTGATACCCGTCGCGGTAAGACAATCATCCGGCTCCATTTTTCCCCAGCTCACAATGACGCAACTCATGCTGTTGCCGTTGCAAGGAGCTGCCATCACACGACCATTTGGCAGCTGATTTCCGGAAAGCCAGGCCAGCTGGGCAATATCCAGCGCGGCCATCTGTGCAGCAGAACAGTCTGCCCCTTGGCAGCCAGTTTCAGGGTCCCCGCCCGGTGTTACCGGAGCATCAGGCCAGCTTGCAGGCGCAAGATATGTGGCTCGTTCAGCCCGGTTGGATTCAATTCTTTCCAGTGCATCCTGGCTGATCAGGGTTGCCTGGGAGCGGTTATTGGCTTCTTCTGCGCCTTTCAAGGCCGCCAACTGTAAACCGGCATACCCCAGTACTCCAATTGCCAGTATCAGCAATGCAACCAGAACCTCCACCAGACCAACACCTCTTTGGGTGTGTACTTTTTGTACTTGCTGTTGTTTTCTCATGGGCTGCAACTGACATCCTCGCTACTGACTCGCCCCACGACTGACACGCTGACCAGTCGACCACTATCCCCGGCTTTCGCGTTGCACAACCGAAACGCCACCGGGGTGTTGCTGGTAAAACCATCCGGCTTGAATACCGGCCCGGCGGATCCCAACGTTTGGGTAACCACCACATCCCCGGCAGGCAAAAAGGTTTGATCTTTTTCTACACTGCCACCAGGAAAATCCAATACCCAGCCGGTTTGCCAGTCAGTGCCCGTCTCCGGCGTGACACTGACCTGCTGGCGCAAACTTACGGACTGCATCTTGGCCATTTTCAGTGCTGTAATCATGTCAGCCACTGAGGAGCGCAACGCATTACTGGCCGTCACTCTTTGGTAAGAAGGAATGGCGTAGGCCAACAGCACGCTCAACACCAGCAAGGACACTATTAACTCGACCAGTGAAAAACCGGATTCCTGTTTCTTCATCCCTGCCCCAAGTGGTTCTTATTAGATGTGGATATCACTTTAGCAATGCGCCGCCGACCATCAATTGAATGGAGACCAGCGGAGCCTTGCTGTCGCCGAACGGTATAAGCTGCTGAAAAATAATGATTTTTGGTACTTTAGTGTGTGAGAAGGCTCACACTTTAATCGTAGACTGGCGCATTTTTTTGCCTAACCTAAAGAACCAGATCTTAACGCGGGGGATGAACGGTCAAACAAGCGGGACAGGCGCTACGGGCGTAGCGCCTTGGGCATGGAGAAGCGGATGTTTTCTTCACGGCCAGGGATTTCTTCGGCGTCTTCGCCTCCCAGGCCTTTGAGGGTGGCGATGACTTGCTGCACCAGGTCTTCAGGCGCGCTGGCGCCGGCGGTGACACCGACAGTGGTTTTCCCTTTCAGCCAGTCCGCATCAATCTGCGACGGCTCGTCAATCAGGTAGGCATCCGCACCACAGCGCTCGGCCAGCTCACGCAGCCGGTTGGAGTTGGAACTGTTCACCGAACCGACCACCAGCACCAGACCACATTCCAGCGCCAGCTGGCGTACGGCATCCTGACGGTTGGTGGTGGCGTAGCAGATATCTTCGCGTTTGGGGCCAAGAATGGCCGGAAAGCGCTGGCGCAAGGCATCGATGACCTTGGCGGTATCATCCACACTCAGGGTGGTTTGGGTGACGAAGGCCAGTTTGCTTTCATCGCGCACCGTCAGGCTCGCCACGTCGGCTTCGTCCTCCACCAGATAAATGTCACCGCCATAGGATTTGTCGTATTGCCCCATGGTGCCTTCCACTTCCGGATGGCCGGCATGACCAATCAGGATACTTTCGCGGCCTTCCCGGGCATACCGAATGACTTCCATATGCACCTTGGTGACCAGCGGGCAGGTCGCATCGAAAACCTGCAGCTGGCGCCGCTCGGCCTCATCCTGCACCGCTTTGGAGACACCGTGGGCGCTGAAGATAACAATGGCGTCGTCCGGCACTTCGTGCAGCTCTTCCACAAACACCGCGCCGCGCTGACGCAGGTCCTCCACCACATAGCGGTTATGCACCACTTCGTGACGGACATGAATCGGTGGCCCGAACACTTCCAGAGCGCGGTTGACGATGTCGATGGCACGATCCACGCCAGCACAGAAGCCACGGGGATTAGCGAGACGAATTTCCATAATTCAGCTGATAGTTGACTGTGGATAATGGACAGCGGAAAGCCAGAAACATTCCTCCTGCCCGCTGTTTGAACGCCTACCCATGAACGTTCCTCTTTTCACCGGCGGCTGTCCACCGTCAACGGTCAACTGAGGGTTACAGGCTGCTCGGGGGCGTGACGTTCGATACCGATAATTTCCACTTCAAAGGTGAGATCCCGCCCTGCCAGCGGGTGATTGAAGTCCACCATCACCCACTCATCGTCCGCCTTGGCGATCACGCCTGGCAGCTCGGCACCGGCTGCATCGGCGAAACTCAGCACCATGCCGGGCTCCAGGGAATCGTGCTCGGCAAAGGTGTCGCGGGTGAAATGCTGCACATTCTGCTCGTTGTACTCCCCGAACGCCTTGGCGGCTTCCAGGAAAACGCTGCGACGATCACCGGCCTTGAGACCACGAATGGCATTTTCAAAGCCCGGCAGCAGGGACTCATCCCCCCACACAAAAGAGGCCGGCTCACCAGCGAAGGTGGAATCCAGGTCCGTACCATCCATCAGGCGCACGGCAAAATGCAGGGTAATTCGGGTCTCCGGGCCTGCTCGCAGTAATTCAGTCATTGTCTTTGGGCTCCTTTCTGGCTCCCAGCAGCATATCCAGCAGAATCAATCCCGCGCCGATAGTGATGGCGGTGTCAGCAATATTAAAGGCCGGAAAATGATAATCGCCCCAGTAAAAGTCGAGGAAATCCACCACATGCCCCAGCACCAATCGATCGTAGAAATTGCCCAGGGCACCGGCAAGAATCAGCGACAGGGCTATCCCTTGCAGTTTCTCGGCAGCGGTAAGCCGGGCCAGCCAGATCAGAATCATCACCGAGGCGCCCACCGCAATAGCCGTAAAGAACCAACGCTGCCAGCCGCCAGCATCAGCCAGAAAACTGAATGCGGCGCCGCTGTTATAGGCCAGGGTCAGATTGAAGTGCGGAAACACTTCCAGCCGTTCATACAGGGAAAACACCGCGACCACTTCATGCTTGGTCCATTGGTCCAACGCAATGATCAAAGCCGTCAGCCACAACCAGCCAAGCTGGCCGGGCAATCGTTTCTTTGCACTGTCCGGCGTCTGGCGTCCGGCATCCGGGGTATTATCAGGCATAGTGTCGAACCTCACCGTCACCATCCACATTGATGATACAACGCCCACACAGTTCCGGGTGTTCAGCGTGGCTGCCCACATCCGGCTGGTGATGCCAGCAACGAGCACACTTACTGTGATCCGAGGCCAGCACCTGTACTTTCAATCCCGCCACAGCAGTGTCTTCCAGTTCCGCCGGCGCTTCCGCCAGTGGCTTGAGCACAGCGGCAGAAGTAATGGTGACAAAACGCAATTCATCACCCAGGCGCTGCAACAACGCATCCTGTTCGGCGTCCACAAACAGCACGACCTCGGCACTCAGGCTACCCTTGATCAACTTGGCAGCACGAGCCCCTTCGATAGCCTTGTTCACTGCCTGCTTGGCGTCCTGCACCTTGTCCCAGAACGCCCGGCCCATATCGGCATCGTCGGCCAGCGCAAACAGGCCGTCGTACCATTCGGTCAGGAACACGGAATCGAGCCGCTCGCCAGGCAGGTTCTCGTAGATTTCCTCGGCGGTGAAGCTGAGCACCGGCGCCATCCAGCGCACCAGCGCCTGGGCGATATGGTACAAAGCCGTCTGACAGGAGCGCCGTGCCACGGAATCGGCCTGGGTGGTGTACTGGCGATCCTTGATGATATCCAGGTAAAAACCGCCCAAATCCAGTGCGCAGAAGTTATGCAGCTTCTGGTAAACCTGATGGAAGTGATAGCCGTCGTACAGGTCTTTGATCTCGCCCTGCACTTGCAGCGCCCGATCCACAATGTAACGGTCCAGCGCCAGCATTTGCTCCGGCTGCAGCGCATCCGTGGCGGGCTCGAAACCGCTCAGATTGGAGAGCAGGAAACGGCTGGTATTGCGGATACGGCGATAGCTGTCGCCCATCTGTTTGAGGATATCCTTGGACACGGACATCTCGCCCCGGTAATCCGTGGCGCAGACCCATAGGCGCAGAATATCCGCACCCAGGTCATTCCAGACTTCCTGCGGGGCAATCACGTTGCCCACCGACTTGGACATCTTGCGACCGTGCTCGTCCACGGTGAAACCGTGGGTCAGGACGGTGCTGTAAGGGGCCGCATCACGAATCGCCAGGCTGGTCAGCAGTGACGACTGGAACCAGCCACGATGCTGATCCGAGCCTTCCAGATACAGGTCCGCCGGCGCGCGCAGCTGCTCGCGCTGGTCCAGCACGCAATAATGGGTAACACCGGAGTCAAACCAGACGTCCAGTGTATCGGTGACCTTGCTGTACTGATCCGCGTCGTCACCCAGCAGCTCCGCCGGCTCCAGATCAAACCAGGCATCAATGCCTTCTTTCTCCACCCGCTCGGCAACCTGTTCGATCAGTGCCGGGGTTTGCGGATGCAGCTCGCCGGTTTCCCTGTTCACGAACAGGGCGATCGGCACACCCCAGGTGCGCTGGCGGGAAATACACCAGTCGGGGCGATCGGTCAGCATGCCTTCGATGCGCGCCTTGCCCCACTCGGGCAACCACTGCACCTTGTCGACTTCCTGACGGGCACGGGGCAACAGGCCCGCTTGATCCATGGACACGAACCACTGCGCCGTCGCACGGAAAATCAACGGCGTTTTATGACGCCAGCAATGCGGGTAGCTATGTTCAATTTTCGCCAACTTGACCAGATTGCCGCTGTCTTTCAGCGCCTCGATCACCGGCTCGTTGGCCTTGCTCACATGCAGGCCACCCACCACCGGCAGATCATCGCGGAACAGGCCGTTATCCAGCACCGGGCTGATCGGATCCAGGTCGTACTGCTTGCCCACCACAAAGTCGTCGGCACCATGGCCCGGGGCGGTGTGTACCAAGCCGGTACCCGCGTCGGTGGTAACGTGCTCACCGAAGATGACCGGCACCTGGGCCTCCAGGAAGGGATGCTGCAAAGGCATCATTTCCAGCTTGCTGCCTGTGACGGTCGTCGAACGGGACACATTGTCCAGCCCCCAGCGCGCCACCAGATCATCGGCCAACGCCTCAGCCACCAGCAACTCACGGGCCACGCCGTCCTGCTCGCCGGAAAGCAGCACATAATCCAGCTCCGGGTGCACTGCCACCGCCCGGTTGGCCGGCAGAGTCCAGGGGGTGGTGGTCCAGATCACCAGCGCCGGAGCGCTGGCTTTAATGCCTGAGCGGGCAACGAAGTCCGCCACATCCACCACCGGAAACGCCACATCGATGGCCGGCGAGGTTTTGTCTTCGTATTCCACTTCCGCTTCCGCCAACGCGGAGGCGCAATCCAGACACCAGTGCACCGGCTTGAAGCCCTGTTGCAGATGGCCGTTGTCCACGATCTTGCCCAGCGAGCGGATGATGTTCGCCTCGAAGGCAAAGTCCATGGTCAGGTAGGGGTTATCCCAGTCGCCAAACACGCCCAGACGCATAAAGTCCGACTTCTGCCCGGCCACCTGTTTGCTGGCATATTCCCGGCATTTCTTGCGGAAGGTACCGGCGTCCACCTTGTGTCCGGCCTTGCCGACTTTCTTCTCCACCATCAGCTCGATGGGCAGACCATGGCAATCCCAGCCCGGTACATAGGGCGCATCGAAGCCCGCCAGAGTGCGGGACTTGACGATCATGTCCTTGAGAATCTTGTTCACCGCGTGGCCGATATGAATATCGCCGTTGGCGTAGGGAGGGCCATCATGAAGAATGAACTTGGGCCGACCGGCAAAGGTCTCGCGAATCTTCTGGTACAGCTGTTTTTGCTGCCACTCTTTGAGCCGCGCAGGTTCACGCTGGGACAGGCCGGCTTTCATCGGAAAGCCGGTTTGGGGAAGGTTTAGCGTTGCCTTGTAGTCCGTCATGATTCCGCTTATTACACCGTAGGCATATCAAAAAAAGCCCGAAC
>Ga0209712_10002744_pt1 | contig 14431 bp, 13 predicted proteins | sample ArcOceMetagenome_FD_187443 | JGI IMG/M metagenome (GOLD analysis project Ga0209712, IMG submission 187443) | Marine eukaryotic phytoplankton communities from Arctic Ocean - Arctic Ocean - Greenland ARC118M Metagenome (SPAdes) (version 2) | ecosystem: Environmental > Aquatic > Marine > Oceanic...
AGCTTTATTAGGGTTGGAACATGTAGCATTTTATACATTAGCTTTTTATATTGGTTCAGTAATTAAGGTGCCAGGGAAATCTATCTTTTCTATCTCAGTTCCTTTATTAGCTAAAGCTTGGGAGGAGCAAGATTTCATGCAAATTCAAACTATTTATTCTAAGTCTTCTATTAATCAGTTAATAATTGGGGGCTTATTCTTTTTATGTGTTTGGATTAATATTGATGCAATTTTCAGCATACTACCTGAAAAATTCTCTCATGGAAAATGGGTAGTATTGTGTATAGGGTTGGCGCAATTGTTTAATGGTGCTACTGGAGTAAATGGTGCAATTATTGTTAATTCAAAATATTATAAATACGATTTATATACTAATTTTCTTTTAGTTGTGATTACTCTAATCTCTAATTATTTGCTGATTCCAAAATACGGAATAAATGGAGCGGCTATGGCGACTGCACTTTCTGTACTTTTGTTCAATCTCATTCGTTTAATTTTAATTAAATTAAAAATGAACTTGCAACCTTTTTCATTAAAAACTCTATATACGGTTTTGATACTAATAGCAATATATGGTGTTAGTCTTTACTTGCCATTAAGTGGTAATTTATATTTGGATATTGTATGGAAAACCTTTGTTGTAGTTGCAATTTTTATTTCTTTACTATTATCTTTAGAATTATCAGATGACATTAATAAATTAGTCGTTGATGTAAGAAAGAGATTAGGTATATAGTTCTATTTTTAGCTAATTAGATCATCTTTAGTTTTCAATTAAAAAATAATATTTTTAGTCATTAATCTTATTTACCATTTAATTGTAGGTATTTCTTTTTTTAATAGCTTTAAATCATTTCTATATAGATTTGCTAAATATTCATAAAGTTTATCTGGCATTTTTTTGTTTTTATCTTCTGTTTTATTAATTTTATTCTTTAAAGGGTATTCATTCCAATCTGAGATTTGTTTTACCTCCAAAAAGTTAAAAACTTCATTAAGTAGATCTTGAGGAGAATTTTTTAATTGATTATAGTCTCCAATAAATATCTGATCACTTGGGAAATATTTACCCCATTTACTAACTATTTTTAAATAATTTCCTCTTTCAATAGATCGAGAGTGATTAAAATGATCAATAAATTCTTCATTCTTGATTAAATCGATATCTTTTTTTCTTTTTCTTTTAGCTAGCTGTATAATAGATATTAGATCTATAACAGGAAAATTAGTATTTGTATTTTTCTTTTTTACTAAATTCATAACGGCCTGTGACCAAGCTCGTTCAATTGGATTTCTTAGTAAAAGTATAATTTTCAATTTTGGATTTAACTCATGTATAAATCTTATCTTTTCATCTGAAAGTATACTGTAACATGGTGTTATTTCTCCTTTAACTTGTGATATCTTAGCATTTTTAAAATGCAGGCAATACCAATTTATGCTTTTGTAAAAATGCCTATCAAAGAAGTGAATTTCTTTTGTTTTAGGAAGATATAGTTGGGGATGTTTTTTAAGATTTTCATATAGCCAAGTTGTTCCAGATTTCTGAGCACCTATTCCTAGAAATTCAGGGAAGATATTTGGAGATATTTTAGAAATTAATAAATTATTTCTTAAAAAACCAATTTTATCAAGTAATTTAGTAGTGATTGTCATTGTGATTATTTATTTTTAAGTATTATTTTGTAAGTTAACTGAAGAACTTCCTATTTTAAATACTTTTTTTGAAAATTCATAATTAGATGCAAATATGAATAAAAATTATATTAATTTTGTATTGAGTATAAGTTAGTTTTTTTAAGCATTTTTGATTTAAAATATTACTAAAAATCATATTATTATAATACTTATTCTTAACTACTTGATTAAATGAATATTTTTTAGACATATGATAAATGTAACAAAAACTTATTTACCAAATAAAGATAAGTATAAGAAGTATATTGATGAGATATATGCTAATGGATGGGTTACTAATAATGGGCCAATGGTTAAATTATTAGAAAAAAGACTAGCAGACTATCTTCGTGTTAAGAATATTGTTCTGGTCTCTAATGGTACAGTTGCTTTAGAAATAGCATATAGGACTTTGGGGATTAAAGGGGATGTTATAACGACTCCATTCAGTTTTGTTGCAACTACTAGTTCACTTGTAACTAATGGTTTGAATCCAATATTTTCAGATATTGATGATAAAACATTAAATCTTGAGGCTAATAATATTGAAAATATGATAACGAAAAATACTAGTGCTATTGTTCCTGTTCATGTGTTTGGAAATGGTTGTGAAGTAGAGAAAATAGATGCTATTGCAAAAAAGAATGACTTAAAAGTAATATATGATGCATCTCATGCTTTTGGAGTAGATTATAAAAATGAAAGTATTTTAAATTATGGAGATATTTCTACTTTAAGTTTTCATGCTACAAAATTGTTTCATTCTATTGAAGGAGGAGCATTGATTATTAATGATGATGCTCTTGTTCAGAAAGCAAGGTATTTAATTAATTTTGGTATTAAGAATACAGAATCAATACCAGAATTAGGTACAAATGCAAAAATGAATGAGTTTGAAGCAGCAATGGGCTTATGTATGTTAGATGAAATAGAAATTGTAACTAAAGCAAGAAAAAAAGTGTTTGAGTTATATGAGAAGAAATTAGTGGGGAAAGTACAACTGCAAAAGATGAATGAACATGTAACTTTAAATCATAGCTATTTTCCAATTGTATTGAAAAGTGAGTTGCAATTATTAAAAGTGCAAAAAGCATTGAATGAACATGATATTTTTCCTAGAAGATATTTTTACCCTTCTTTAGATACTTTAGGTTATATAAAACCTAAACAATTCATGTCAATTTCTAGAGATATAAGCCATAAAATATTATGTTTACCAATGTATCCAGAATTAAAAGAAGAACAGCAAAAAAATATTGTAGAAATTATTAATAATGTGTTATGCAATTAGCTATTATGCAGCCTTATTTCTTTCCATATATTGGGTACTGGCAGTTAATTAGTGTTGCTGATACATTTGTGATTTATGATGACGTTAATTTCATTAAGCAAGGATATGTCAATAGAAATAATATGTTGCAAAATCAAAAAGCTCATTTATTTACTTTAGAATTGATTGGAGCAAGTTCAAATAAGAAAATAAACGAGATTAAGATTGGGGGCAATAGTAATAAATTGTTAAAGACAATAAAACAGAACTACTCAAAATCTCCTTTTTATAAGGACGTTTTCCCAGTACTTGACGAGATATTAAATAATGAAGAAAAAGAGTTGTCTAAATTTTTAGGATTTTCATTAGAAAGGATTGCAGGGTATTTAGATATAGACACTAAGTTCTTGTACTCAAGTGATATAAAAAATGATAAAACTTTTAAGGCACAAGATAGATTAATTGATATGTCAAAAATCTTAAATGCAACTGGATATATAAATGCAATTGGAGGAGTTGAGTTATATGGTAAAGAAGTTTTTTCTCAAAATGATATTAATCTCAGTTTTTTAAAAACTCATGAAATTTCGTATAAACAATTCAACAATGCATTTGTCTCTGATTTATCAATTATTGATATAATGATGTTTAATAGTAAAGGAAACATAGAGAATATGTTGACTCAATTTGAACTCATATGAAAAGAATAGCTATACATTCTGCTCCTAGATCTGGCTCATCTTGGTTAGGGCAAATATTAAATAGTTCCCCAAAAGTTTGTTTTAGGTTTCAGCCACTTTTTTCTTATGCATTTAAAGATTATTTGAATGATAAGAGTTCAAGAGAGGATATTCTAGGGTTTTTTGAAAATATTGCAAAAAGTTCAGATGATTTTCTTTTACAAAAAGATAAAATTGAGAATGGAGAATATCCTTTATTTAAAAAGGATGATAATTTCACCCATATTATTTATAAAGAGGTTAGGTATCATAATATTTTAGAAAATTTATTGGTTCAAGATAAAGACCTAAAAGTTATAGGTCTTGTTAGAAATCCTTTTGCAGTAATTAGTTCTTTTTTAAATTCCCCAAAAGAATTTAGAAAAGATTTAGGATGGATAGAGGCTGATGAATGGAAATTAGCTGAGAAAAAAAATAAAAACAAAGTGGAAGAATATTTTGGGTTTGAAAAATGGAGAGAGATTTATTTTTTATTCACTGAATTAAAAAGAAGTTATCCTGATAGATTTCTTTTAGTAAGCTATGATGATTTAATTGAAGATACTGTAAATCAAGTTGAAAAGATATTTAAGTTTTGTGATATAGAAATGAATCAACAAACCAATTCATTTATACTAAGAAATAATGTTTCAGTAAAACAAACGGTCTATTCTGTTTATAGAGATAAGAAACATGATATTAGTAGGGTAAGTTCATTAGATAAATCAATTAAAAGTATGATTGAAGTAGATTTACAAAAGAATGGCATATTAGATTTTAATGATGAAAAATAAATAATTTGATGAAAATTTATATATGATTGTTCACTTATTTGAGGATCAAAAGTTTGTAGATATTACCATTGAAAACTTTGAGAATGTATCAGTTGGATTAAATAAATATATTGTTTTCTCTAATAATAAAGAATTAAAATATGTTTCTAGAAAAGAACAAACTTTTATATTACCAAATTCAAGTTATAAATTAGATCTAGATTTAATTTATAAAGATTGTCAATTATTGATAATCCATTTTCTTTCTCCTATCAAGCTGTATGTTCTGAAGAATAAACCTCAACACATAAAAGTAATTTGGTCTGTCTGGGGTTCTGATGCATATGATCATTTTTCAGATCAAAATCTTTTTGAACCGTTGACCAATAATGTTAAGAGAAAAAGTTTGTTTCAACAACGTCAATCTTTTTATTTATATAACATTTATCATTTAGTTAGATATAGAGTAAAACCCTTAAGAAACGAGTTAAAACTATTGCAATTAGTAGATTATGTTATTACAGTATTACCATATGAGTTTAAAATTATAAAGAAAGAATTTGGTTTAATTGCTAAATATATTGATTATAACTATGGAGTGAATAAGTTCAATGTCTTTTCTAATTCAAACTTAGGAAATTCAATATTAATAGGAAATTCAGCAACTTCTGCAAATAATCATTTTGATGTTTTTGATATTATAAAAGATACTAATAAAAAACTTATTGTTCCTTTGAGTTATGGGGCTTATGACTATAAAAATTACAAAGAATTGGTTATCTTAGAAGGAATGAGAATATTTAAAAACTCTTTTACACCAATTGAAGAATTTATGCCATTACAGAATTATAGAGAGTTGACATCATCATGTAATTCAGTAATTATGTATCATATTAGACAGCAGGCTTTAGGTAATATTTTTATGTCTCTATTTCAAGGAATGAGAGTGTTTCTTAATGGTAGATCTTTGACCTATAGTTATTTAAAAGATAAAGGAATGATTATTTTTGATTTAAAAAAAGATTATAAATTATTAGGAATTGAACTAAATATAGAGGAAAAGCAGATAAATAAAAAGATAGCTCTTAGTTTAAGAAGTAGAGATGTTATTATGAAAAAGACAAAAAGTATTATTGACCTGTATAAATCTTTTTAATTTAACTTATTAAGTTTATTATTTACTGATATTGCTAATATTCAAAATAGTTCCTAATAGATAAAAATTTATTAATTGAGGGTCATTAATTCTAAAAGGTTTAACAAGAAAATTCTAATATATACTCTCTAATTTTATGAATAAAGACGATTTACTCCAAACCTTTTTTTAGTCTAAAAAGTATATGAAAGACTATTAATAAGCTGGTAGTCCATTTCAGGAATATTTAGTTTAGGATAACTATCGTAATTAAAAGTATTATTTAAACTAAATAGAAAATGAGAATTAATCTTTATCCTTAGTGAAAGGTTCGTTTTCCATCTAAAATCACCTATATTTTCAATGTTGGGTTGATAGTAGTTTTTGCTTAATAGTTCTACATTATCTAGTAATTTTATTGTAAAATCAACACCTCCGCTCATTCGACTATTCATTTCTTGCTCTCCTTCCATTGGTGTTTCTCTTTCTCTTAGGTAAGAAACACCTAAACGAACTTTTTCAATATCTGATTTTATTACTGCATAAGAAATTCCTATACCTGTAGTCCATCTTCTTTTTATGGAACGACTAATGTCATATAAATGTTGAAGTGTCAAATCAACTCCCAGTTCATTAGTATTAAAGGAGTATTTTAAATCCTGCAATCCTTTATTAAGCATTTCTTCTTTTCCTGTTTGGCTAATAAAAGAGATGTTATTATTTAGGCTTAATGCTGATTTTTTATGTTTGTAATTGGCCAAAAACACATTATTGAACTGCAAAATATTATCTATATTCTGAGTATAGTTAAGTCCTAAGTCAAAGTTTCCTGAAAATCCATTCGTTTTATCTGCTGTTAAAGCAAAAGAAAACGTACTAATAAATAACAATACAATTGCTCTAATCATTTTTTAAATCTTTAATTTTAGTTGATAATATTTCAATTTTATTTTTTGCGTCTATCATTTTATTTTTTTCGTTTTTAACTACTATTTCAGGAGCATTATTTACAAAGCGATTATTACCTAATTTTCCTTCCACCGATTTTAAGAATCCTTTGGTATAGTCTAATTCCTTTTGTAGCTTTTCAATTTCTGCTGCTACATCAATATTATCACCTAAGGGAATAAAATATTCATTGGATTTTACCATAAATGAAAATGCTCCATTTGGTTTTTCATTTGTAGTATTTATGCTTGAAAGGTTTCCTAATTTAGCAACAATAGCATCTAAATTAGTCTTTGCTTTTTGGTTGTCAATTACCAATAATTCCAATTGCTCTTTATTTGCAATATTTTGCTCTTTTCTTATTGTTCTAATTCCAGCAACCACCTCAGTAGTATTTTCAAAATCAGCCAATAACTGCTCGTTAATATTTCCTAATTTTGGCCAATTAGCAACAATAATATCTTCTTTTCTGTCATCAATTAAATGCCATATTTCTTCTGTTAGGAAAGGCATAAAAGGATGTAAAAGTTTCAGTATTTTCTCTAATTGCTCAATAGTTTTAGCATAAGTAGTGCTATCTATTGGACTACCATAGTTTGGTTTTACCATTTCTAGGTACCATGAACAGAAATCATCCCAAACCAATCTATAGGTTCCCATTAATGCTTCTGAAATTCTGTATTTACTATAAGATTCATCAATCTCAGTAATGGTTTTACTGAGTTTGTTTTCAAACCAAGTAATCGCTTGTTTTGCACTTTCTGGTTGTTGTACATCTGTAACTTCCCATCCTTTAATCAAGCGGAATGCATTCCATATTTTGTTGGAGAAATTACGCCCTTGTTCGCAAAGCCCTTCATCAAAAGGTAAATCATTTCCTGCAGGTGAGCAGAGCAACATTCCAACTCTTACTCCATCAGCACCATACTGTTTCATAAGTGTAATTGGGTCAGGTGAGTTTCCTAAGGATTTGCTCATTTTTCTACCTTGTTTATCTCTTACAATTCCTGTTAGGTAAACATTTTTGAACGGTAGTTTTCCTTGATACTCATATCCTGCCATAACCATACGGGCTACCCAAAAGAATAAAATTTCTGGGGCAGTTACTATATCATTAGTAGGGTAGTAGTAATTTATTTCTTCATTTTCAGGGTTACGGATACCATCAAAAACAGATATTGGCCACAGCCATGAAGAGAACCAAGTATCCAATACATCAGCATCTTGGCGTAAATCATCCATAGTTACGGATGGCTTTTCTTTTTTTGCTAACACTAAAGCTTCTTCTTTACTTTCAGCTACAACATATTTGTTGCCATCATAAAAATAAGCAGGGATTTGTTGCCCCCACCAAAGCTGACGAGAAACACACCAATCTTTGATGTTTTCCATCCAGTGGCGATAGGTGTTTTTAAATTTTGGAGGATGAAATTGTATGTCATCATTCATCACATGCTCTAGAGCTGGCTTTGAAAATGATTCCATTTTAAAAAACCATTGCATAGATAGCTTAGGTTCAATTACAGCATCTGTTCTTTCTGAAAACCCAACTTTATTTTGATATTCTTCAGTTTTTACTAAATATCCTTTTGCTTGTAAATCAACTGCAATTTCTTCTCTTACTACAAACCTATCTTTTCCAATATATAAGGTAGCAGCTTCACTTAAAGTCCCATCATCATTTAGGATGTCAATTGTTTCTAATCCGTGCTTATCTCCCAGTTGATAATCATTAATATCGTGAGCGGGTGTAATTTTAAGTGCTCCTGTACCAAATTTTCTATCGACATATTCATCAAATATTATAGGAATTACTCTGTCTACTAAGGGGATAATTGCTTTTTTACCTTTTAGGTGTGTATAGCGCTCATCATTCGGATGTACACAAATGGCAGAATCTCCTAAAATAGTTTCTGGCCTTGTTGTGGCAATGGTTAGTTTTTCATCACTACCTTCAATGTTGTAGGCAATGTGGTATAATTTTGAATTTACTTCTTTGTGTATTACTTCCTCATCCGAAAGTGCTGTTTGTGCAGAAGGGTCCCAATTTACCATTCTTACTCCTCTGTAAATAAGTCCTTTTTGATGTAAATCTACAAAAACCTTAATTACAGATTCACTCATATCCTTATCCATGGTAAACTTAGTTCGTTCCCAATCGCATGAAGCTCCTAATTTTTTTAATTGTTCCAGGATGATGCCTCCGTGTTTTTCTTTCCAGTCAAATGCATGAGCTAAGAATTCATTTCTTGTTAAGTCATTTTTTTGGATACCTTCTTTTGCTAGTTTCTGTACTACCTTCGCCTCAGTAGCAATTGAAGCATGATCAGTTCCAGGTACCCAACAAGCATTAAAACCCATCATTCGAGCACGCCTTACCATTACATCTTGTAAAGTATTGTTTAGCATGTGCCCCATATGTAAAACACCTGTCACATTTGGTGGTGGAATTACAATAGTATAAGGCTCACGCTCATCAGGAGTGGAATTAAAATAACCTTTTCCCATCCAATGGGCATACCATTTATCTTCAGTAATTAGTGGGTTGTATGTTTTTGGAATGCTCATTTAAGTTTTCTTTATAGCTTGCAAATTTACAAATTCTATATGTTCTGAGGAATTCATAGAATATCTTATTTGCTTAAATAAAATATTTTATTAAATTTGCCGTTCACTATTATATAATAATCAACATAAAATTAAAAGAAGAAATGAAAAAAATACTTTTATCCTTAGCACTTGTAACTGGATTTACTTTAGTAAATGCTCAAAATGTTATGACTGCTGACGCTCCCAAAACTGAAGAGTCTACTAATGTGACTATTGATTTTGTATCGAAAGTTGTAGATTACGGAACAATTGATCATAATGCTGATGGAGCTAGAAAATTTGTATTTACAAATAATGGAACTGAGCCTTTGCTAATTAAAAATGCAAAAGGAAGTTGTGGTTGTACAGTACCAACTTGGCCAAGAGAAGCTATTGCTCCTGGTGCTACTGCTGAAATTGGTGTGAAATATGCAACTAATAGAGTTGGGAAATTTACTAAAACTATTACTTTAACTACTAATGCAAGTAAGAAACCAGTTATCTTAACAGTTAAAGGTGAAGTGAATCCTCCTGCAAAAGATGAAACTTCTCCAGTAAGAAAAACGGAAGGTTCTCCTTTAGAAAAAGGGAAGGCTATCCTTTAATAAAAAAGCAAGAATTATTTTAAAAAAAAGTAAGATGTTTACACTCCCAAATTTTGGGAGTGTTTTTTTTATAAAATTTTACGAATATGCCAAAAATATCACAAAAAGGAATTAATATGCCAGAGTCACCAATAAGAAAGTTGGTGCCATTTGCTGAAAAAGCAAAAAAAGCAGGAAAAAAAGTATATCATTTGAATATCGGTCAGCCGGATATTAAAACTCCCGAATTGGCTTTAGAAGCAATACATAATTTTTCTGATAAAGTAGTAGAATATTCTCATTCAGCTGGCTTTAAGAGTTATAGAAAAGGATTGGCTAATTATTATCAAAACTTAGGTATAGAAATTAATCATAATGATATAATTGTAACTACAGGTGGTTCTGAAGCACTTTCATTTGCATTAAATACTTGTTTGGATAATGGAGATGAAATTATTATTCCTGAACCATTTTATGCAAATTATAACAGTTTTTCTACATCTGCAGGAGTTAGGGTTATACCAATTACTACTTCAATTTATGATGGTTTTGCCCTACCTAAAATTGAAGAATTTGAAAAACTAATTAGTGCTGATACTAAAGCTATTATTATCTGTAATCCTGGAAACCCAACAGGAAATTTATATTCTAAACAAGAGTTAGAAAGACTTAGAGATATTGTGTTAAAACATGATTTATTTCTTATTGCAGATGAAGTATATCGTGAATTTGCTTATGATGGAAATGTACATCATTCAGTTTTGAATATTGAAGGTCTATCAGAGCATGCAATTATAATAGATTCTACTTCCAAAAGATATTCTATGTGCGGAGTTAGAGTTGGTTGCTTAGTTTCAAAAAATAAGGAATTAATGGCAGCTGCTATGAAGTTTGCACAAGCAAGACTTTCACCTCCTACATTAGGACAAATAGCTGGTGAAGCTGCCCTAAAAACAGATGTTTCTTATTTTGAAGAAGTTAGTGCAGAATATGTGAGCAGAAGAGATGTGCTGGTTGAAGGACTTAATAAAATTGAGGGTGTATTTTGTCCGAAACCTACAGGTTCTTTTTATGCTATAGCGGAACTTCCTGTTGATAATGCTGATAAATTTTCTCAGTGGTTATTGGAAGATTTTGAATTGGATGGAGAAACTGTTATGGTAGCACCAGCTGCAGGCTTTTATGCTACTTCTAATATGGGTATTAATCAAGTGCGTATTGCTTATGTCCTAAATAAGGAATCATTACAGAAATCGATAGCTATTTTAGCTGCAGCACTTAAGATTTATCCAGGAAAAACACTTTAATGGATTTAGCTCAACATAAGGAGCAAGTAATATTAAAACGCAAAGAAAATCAGCAGTTCTTTAAGCGTTTAAAAAAAGTAAAACCAAAGGTATTAGATAAACTTATTCATCCTTTACATGATGAGGTTTTTGCTTGTACCGATTGTCTAAAATGTGCAAATTGCTGTACAACTACAGGGCCCTTGTTTACGGACAAGGACATTAGTAGAATTGCTAATCATTTAAGAGTAAAACCATCAGAATTTGCAGAAAAATACCTAAGAATAGATGAGGATAGAGATTATGTTCTTAAATCTGTACCCTGTACTTTTTTAGGAAAAGACAACTATTGTTCTATTTATGATGTTAGGCCAAAGGCTTGTCGTGAATTTCCGCATACCGACAGAATAAAACAAAGTCAATTATTAAAATTAACTGAAAAAAACGTGGAAGTTTGTCCAGCTGTATTCAGCATAATCGAAAAATTAAAATTAAACTTAAAATAAATAATATTATGAAAAATAATTTCCTTTTTATATCTGCAATATTGCTATTCTTTTCTTGTGCTAATAATACTGAAAATAAAGAAGTTGTAATTGTTGAGTCAGTAATTAAAACCCTTACTTTAGAATTTGCATCTAAGAATCCTGAAAAAACCAAAAATAAAGAAGGTACACATGTTGGGCTGAATGAAATGCTTAAATTATCACTAGCTGATAATAGCCAAATGGATTTTGTAGGTCAAGTACTTACATTAAATAATTTAAAAGAAGGAGCATTAAATTTTCACACTAGAAATGATAGTTTGTTTTGTAATGCACCTAAATCATTAATGTTAATGAGTATGCCGCCAAAACCTGGAATTGCACCTGTTATGATTAATTCAAATACTGAATTTTTTGTTAAGCCAATGAGTTTATTAAAGTTGGAGTCAGTAAATATTATGTTTATTGGGCTTGGTACTTCTAATAAATAAGATATTTTTTTCTTATTTTTTTAAACTCATCTAAGCCTTCTTGCCAACTGGCTTTAATTTCTCTGGCTGTCTTTCCTGCAATTATTTGCTTTTTTAATTTATCAGTTCCAGCTAATGTATTAAAGAAGTTATTGAAGAATGCTTCTTTTTCAGAACATTGCTTATACGCCTCAATAATCCAATTTAAGTTAATAGTCGTTAAATAGTTTTCTTGAAAGCGTAAATCTGTACCAAAACACATTATATTTTCATGTTTTGGGTATTTACTTCCTTCTCCACTTTTAGGTATAAAGGAATAATTGCTTTTCAAATAAGGTGCTCCAAAATGTTGGAAAGGATAATCAGTTCCTCTACCAATACTTATTGTTGTTCCTTCAAACAAACAAAGACTTGGGTATAAATTAACAGATCTAGCATTTGGTAAATTAGGTGAGGGTTTTATTGGTAAGTCATAGTTTGTATTATGGGTGTAATTTTCCATTTCTATCACAATTAATTCACATTTAGTTGCAATCCAATTCTCTCCATTTATCATTTTAGCATATTCTCCAATAGTCATTCCGTGCACAATGGGTATTGGGTGCATACCTACAAAAGATTGAAAAGCAGTGTCCAAAATAGGACCATCAACATAATGTCCGTTAGGGTTTGGTCTGTCAAGAACTATAACTTTAATATTGCTTTCTGATGCAGCTTCCATTACATAATGTAAGGTAGATATATAAGTGTAAAATCGCACGCCTACATCCTGTATATCAAAAACCAGAATATCAATTCCTTGTAATTGCTCATCTTTAGGTTTTTTGTTTTTTCCGTATAGTGAAATGATAGGAATTCCTGTTTTTGAATCAATTCCATCTTCAATTATTGCTCCTGCATCTGCTTTTCCTCTAAAGCCATGTTCAGGTGAAAATACCTTTACTACATCAATTCCTAAGCTAAGTAAGCTATCAACCAAATGAGTGTTAGCAATCATTGATGTTTGATTACCTACAACACCTACTTTTTTGTTTTTCAAAAGAGGTAAGTAAGTGTCAGTCCGCTCTGCACCCAATACTATGTTTTGCGCTTTTACACTAAAAGTGAAAAGGACTAAACTTATGCAAATTATTTGTTTTATTTTCGCAATCATTATGAATGTTGAATATTTTATAGCCAAACGCTTATTTACTGCAAAGGAAGAAAATAAATCCTACACTAAACCAATTTTGCGTATCGCAATTTTAGCAATTGCACTTTCTGTAGCGGTGATGTTACTTTCAGTAATGGTGGTTACGGGTTTTAAAAATGATATTTCCGATAAAATTATTGGTTTTGGTTCTCATATTACTATCTCCTCTTTTTCTGATAATCAATCCTACGAAACTGAGCCAATTCAAATTTCGGATAGTCTCTATACATCAATATTGGAAAATCCTGAGGTAAAGCACATTAGTAATTTTGCGACTAAAGCAGGAATAATTAAAACAAATGATGAGATTTTAGGTGTAGTTTTAAAAGGAGTTTCATCAGATTATGATTGGACGTTTTTTAATAATAATTTAGTTGCAGGAAAATGTTTTAATGTGAGTGATAGCGTAAAAACGAACCAAGTTCTTATTTCTGAAAATTCTGCCAAAACCTTACAATTAGGGATAGGAGACGACTTAATCATGTATTTTGTACAGGACCCACCAAGAGTAAGAAAATTTGAAATATCAGGCATCTATAATACTGCTTTAGCAGATTTTGACAAGCTGTTTGTTATGGGTGATATTAAGCATATACAATCTTTAAATTCTTGGAAAAATAAGCAAGTAGGAGGAGTAGAAATTGTTTTAAATAATTTTAATAATTTGGAACTGGTTACAGAAGCAGTATACGAAAAAATTCCTTATAATCTGAATGCTCAAAGCATAAAAGAAAAAACACCACAAATTTTTGATTGGTTGGATTTGCAAGATATAAATGTGCGTGTTATTTTAATATTGATGCTGATAGTAGGTGGTATAAATATGATAACAGCATTATTAATTCTGATATTGGAGCGAACAAAAATGATAGGTATATTAAAAGCATTAGGAGCGAATAATTGGAGCGTACGTAGGGTGTTTTTATATTCAGCTGTGCATTTAATTTTGAAAGGATTGTTTTGGGGAAATTGTATTGCTATAGGTTTCGCTTTTTTGCAAAAAAAATTCTCAATTATTAGTTTAGATTCTAATATTTATTACATGAATACAGTGCCTATAAATTTTGATTTTACAGCTATTCTATTATTGAATGTTGGAACTATTATTGTATGTTATTTGATTCTAATTATACCATCAATTATTATTACTAAAATCACGCCTGTAAAAGCAATTCGTTTTGCCTAATTTTAATAATTTTGCACTACAAAATTTATAAATGAAATATTACAATAACATATTAGAAACTATTGGAAATACTCCACTAGTAAAGTTAAATAAAGTAGTAGAAACTGATGCTTTAGT
>Ga0209712_10002745_pt1 | contig 14427 bp, 9 predicted proteins | sample ArcOceMetagenome_FD_187443 | JGI IMG/M metagenome (GOLD analysis project Ga0209712, IMG submission 187443) | Marine eukaryotic phytoplankton communities from Arctic Ocean - Arctic Ocean - Greenland ARC118M Metagenome (SPAdes) (version 2) | ecosystem: Environmental > Aquatic > Marine > Oceanic...
AATGTGCTAATGCCACGATTAATCAGATGGTCAAGTCTGGGGTTAGTGCTTATGTTGTAGGGGAAGTTAACCAAACAAGAGTGAAATCAATTATTGATATTGCTATCGCTAGATTTGATCTTTTTCAGGGATTAAAACAAGAACTCGCTGACACTAAACAGAAACTATCGAGTCAAAAAAATATCGATAAAGCTAAGCGTTGGTTAATGGAAACGAAACAGCTTTCTGAAATAGACGCTTATCATTTAATTCGAAAAATGGCGATGGATAACAGCCAGAAAATGGATGATGTTGCCAAAAACATTCTTTCTGTTGCTAGCATTTTTTAGAAAATTTAAAAGCATTTTAAAGAATTGTAGAGAATATAAATCATGTTTAATGTTGAAAAAAAAAATATAAACTTAGGCTTTATGCCCTTAACAGACAGTGCCCCCGTAATTATTGCTCATGAAATGGGCTTTTATGAAAAATGGGGACTTAATGTTAACCTCACCAAACAAAATTCTTGGGCCACATTAAGAGATAAATTGCATACCGGTGTTATTGACGCCGCCCAAATGTTAGCACCTATGCCCATTGCCAGTAACTTAGGTTTACACGGGCAAAAATCGACCGTGATTTCCCCAATGGTATTGAGCCGTAACGGTAATGGCATCACGTTATCCACTAAACTCTATCAAAAAATATTGGCACAACATAATACAAATGAAATCAGTATGCCCTTTTCGGCGAACATACTTAAGCATGAAATAGATGAACGAAAAAAAGCAGGCAAAAAATTAACCTTCGCTGTCGTTTTTCCTTATAGCTGTCACCATTATCAACTTATTGCATGGCTAAAAAATAGTAGTATTAGCACATCAGACATTAATTTGTTAATTGTACCTCCTTCAGACATGGTGCCATCTATGCATTTAGGCGATCTTGATGCCTTTTGTGTGGGTAGCCCTTGGAATGCTAAAGCGGTTCGAGAAGGTGTTGGCATTACCGGTGTTACTTCTTCTGACTTATGGGAAGACTCACCTGAAAAGGTGCTTGGGTTAATGTCTGATTGGCAAGTTAAACACCCAGAAACAACCTTTGCTTTAGTCTCTGCTTTATATGAATCATGCCAATGGCTTGAAAATATTCCCAATCGTTTTGAAGCAGCACGGTTCTTGAGTCGTGCAAAATACTTAGACACTCATATCGACGTCATTGCGCCCTCATTACTGGGCAGTTGCCTAACACTTAACAATTTGTCACCACGTAAAGTAGAAAACTATCAACAATTTTCAACCTTAGGTGATCCAGCATTCAATAGGCCCGCACATTATTATGGAGAAAACATTGCCAAATTAATGCATGCCAGTGGACACATAAACGCACAACAAATAATGGATCTAGACATAAGCTCAATCTATAGAGAAGATATTTATCAGTCTGTTATATAGGAAGGATAAGTAGAGTCTTCGATAAAATGTATGATCTTATTGTAATTCCATATATACACCAAAATAGTGCAAACACTTCCCACTTTTGGATCAAACTAAGCAAAGCATTTAATAAAAATTCACACGAATAACAGCAAACGGTTGATTTAAAAGGAAAATAATAGATGGCACCAATTATGCTATATAGTAAATAGCGTTTTCATGTTAATGCAACCAACAGCGGTTGTTCTAACTATAAAGTGAAAATTGACTAAAAACTTATTTCGTTAAAACTAATCGCACTGCAACGACGTAGTCATTATTAGTTTGGCATTGAAGCCCACAGCACTCGGATTGTACCCGGAGTTCTGAGGGCTTTTTTATTTGGAGAAAGGTATGTTGAAAACAACTTTAAAAAATGAATGTAAAAAATTATGCCGTACTGTTATTGCAGGACTCTGTATTTATGGCGCTCTACTTACTTCGTCTTTACAGGCGGCAGAGTTAGGTTATCCAGAAAAAGAAGAACTTAAATTTGGCTTTATTAAATTAACCGATATGGCCCCAATCGCCATTGCTTATGAAAAAGGCTTTTTTGAAGATGAAGGGCTATACGTAACGATTGAGTCACAAGCGAACTGGAAAGTATTGCTTGATGGCGTTATAGATGGTCGGTTAGATGGTGCGCACATGCTTGCTGGCCAACCCATAGCGGCAACGATTGGTTACGGGACTAAAGCTGAAATTATCACACCTTTTTCAATGGACTTAAATGGTAATGCCATAACGGTTTCTAATGAGATTTGGAAACAAATGAAGGTAAATATTCCTAAGCAAGCCGACGGAAGACCGGTTCATCCTATTAAAGCTGATGCCTTAAAACCTGTTGTAGAAAAGTATCTTGATGAAGGTAAACCTTTCAACATGGGTATGGTATTTCCAGTGTCGACACATAACTATGAATTACGTTATTGGTTAGCGGCTGGTGATATTCATCCGGGATTCTATGCACCGCATAAAGGTGATACATCAGGAAAAATTGACGCACAAGTGCTGTTGTCAGTAACCCCTCCTCCACAAATGCCAGCCACAATGGAAGCCGGCACGATTTATGGTTATTGTGTAGGTGAACCTTGGAACCAACAAGCCGTCTTTAAAGGTATCGGTGTACCGGTTGTTACCGATTATGAAATTTGGAAGAACAACCCAGAAAAAGTATTTGGCATTACTAAAGTCTTTGCTGAGAAATACCCAAATACCACCATTCGCTTAACACGTGCTCTCATTCGTGCAGCAAAATGGTTAGACGATAACAATAATGCTAACCGTCCAGAAGCGGTTAAAATTTTATCTCAATCGAACTATGTTGGTGCTGATTACGACGTTATTGCAAACAGTATGACAGGAACCTTCGAGTACGAAAAAGGTGATGTGCGTTCAGTACCTGACTTCAATGTATTCTTTCGCTACAACGCCACTTATCCTTACTACTCAGATGCTATTTGGTATTTAACACAAATGCGTCGTTGGGGACAAATTAGCGATGACAAACCTGATAGTTGGTACAAAGATATTGCTGCAAAAGTTTACCGCCCTGATATTTACATGGCTGCAGCGCAATCATTAATTGATGACAAATTAATGTCTAAGAGCGACTTTTCAGACCTCGTCGGTGAAGACGGTTTCCGTGCACCTCAAAAACACTTTATTGACAATATTGTTTATGACGGCACTCAACCAAACGCCTATATCAACAAATTTAAAATTGGTTTGAAAGCGGGTGACAAACTTTAGAACCTTGTCGTATTTACCCTGAACTTTAGTAAGTAGTGATGCGCTGCCCATAAATAGGTAGCGCATGGAGAAGAACAAAAATGACTGCAGTAATGAGTAAAAAAGTATTAGGTCTTGCGCCAATGAGTAATAACAAAATGATCCGGTCCTTTATTTCAGAAAAGGCACAAGCGTTGATATTACCTATGGCCGGTATTTTCTGTTTTATGCTGCTATGGTCGTTTACGGCAAGTAGCATTGATACGTCACTCGGAAAATTCCCTGGACCCAGTGCAGTCGCCACCCAAGTGGTGAATTTAATTGACGAGCATAATGCTGAACGTGACAAGGAAGATGCTTTTTATATTCGTCAAGACGCACGCAATAAATTACGCATGGCAAAAGATCCAAGCTATCAACCTAAAGTACGCATTTATACCGGTAAAGAAACATTTTTAGACCAAATATTTACCAGTTTAGTCACGGTAATAAGTGGCTTCTTAGTGGCGGCTGTTATTGCTATTCCGTTAGGTATTGCCATTGGTTTAAGCAAAACACTCAACACAGCTATAAACCCGATAATACAGATATTCAAACCTGTATCACCTTTGGCTTGGTTGCCCATAGTAACCATGGTGGTCAGTGCGCTTTATGTATCTCCTGACCCTATGTTTGCTAAATCATTTATCACCTCTTTAATCACGGTAACTTTATGTAGCCTTTGGCCTATGGTCATCAACACCTCTTTTGGTGTGGCTTCAATGAACCAAGACTGGGTGAATGTCAGCAAAGTATTAAGCTTACCTAAGCACGTTCATATTCAAAAAATTGTGCTACCTGCTTCCATTCCTGCCATTTTTACCGGCATGAGAATGTCATTAGGTATCGCTTGGATGGTGCTTATTGCGGCTGAAATGCTGGCACAAAACCCAGGGTTAGGGAAATTCGTTTGGGATGAATTCCAAAACGGGAGCTCGCAATCGCTTAGTCGCATTATGACCGCAGTATTAACGATTGGTCTTATTGGCTACCTGCTTGACAGAACCATGCTGCAACTTCAAAGAATATTGTCTTGGGACAAATCAAGCGCACAACTTTAGCCAATATAGGATTAAGGAAATCACATGAGTATTATTTTAGACATCAGCAAAGTAGATATGGTATTCCCAACCCCTAAAGGCGACTTTACCGCGTTAAAGGGTGTTGATTTACAAATAAAAAAAGGTGAATTCATCTCACTTATTGGTCATTCAGGTTGTGGTAAATCAACCGTATTAAACATTGTTGCCTGTTTGCACAGAGCAACATTGGGCGGTGTGTTATTGCATAACAAAGAAGTAACAGAACCCGGCCCTGAACGTGCGGTTGTTTTTCAAAACCATTCATTATTGCCTTGGTTAACCGCCTATCAAAATATTGAGTTAGCAGTAAAACAAGTCTTTAAAAATAAGATGTCTCCCGCCGAAATGAAAGAATGGATCGAGCATAACTTACGTTTAGTACATATGGATCATGCAAAAGACAAGCGACCTGATGAAATTTCAGGTGGTATGAAACAGCGTATTGGTATTGCCAGAGCCTTAGCAATGAAACCCGAAGTCCTTTTAATGGATGAACCCTTTGGTGCGCTCGACGCGTTAACGCGAGCTCATATGCAAGATTCATTAATGGAAATTCAGCAAAAGCTAAATAACACCGTAATAATGATCACCCATGACGTAGATGAAGCTGTTTTATTGTCAGATCGCATTGTCATGATGACCAACGGACCAGCAGCAACAATAGGCGAAATATTAGACGTCAACTTACCTCATCCAAGAAATCGTTTAGCACTGGCAGAAGATGTTGAATATAACCGTTTACGCTCAGCTGTGTTAACCTTCTTGTATGAAAAACAACGAAAAGTTGAAACAATACCAATAAGTGAAGCGACCAAGACAACAGCAAAAACTCAAACAAAACAAAACACGTCCAGTGTTGCTTAATACATTGAGCTAAATTTAAAAATTATAAAACTTATTTAAAAAACTTTAAGGAATAAACCATGCAAACAGTACATAAACTCTCAACACTAAGTGCACTGATTTTATTAGCCAGTGCAAGTGTTTCAGCAAACGCAAATAGCGAGAATAATGCTAAAACCAGTATCGATTTAAATTTGCGCTATGAAACAGTTGATCAAGACAATGCCAAAAAAGAAGCCTCAGCGCTAACACTAAGAACTCGCCTAAATTACACCAGTGCAAGTTATAACGGTTTTTCAGCGGCCATAGAAGTAGAAGACTCTCGCCAATTAGGTCTCAACGACTATAACGATACGGTGGGCAATAATACGGAATATTCTGTTATCGCCGATCCAGAAACGACTGAAGTAGACCAAGCTTTTGTACAATATAAAAAAGAGGGGATCACCGCCAAAGTCGGTCGCCAAGTATTAACCCTAGATAATCATCGTTATGTCGGACATGTTGGATGGCGTCAAGATCGACAAACATTTGATGCAGCAACTATAACTTATGCAACCTTAGACAATGTAAAAATGAGCTATAGCTACATTAATAAACGTAATCGTATTTTTTCCAATGAAAAAGATTTTGATTCAAAAGACCATTTATTTAACATCGCCTACAAAACGAGTTATGGCAAACTAACCGCTTACAGCTATCTCTTAGAAGTTGATGAAGGAACCGCTAATAGCTTAGATACTTTCGGTTTGAGTTTTAATGGTAAAAAAGATAAATTTTCATATTCAGCCGAATTTGCTACTCAAGATTCAGAAAGCGGTGGAACTGACTATTCTGCAAGTTATATGGCTATTCAAGGTGGATACAGCTTTGATGCTGTAACCGTTAAATTAGGTGCTGAAGTTTTGGGTAGTGATGATTCAATGTTTGGGTTTTCAACACCACTTGCCACACTTCACAAATTCAATGGTTGGGCAGACCAATTTTTAGGCACACCAAAAGAAGGCTTAGTTGATCTTTATGCCTCAGTGTCAGGTAAAGCATTTGGCGGCGGTTGGACCGTCACAATTCATGATTATTCTGCTGATGAATCAACCGATACAGTTGACGATTTAGGGAGCGAAATTAATGCCGTTTACGTTAAAAAATTCGCTAAAAATTATAAGGCAGGCTTGAAGTATGCAGCTTACTCGGCAGGTGATTCCACTGCAGGTAAAGTTGATACTGATAAAGTATGGCTTTGGGTAAGTGCAACGTTTTAAAGCAACGACTGTGCACAGAGAAAAGCTTATTTCAGACTCTTTGGTTGTGATTTTTCATAACCAAAGAGATTTTCTCTAAAACAAGATCATGAATTAGCCGTTATCAACAACCTGCTCGATTATAATATGACTTTTTATCTTTTATTCGATAACATGTATGCAGACCTAAATAGACTGACGCTTGTCAGTTTCTCCTTAATATGAAATATAATGTCAACTCAAACACCTGCTAAACGTCCTAATACCTTTTTAGAACTCATTTTTAATATTGCTATTCCATCTGTTATTTTAATGAAATTATCGGGGGATGAATATTTAGGCTCTGTGAATGCCTTAATTATAGCCTTATTATTTCCACTGGGTTTTGGCTTGTATGATTTTGTTAAAAATAAGTCGATGAATTTCATTTCGTTACTCGGATTTATAAGTACCTTATTAACAGGTGGTATTGGTTTATTTGAATTAGATGTTGAATGGCTGGCTATTAAAGAAGCCGCAATTCCATCTGCAATAGGTTTAGTTGTTCTGATTTCTGGATTTTGGGGCAAACCATTAATTGCCAAAATAATGTTAAACCCTCTTTTGTTTAATTTGGATTTAATCTACCAAACCCTATCAAATAAAAACAAAACTGATGTGTTTAAAACACGAATTCAGTGGGCAAATCACCTGTTATCAACAACTTTTATTTTTTCTGCCGTAATGAATTATTTATTAGCTAAATGGATTGTAGTCAGCCCAGCAGGTACCACAGCGTTTAATGAACAACTAGGCGAGATGACGCTATTAAGTTACCCCGTAATCGCCATACCATCACTTATAATGCTCATTGCGATTATGTTTTTTGTGGTAAGAAGCGTGATGAAATTAACCGGTTTAACGTTAGATCAAATATTTAAAGGTGAATAAAAAGTATTCATGTTGACCCAAGCAGTTTAGTTTACCTTTATTTGATAAAATAATTGAGTGTTAGTTACCTGACTCTATTCCGAAAAAAGAAAAGCCGAGCATCGTATGATACTCGGCTTTTTATATTCAGAAAAAGACGTTAATTCAACGTTTAATCGTCTTCCACCAAAGTCATGAGTGACGTATTGCCCCCCGATGCTGTGGTATCAATGCTAATTGTTTTTTCTGTGAGTAAGCGTTGAATTAGATGATCAAGATACTCTGAACTTATTACAGGTAATATCGCACCCGAACGCTCGGCCAATTTTTCACTGAAAAAATGTTTGCGGTCGCAAAGACTATCTACAACAATGCCTGATAACGCGGGGTGTGCCAGCATCGTTGATAAGTGATGTAAGCGAGCCACTTGAAAAACATTTTTATCGGCGCCTGTCGCAATAAACTTATCCCTAAAGGCTATCGCTTCATCATAATACAGATCAGACACAACCGTAATAACCGTATTGCCTGTTGCCAATGCCGTTACAATTGAAAGCACCCAAAAATGAAAGGTTACATTTTTATCAGCAAAACAAATAATATTACCGCGGTTTTCTAAATAAAGAATATTAGACTCACCTGTTGGTCCCGGTAATATTTCTGGTTTTTTCAAACGTTTTTCAATGCTAATTAATTGTGAACGTGCGGATGTTAAGGTGCGATTTAAATCGTCCGCTAAATCTTCGACAATACCTACATGCGAAATTTTTGCGAGTAATTGACGTACACAAGATATACGGGTATTTAACTCCGTTAAACGCCAGTTTTTTTCTGCCGAATTCGCCTTATTCATAAACAAAACCGCTTCTTTTTCGGATTGTTCACCGCCATCTAAGGCTTCTACTTGCGAAGGTAACAAGTTAAATTGCTCTGCATCAGGCGTCGCTTTTTCTTTAACCAAACGCGTTAAATAATTTGGACCACCCGCTTTTGGACCCGTACCTGAAAGGCCACGACCACCAAAAGGTTGTACACCAACAATTGCACCAATCGTATTACGATTGATATACACATTACCTGCGCGTGATAATCGAGCTAATTCATAAGCTCGATGTTCAATGCGAGTATGAATACCCATGGTTAAACCAAAGCCAGTGCCATTAATTTTATCAATAACCTTTTCTATTTCATTGCCTTTAAAACGCACAACGTGAACACAAGGGCCAAAAACTTCCTGCTTTAATACGCTAATATCACTAATTTCATAAAGTCGCGGTGCAAAGAAGAAGTGGTCGTTGTCGCTCACTTCATCTGAAATTTCACACTGGTAAAGCAACTGGCCATTGGTTTTCATATATTCACTGTGAGCATTGAGGGCATCAAGGGCCTTTTGGTCAATCACAGGTCCTACATCCGTGCTTAATTGAGAGGGATCACCAACATGTAACTCGGCTAATGCGCCTTTGAGCATGGTAATAACGTTGTCTGCGATATCTTCTTGTAAAAATAATACACGAAGTGCTGAACAACGTTGACCTGCCGATTGAAAACCAGAAGAAATAACATCGTCAACGACTTGCTCAGGTAAAGCAGTAGAGTCAACAACCATGCAATTTTGACCGCCGGTTTCGGCAATAAAGGGGACTTGATCGCCACCACGGTCAGCCAAGGTTTGTGAAATGATGGTGCCCGTTTCAGTTGAGCCGGTAAACATAACCGTTTGAATACGCTCGTCGGGAATAATGACACTACCCACTTGGCTGCCACGAGCAATCACCGCTTGAACAACACCTTCAGGTAAACCTACTGATTTCATTAATTCAATGGTACGCAAAGCTATTAAGCTGGTTTGCTCCGCTGGTTTGGCCAATACCGTGTTACCGGTAGCAATGGCGGCGGCAACTTGACCTAAAAATATCGCTAATGGGAAATTCCAAGGGCTGATACATAACACCACACCACGGGCTTCTAACCTTTCATCACTTGCGACCTCAGTAGCACGGTTAGCGTAATAACGACAAAAATCAACCGCTTCTCGTACTTCATCAATACCATCTTGAGCAACCTTGCCAGCCTCTTTAATACATAAGGCAATAAGCTCATCAGTATGACGCTCTAAGATATCAGCAACTCGGCATAATAATGCCGCACGCTCAGTAACGGGTGTTGCTGACCATGAAATAAAGGCCGCTTGCGCCGTATCGATCATCGCCAACATTTCGTCTTTATTGTGATGTTGATGAAAACCAATAATTTCACTATGGTTTGCTGGGTTTTTAACCGGATTTGCGCCTTCTGGAATATCACTTTCATTCAGTAGGTTAGCCTCAAACCAGCTGTCTAATGACACTTTTAACGGAATAATTTCATTAATATCAGTTAAATCGAATCCTTTAGAGTTGTCACGATTTTTGCCATTTTCTCCGTGGTATAAGGCAATTGGCTTTATTATTTGTTGATTGTATTTATCTTTTAAACGCTGTGTTTTCTCAACAGGGTCTTCGAGTAAAGATTCAACCGGTTGAGATTCATCAACGATAGCATTTACAAATGACGAATTAGCGCCATTTTCTAACAAACGACGCACTAAATAAGCCAGTAAATCTTCATGATGACCTACAGGTGCATAGATACGACATTGAATATTTTCGCCAGTAACGATTTGATCATACAAAGAATCGCCCATACCGTGTAAACATTGAAATTCAAAACCGTGCTTATCATCACCCGCAAGTTCAACAATCGTGGCTGCTGTATAAGCATTATGCGTGGCAAACTGAGGGTATATTGTGTCTCTATAGGCTAATAATTTATTCGCACAGGCATGGTAAGAAACATCGGTAGAAGACTTACGGGTAAATACAGGGAAATTCGCATGTCCATCTTTTTGTGTATTCTTGATTTCAGTATCCCAATAAGCGCCTTTAACAAGACGCACCATCATTTTTCGGTCAACTTTCAACGTTAATTCACGTAACCAATCCACGACGAAAATAGCACGTTGTTGATAAGCTTGTAATGCCATACCAAAACCATCCCAACCCGCTAATTCATCATCACTAAAGACGGCTTCAATCACATCAAGCGAGATATCTAATCGTTCAGATTCTTCAGCATCAACCGTCAAGCCGATATTAAAGTTTTTTGCTTGCAAACAAAGTGCTTTCAGTTTTGGTACAACTTCAGCCATCACGCGTGCTTTGTGGGTAAATTCGTAACGGGGATGAATAGCAGAAAGCTTCACCGAAATACCCGGCACTCTCCGCGGATCGTTTTTACCTGAAGTAACCGCTGCCTTGCCAATAACGTCTATCGCATCTTGATAAGATTTCAAATAGCGGTCAGCATCATTCATGCTTCGAGCGCCTTCACCCAGCATATCGTATGAATAGACATAACCTTGTTGTTCTTTAGTCGCCGCTCGCTCAGTTGCAGCGGTAATAGTTTCACCCATCACAAACTGCTTGCCCATAATTTTCATGGCATAATTCATGGATTTACGAATAACAGGCTCGCCTAAACGACCGATAGTTTTTTTCAATAAACCAAAGCTATCTTTTTTGCGTTTATCAGCATAATCAACCATAGATCCTGTGATTAATAGCCCCCACGAAGAAGCATTAACAAATAAGGAATCACTGCTACCGAGATGACTACTCCACTGACCTTGAGATATTTTGTCACGAATTAATGCATCTTGCGTATGCTTGTCGGGTACGCGTAACAACGCTTCAGCCAAACACATCAACACCACACCCTCATCACTTGAAAGCGAGTATTCTTTTAATAATGAATCTATCGCGCCGTTACCTGCTTGGTCTTGACGAATATTAAGTACCATTTTTCGTGCTCTTTCCCATGCCCTACTTCGGGCACTAACATTCACTTCAGCTAAAGGAAGAATATGATCTACCGCTATATTTTCATCAATACGATAAAATTTGCGAATGTTCTGACGAATTGGACAATCAGTGATAAAGGAATCATTAAAAAGCATGGGCTTGACCTAAAAATATTAAATAGTTTTTTTAAACTACTTAGGGTTAATTACAATAAAATTTATTTGCGCATATTAGTCTAATATAAACAGAATGTGCTACTGAAATTTTTAAATAAAGCAGAATTAAGTGCGGGATATCCCCGTCAATAAAGATATAATTCACTGAGCCACTTTGGTGCAAGTTTACTTATCACTTATTTATTACTTATTTATTACTTACTTAATATTTAATTGAGTACACAAAGAAATCTAAAAATAGGTTTATTTACACAAAATGATTGTAAAAGTGTACATGCCAAAAACATTATTTGAACTCGTTTATCTAGTCACTGACTTCAATGACAAAACACGCAGAGTAAAGTGAATATTTACTCATTTTTTAGAACGCTTAAGTTAATGATGTGATTTAACTATATTTACCGCAATATAAACGTTTATACTTTGTTGTTCTTATTGCCTTATATGGATTTACTAATGATTGATTTTCGCTCTGACACCGTAACGAGACCTTCTCTAAAAATGCGTAATGCTATGTCTCAGGCTGAAGTGGGTGATGATGTTTATGGTGACGACCCAACAGTCAATGAATTGGAGCAATGGTCAGCTAAGCGTCATGGTTTTGAAGCGGCGATTTTTTGTAGCTCAGGCACCCAAGCCAACCTATTAGCACTGATGGCACATTGTGGACGTGGCGACGAGTATTTATGTGGCCAACAGGCTCATAACTACAAATTTGAAGGTGGTGGTGCTGCGGTATTAGGCTCGATTCAGCCCCAGCCGATAGAAAATGAAAAAGACGGCACTCTTTGCTTAACTAAACTAGCACAAGCGATTAAACCCGATGATTCACATTTTGCCTGTACCAAACTCGTTAGCATTGAGAATACCATTAACGGCAAAGTACTCCCGTTACAGTATTTAGTCGATCTTCGAACCTTTGTTAATAAACATCAATTAAGTTTACATTTGGACGGTGCCCGCGTGTATAACGCAGCAACAGCATTAGAGGTAGATATTACTGAAATAGCACAGCACTTCGATACCATGTCTGTGTGTTTATCTAAAGGTTTAGGCGCTCCCATTGGGTCTTTATTATTAGGCCCTAAAGATTTAATGATCAAAGCGAGGCGTTGGAGAAAAGTGCTTGGCGGCGGCATGCGCCAAGCAGGTATTCTTTGTGCTGCAGCAAAAATAGCGTTAACCGAAAACGTTAAAAAGCTTAAAACAGACCACGAAAATGCACAATATTTAGCAGAGCAACTTCATACTATTAATGGGTTTGACGTTAATATTTCGCAGGTGACGACTAACATGGTATTTGCTAAAGTCGATAAATCTGTTGATATTTATGCAGCCGCTTCAGCGCTAAAAGCACAGAACATTATCATATCACCCAGTGAAAACATGCGTTTAGTCACGCATTTAGATATTAGCAAAGAGGATATCGACAGCTTTATTTCAGCATTAAAATCAATACTCGTTTAACGCTGATGTCAAAGCGTTCATCAAAAAGCCTTAACCTCAGTTAAGGCTTTTCTTAATAGGATGCGTGTATGCTTTTAACAAAGTACATCAGAAGTTGACGACTTGGATGTAAAAAATGATATAAAACACCTCACCCAATGACGTCGATATAATATCTATTGTCATACGAACGCATAAAACCAAACTTATCCTCTTATTGCACAACACTTACTTTTCGAATACATCATGACTATCTGCATTTACATTAGTACCAAAACCAAACTTGACTAAAACACCGCTGGTCATAAACGCGTCATCTACATTGATGATACGGTTATATGTAGGAATAAGGTCAGTAACTGTTGTTTCAAAATCAATTATCCCCCCAAAAGATCTGTATGAAAAGATAAGCGCTAAAACTAAGAAAAATATATTTACCATTCGTATTGAGTTTGACGACTTCATAAAGCAGCACCTTGAGTAATTTTTTTGTTTAAAATGAATGAATCCCCCAATAGCTGTATCAAAAAATAAGCCAAGATATACCTAAATAAAAAACAATATAAAAACAAGAAGTTAAGCAAAAAAATAAGCGTGTAGTATTTGTAAACAAATAAACACACCCTATTATCTATTGCATTATGAAAGATTTTTGCAATTTGCAAACGATGAAGACTAATGGGTAATCACATTAATCATTTAGATTAACAAGAAGAAACACTTAAGATAAGTAGCGTTGATTAATAGGTACTACCTATAAAGTGCACTGCCTATTTGACAACCCATTTGATTAATTTTTATTTATGCCGTGATATGTAGATAAGTTGCTTTTAAGGCTATATCTCAAATTTATTTTGTGCATAATAGACGGATCTGCACTTCTAACATTCGAACGTTTATATGAATAAAAATATTGTTGATTTACAAGATAAACTACAGGCATTACTGCTTTCCCAGTGCGATAACTATGTAGAAGGTGCAGTAGCTGATTATATTCCTGCGCTTGCCAAGGTAAACCCTGGGTTTGCGGGGATATCTGTTGCGACTATTGATGGTAAAACAGTAGGTGTGGGTGATCATCAACGCCCTTTTTCAATTCAAAGTATTTCAAAAGTATTTGGTTTAGTCATGGCAATGAATCGTATCGGTGACTCTTTGTGGAAACGCGTAAAAATGGAACCGTCAGGACAACCTTTCAATTCTATTATCCAGCTAGAGTGGGAGAAAGGCATCCCTCGAAATCCTGTTATAAATGCTGGTGCGTTATTAGTAGCTGATGTACTAACGAGTCATTTTTCAGCAAGTAAACTCGCTTTTTTAAGTTTCGTCAGAAAACTCGCCAACAATGAAAGCATTCGAGTGGACAAACAAGTTTACCAATCTGAACTTTCTCATGGCAACCGTAATGCTGCCCTAGCCTACTTAATGAAAAGTTTTGGTAATATTGAAGCAGAAATCCCTGATGTTCTCAGCCATTATTTTACGCAATGCTCAGTGGCAATGAGCTGCGAGCAACTCGCACAAAGTTTACTTTTTCTAGCCAATAAAGGTGTAGACCCCATCACAAAAAATGTTATATGTAGTCCAAAGGACGCACATCGAGTTAATGCAATACTATCTACGAGTGGAATGTACGACCAATCAGGTGAATTTGCATTCTCTGT
>Ga0209712_10002746_pt1 | contig 14425 bp, 15 predicted proteins | sample ArcOceMetagenome_FD_187443 | JGI IMG/M metagenome (GOLD analysis project Ga0209712, IMG submission 187443) | Marine eukaryotic phytoplankton communities from Arctic Ocean - Arctic Ocean - Greenland ARC118M Metagenome (SPAdes) (version 2) | ecosystem: Environmental > Aquatic > Marine > Oceanic...
ACGCCTGCTTCTTTTTTAACAATTTCGTCATTTTCGGTGAATGCTTCAAAGAGGCGCTCTGGTGTCCATTTGTGGTTTCGTAGGAGTGGACGTGCGGCGGATGGTAGGACGTTGAGGACTTCTGTTACTTCGGATATGCGTTCTTGCATCATGGGGATGATTTCTTTGCAGTCCAACATGTGTATCCCTGAGTCTATTTGTAAAGATGACCGGGTGAGAATAGAATAGGTGCTCCATATTGAATATGATCTCATGATTGATGAGAAGAGTGACCCAAAATTGAAATCTATTTTCAATTTTGAAACGATTTTGCCGTCCGTGTTCAATCGATTGATTCATTCGATTAATTGAACCAATCCTTCCGAAAGACACAGACACCGGATAAACAAAACAAACTCACCATTATCACGCATCGTGACATCACCGATACCAATAGAGCTGGTCCTCCCACGCGACTTCCTCTTCTGTCCGGTCTTAGCATCATCTTCTTCCATCTCGAGGCTTGCCGTGTCCATCTCATCCCCGTTTCCGTTTCCGTCTTCGTTTTCGGATTCGTAAGATTCTTCATCGTCTGAATACACGTAATTTTCTTCTTCCGATTGGCTATCTACGTCCATGTTGATAGATTGTTCTTAAAGGTACGTGATGTGTGTGTGAGTGGGTGGAGAACAAACAAAATGAACAGTGATGTCTTCCTGTTTCTTCTGTCTGTTTTCATCATTTACCTCCTCCTCTATCGTTCATCTTTGACTAGGACAGCCGCGAAAACTTTTGAGAAATAAAGGAACAAAGGAAGAATTCCGAATTTTCGAAGACATTTTGTTTCGCGCAATTATATGAATCGCAGCAAGGACTGGGGCCACTCACTCATCCAATCAAGAAGGTCGTCTTTCCCAACACTACTGGCTTGTACTGTACTTACTACTCATCAACATCATCTCATCTGTGCCATTGCTCTGTTCAAAGACCCATGCAAATAGCACTGGATGCATTTTTCAAAGATACGTTGGGCCAATAAGAGAATATAACATTCATGCATGAGAAATGAAGAAGTCAATGCTTCAAAGATCTTCGCTACAACTCATTCGGCGCCAAAACCAAGCAACGATAACAACAGCTACAGCTACAGCTAGTAGTAATAGTAATCTCCCGTCTCTCTCACAACATCATGTCGGCTCGCAGGAAATAGCTTCTTATTCTTCTAGACCAAATCACCAACCTTGTGTTACACATCGATTTGCTTCTTCATTAGTTTGTTCTATTAATACATCCCATCTGCGATACAGTTCTGAAACGTCTCAAAGAAAAATATTTGGTACACGTACACACACCTCTAGATACTTTTCGACGCTGTCTGACAGTGCAGATGAGCAGAAACCTGGACCTGGACATGAACATGATGACAATTCATCGCTGAAAGATATTATTGAAACCGACGATTTCGGAAACTTATCTAATGAAAGTATGCCCGACATTGACATTGAATCCAACAGTCTGTTATCCCTGCTATCAGACGAGCTCGACATCGACATCGACATCCTGAGCGATGACGATAGCTCCTCATCCACATCATCCAGCAGCAATTCGACAAGCAACAATGCAGTGGAAACATATTCCAAGCCCAAGAAAAAGAAAAAGAAACGAATGAAACAACCACCCAAAGCAAATCTAATTCCCAAAGTCCCCACTCAACAATCAAAGGTCAATGCACAGCTTTTATTCGACTACATTGCCCCGCACGTTGATGAAAAAACATTGCAAATGCTATTAACGAAAATGAAGGAATTTGAATCATTGATGGAACAAGAATTGAGTAAGAAGAAATCCAAGTCTAAAAGCAATAAAAGGAAAGGCAAATCTACACGTACCCAGAAAGAGATTATGGAATATCAAACGCTTATTGGAAGAGTGGATGCTTTCTTTTCCATGGAGAAGAAGAAAAAGGTTCGAGGAAGAAAAATGAAGAATGCAAAATATCTGAAAAAGCATCCTTGGATCAAATCGCTCATTGCGCAATTCTTTGCTGGTGCTACGGGAGATTCCAATTCCGTCACAAATGCGAAATTGGATTCGGATGCAAACCTCGATGACGGGGAATCGTCAAAGCCAAATGAGAATACGCCCATTCCGCTGAGTATGGACCTCCTCTGGCGCGATCCTACCTTCACGCCAAACATCAACCGAAAGAAACGCAAAGAAGCAGTATCAACACTGATGCTCGCACGTGAAATGAGTCTAGAATCTCCGCTCCTATGGAGCCGTAATCAAAGGAGGAAGAAGAAGAAGATGAAGGACGATGTAAAACAGGAGAGACTGAGGCGGGAAGGTCATTATGAGAAGTCTGCGCAACAGTTGAAAGAAGAGGCGGAGGCTATAGCTAGTGTGCTTTCTTTTAGGATTCATGAAGCAGCTCATGATGAAGTTTTGGATTTGTTTAGGGGTTATGCTGAGAATGTTTCTCAAACTGTTGCTGATCGGAGTGATGGGAACGATAGTACTGTTGGATTCGACACGGGCGGTCATAATCATGACGAAGTACATTCTAGTAATGACGATAGCGATAACGACGAAGACATCGAGGATGATGATCAGTCCAAAGCTCATGTTGAAATCATGAAAATGCTATTTACTAATTTGAAACGAAGGGTCGGATTCCACGTGCATTTTATTGCGACTGAGTTGGCCGAATTCTTTTACGTTGAGCTCCCAGAACAAATGCAGGGCGAAGGATCAAGTATTGATTTGTATGAAATGCCCCTCGAGCCTATGGGAAAGAGTGATGCAAGGATCAATGAGTCTTGGGAAAACTGGAACTCATTACGGGATGATCTTGTTGATACATTTCTCTCTTCCCAACACATGTACGTTAGGTTGCAAAGCGCTATAAAGAAAGGGGATTCAGACCAAAAAGAGAAAAAAAGTAAAACGAAAGCGGTTGAAGTCGAGGAAGAAGAAGTGGAAAAGATAATGGTCAAATATTCAAATGATGCTCACGAAAGAACTGCTGAAGAACTTGTGGAGGAACTCGATCGGCTTCGAACCAATGCTGACGGTGAGATGGTAGGCAGGAGCCCGGCAACGATGCAAAGACCAGGACGTGCTCCTAAGGGTGCAAACCTTCAATTTGAGTGCCTCATGCTACACGATAAATTTGGGCCCTACTCAAATGCTGATACAGCCTTCCTCGCTGATCTTGAGGGTCGACATCATAGTATGTTCGGTGAGATAAGCCCCGACATAGTTGATCACCTCCCCGACACCAATAGGTCAATTTTTGTTGACAATTTGCCTATTGATATCACACGAGAAGAACTTGAATACTTGTATTCGCGATGTGGCAGTGTTGAATCTATTGAAGTTTTTAATCTAAGGCCCGATTTAGATCCCGGTGAACTTACCAAGAACGCAATGAGGAGGAGGAGAAAAAGAAATAGAATGTCGGGTAAGAAGGGGGCTACGCAAATTAGAAACGAAAGATCTCCTGTCTATGCAGTCATCAAATTTGAGGACATAGATGGGTACAACAGTGCTGCAATAGATATGTTACGGATCTTTGGTATGGTTATTCGCCGTCAAGCTGTAAAATCTCACCCCGCTCGTAACATGCACAAGCTTTTTATCGAAGATATCCCAGAAGGATTAATTGCGATGGATCTTGAAGAGAAGCTCAGTAAAGCTCTTCACCCAGACATGTATATTTCACTCAAACTTTCTCAACATGCGAATGCCCAGCCCAAGAGCTGCGAGATAACGTTCCCTACCTTTGAAGTATCGCACCATGCATATCATCAGCTGAAACAATTAGATTTTGGCGACCAAAAACTTAATCTGCATTGGATGAAGACACCTGCTAACGCAGTGGCATACTGGACACGAGAACAACTTCCTAATATCTAGCACTTCATTTATAATGAAACATTTATCTCTATCACATGGAGATCCCATAATTTAGATGCTGATGTGAACAAGATTCACTAAAAATATATACAGTTGAAAAAGCTAAGTCTGAAACTGAAATCAAATATTATTTCTTGCATTGGAGGTTCGCAAACAGCCCTGGTGTTGACAGAATTTCCTGCGCTTTCCGCTTCGATTCCTCCATGTGTTCCTTTTCCTCCCCATCGTCGTGAGGATAAAGCATCCTTAATGACGATGTTAACTTTGATGCTATTCCAATATTTTCAGGATTGACTTTCATGAAATCAAAGGCAAAGGCCACAGGAAATGGCAATTGAGAATCTTCTTCGCGTAAAGGTGGTATTCGTGGGTATCGTTGACTAAAGTGGGTCAAAATGCACGCCTTCGTATCCATCCTCTTCGCGATAGACAGGGCTTCAGATACTGTTGAGTGCATTTTCAATACGGCCTCCTCTTCCATACCATCCTCAAATGTTGCTTCGTGAACCAGTAAATCAGCCCCATGGCCTACCTTCACCAATTTTTCTGATGGTCGGCAGTCCCCGGAGTAGACTAATTTTCCAAATGAGGTCCCATCGATTACGACAGCGAATGATTGGTAACAGTGAGATACAGGCACGGATAAAAGGCGGGTAATCCCGAGCTTCCTATTGAGCATCGAGTTCAGTTCTTTATTCTCTGGAAAGTCTGGAAGAGTATCTCGGTTGTCAACGGGAATATAGCTATCATAAATTGATGGATCGACTTTACTATACTCGTCTAAAAAATGAAGCACTTGCACAGAGGTCATTAATACTACACGATCGTCGTTTCCGATACTGGAAGAACGAGATTGCATCAATATCGCATTCCTCTGCGTCAAGAACCTGATAATTCCCAACTGATGGTCTGCATGGGGGTGTGATATCCAGACGGCCTTGATGTTTGTTATGCACTTCCGAATAAATTCACATTCATTTTCACCTTTGTAGGAGCTCTTCCATGATCGAATAAGCTGACCAAGTGTCCCTTCGCCAACATCAAGAAGCATTCCATTCCCATCTTTCATTTCAAGATACATGCCTGTGACATTACGGTGTTTGCACGGAATAGCAGATCCAGTGCCAGTAAAAATGAAGGAACCCTTTGATAATGTCGGTATCCCATCAACTTCGGTTGGTGCAACTGAATCTTTTTCATCAGCTGCATTCAGTGCTTTTGAGGCTTCCTCAAGTGCCCCAGATCTTTCCGTTTCCAAATGTATTTTTTCATAGTCAGCCTTGGATATTCCAAAAACCTTTTCTTCGCCATCATCATTGGTGTTATTATTGGAAGCCAATCCTTGCTTCGCCAATGGAACAAGAACGTACTCTAATCCAGGACGGGCCCTGATTACATTGAGTTCCTGCCCAACAATATTGTTCCCGTCACTAATGGAATTAGTATCGCTGGCCGGAGGGATGGGACTAGGATAGATTTCATTTTGTATGAGACTCCTTTGCATGGCGCCAAGAACTGCCGACCGAAAAGGACTTCCATCTATTTCTTCGTTTCCCCCCACAAATTTAGTTTGTTCAACTGGATGTATAGTCATGTGCTTCACTGCTGTCCCAAACTCGCGCATCCAAGTTTGGTATCTAGTTGACTCAAATATATCTTTTGGTGTGTAGTGTACCATCAATTCTAATTTGATTTCAGATTGTTCATCATTTTGATCCTTCTCCTTATAACTATTCAACTTTTCTATAGAGTTTTTGACATGGACTCCGTCGTCATTTGCACAAAACTGATCAAAGACGTATTCGTCAGGACAGTATATCAGTGCAACAGCAACTCCATCACTCCCGCCCTCTAGAACTTGATCAGGAGTGACTGTCACTTCGTTTCCAGAAGAAGGATGACAAAATCTTACACTCTCCCCCGCTTTCAACTTGGAATATAAAGGTCCAGGAGGTATTTGCAGCGATTTTGCTTTTTGTATCTGAAACTTTCCAGCTATCGGTGTCGTAGTAAATAGATAGGATGAAACTGACGTCTCATCCTTTCCATAAAAAGTATGTATCTTTCTCTTCATGGGGATAGACGTGATTCCAAATAGCCCCATATCAGTACTGCGTTCAGTATCACCATCAGCCTGCTTTCTCTTCTTTCCTTTTCCAGGCCTTGAATTCAAACCGTCACCTGGTTTAGCCTCCCAATGGTACTCACCCTCATGTACAGTCAAAGGGAAACGATCTCGCCTCATGAAATGCCGCAAAGAATGCACATAACCTTTCACACCATTAGGTCCAATAATTTGCAACGTCCCAACAATTCCTTTGCTAGGACCTCCCTCTATTGCGGTAACCGATGCCTGAGCTGCATCTGCACTGGTGAGAATCATACCGGGAAGTCCACCAGTTGACTCGTACCCAATGTGAGTCAATACTATTTGGTTGACAGATCTAACACGATCTGTGGACTCGAGAAATGATCTCTGACATCCTTCCCCACAATTGATGAGTGTTTTGTGGCCATTAGGGGAGACTATGAGTATGGAAGGAGATGAATCGACTGTTGAGGTAGTCAAGATCTTTACCGATGCTGTCATGATGGGAAGATGCTAGGAATTTTCAAATTGGAGGTGACTACGTGATGAAATCCTCACTCTTTTATGTCGAACGAAATGATGCAGTGGTATCCTTACGTTATGGACAGTACATAGAGAACAATCATAAAGTATTGTCAGATACTGTATGTAGGAGGAATTAGGAGCTAGGAGAGGAGTGTTGTTGATGTTATGTTGTTCGATGTGTTCAAAAATGGATGGTTTTGAGTCCAAACCCCCAACTTTTCATGGATGTATTTTAAAAATTGAAAATCTTCCACCACATCCATCAAGCGGAAAGCTCGCAAGCAAGCCAAACGGAAACAACGGGGTCAGCAAGCGCAAGCAGCAAGTAAGGTCCAACACATCCAATGCTATTTCTCTCTTGATGTTGCACCAATAGCTCTGTTCAGCATTAGGCTTTATTCAGATCATTATGAACGGTATAATCCTCGCATCGATACCCGTCCTTCCTGCAAGCTATCTTCTAATCCAGTTACTCTTGGAGCACAATCCGATACAAGTCATAATTGCCTGGCTTCGCCTCTTCGTCCTTCGTCATCTCACAGTTGATTCTACGTCGTCTGGAAATGATTCCTTAGATTTGCTGGCTGGTCATTTTACCTCATCTCAACTGTTGGCATACGTGATAGTTGCTATATTTGGTTATTTGATGACTGACTATCTGATTCCAGCCATTAAGGTTAGTGGTGAATTACGAGTACACGTAGTTTTTTGTTATTCATTTTCCTCCTTTTCTTTCATCCTCAAATTTGATTCCGATTTTTTTATTCCATTGCTTCAGACGTATACTTTGAGGAAAGGAATTAGTGGCAAAGATCTTGGAAAGCGTGGAACTGAACTAGCAGATAAAGATGTGTAAGTATGATGAATCATTGTCAATGCGTGTCATTCCTCCTGTACATTACGAGTTGCTAGTCATTTTTCTTTTTCTGATACATCTTTCTGTTTATACGTTCACAGTCCAGAAGCACTGGGAATCGTCCCTGGAGCAGTCTTCCTTTGCTGTCTAATTTTCTGTCTTGTAGGATATGCAACTTCTCATCCCACAAAAGTAAGTTAAGTGTTCCATGGAAAACTTGAATGTACGGCATCGATCATCTCACGCATTTCAAACTAACGACACGAATGAATCTGTAGTTGCTCGACTGTAACTCCGCATTGCTTTCAGTCTGTTTCATGCTATTTCTTGGATTCACAGATGATGTCCTAGACTGGCCATGGAGATACAAGCTGGTATTACCAACCATTGCATCTCTCCCTCTTTTGTGTTGCTACGAAGGATCGACGTCGGTTGTTGTCCCTATTCAAATGCGGTCATTGTTGATGCAAGATGGAGCACTCACCATGTTTGGAAAATTGATGTGCTACTTTATTGTTGTCGACGAAAAGGCTGACGGAGCAATTGTCAATCTGGGTCTTTGGTATCTTCTCTACATGAGCATGCTGGCTGTTTTCTGCACAAACGCAATCAATATATACGCTGGTATCAATGGACTCGAAGCTGGGCAATCTTATGTAATTGGGTGCGCAGTTTTGCTGCACAACTTGATTGAAATTCAGGCAAATTCTCTTTCGAAAGAGCACCACTTGTTTTCCGCAATGGTTATGCTCTCCTTCATCGGCGTGACATTAGCGCTATTGAAACATAATTGGTATCCAGCTTCAGTTTTCGTGGGCGACACATTTTGTTACTTTGCAGGAATGACGTTTGCAGTGGTTGGAATACTGGGGCACTTTAGCAAAACTCTCTTGCTTTTTTTCATTCCTCAAGTCATTAACTTTTTGTATTCCACTCCGCAATTGTTCAAATTGGTTCCATGTCCACGCCATCGGCTTCCTCGTTTCAACCCCAAGACTGGATTAATGGAACCTTCTACGTTTGAATGCAAACCTGGTCAATTCAGATGGCTGAAGAAAAATCCAAATGATACTCAGATTGCGAATATGACTGTCATCAACCTAACTCTACAAGTGTTTGGACCAATGAGTGAAAGATCTTTATGTATTATTTTGCTAGGGATACAAGTCTTTGCTTGTGCGGTAGGCTTGTTTATTAGATACAACCTCTCGCAGCTCTGTTTTGACAAATAATGTATTCTTAAAAATAGCCAGGAAGTATTTTCGATTACCTCTTCGTAATTTTAGTCTGTTCGCTCATCCGTAACTAGATCATCCGCAGGAGCATCGTTGATAAATTTATCACCTTGTACGTCTTCCGAATCTGCATGACTATCATCCAAAGCTGGGACCTTCATTACGACTGTATGCCCATCATATTGTTTTATAATTGTTCTCGATTGATCCGTTTCCATAGAAATAACGGTGGGTGTGGTTTCGAAGCCCTCAAGTTGCGATGCCAGCCTAATCATTGCAGTATATGTTCCCGAAAGAAGCGGATTGATATCTCCCTTTTTCTTGAGACATAGGCCGCTTTGATCACAACACATTAATCCTTGTGATAATTCTAATTCTTCTGGTGGGACTTGGGATTGGGCCATGGTGTGTACTTTCTTTGATTTTGTATTAGTCAATGATGATGAAATTCGAAAATGGTGTGTGCATGCGCTCGTCGACGAGGAGAGGAGAGTAGAGGCTACAGTAGGCGTAGGTAGGAGGCCGGGCTTCCTTCATAGAGTAACAACCATGCTAAGCAATTATTATCTTTGATGAAGACCCCATTGGCAGAAAAGGGGATGTAGCTCAGTTGGTAGAGCGCGTGCTTAGCATGCACGAGGTCTGGGGTTCGATTCCCTACCTCTCCATTTTGAAACTTTTGCACGGACCAATTTCAAATAATTATTATTGATTAAAATCTTTTTTGTACTGTGGTAACTAGGAGACTATTAATGAATATCAACATGTACCGCGATACTCGCAATGATGGAGATGTACAGTACGAAAGAATGTATTGTCTCAATGCTATTGTCTGAAACAAGTTCATGTATTGATGCGGAAGCTCGTTTCTAGTTTTAGCTGAAACTATGTACTCCAATTTTCGTTAGTTTTCGACCGATCGCTGTACTTTCTTGAACATCAATCGGGTCTTCTATGTTGCATAAATCTTTGCAAGGAACAAAATTACGTGTAGGAAATTAATTTGATTTCTATCATTTTTATAGTTTTGTTGGCCCGATAAGTCAGTTTGATGCAGCAGCTTCTTCCCTGGCCTTTTCTGCCGCAGCCTCTTCTTCAGCCCTCTGCTTTTCTTCCTCCGCATTATCAGCAAGTTGTTGAGTAATAACCTCCTTCATCAGCTTTTTGGCTTCATCGATCTTTCCTGTTCTCTTGAGCGCGAACGAGCGCGCCCTCTTAGCACAAGACATCATTCCCTTTCCATCCTTAACATTTCCTCCCTCAAGGTGTTCTTTTCCAAGCTGTTCAGCAGTCTTGTATTGTTCATCTGCTGCTGCGAAATCACCCTTTCGACTGTGCGAGTTTCCAATGTTTACATACAAAGAGTGACGTTCCCAGTCAATACGGGCACAACGAGGCTCATTCTCAACAAGAGGGAATACTTCTTCATAAGATTTGATAGCATCATCTTCATTTCCCATGGCAGCAAGGGCGTTTCCACGCTGCAATAGGGCAGATCTCTTACACAGGTGAGAAACACGAAGGGGCAAAAGTTTGAGCACTGATGGATTGGCAAGACCTGGCGTTGTTGCGTTCTTCTCATACTTAGAGTCAATTACTGGCTTATCGTCGGCCTGGAATAGCAGAAGGAAAATAAAAAGAACCAAAGTGAGTTCGTACAGAAAGCTCACAACTTCACTAGATAATCGACATCTATTCAACTCACCTCGATGGCAACATCATCTCCATCCCAAAATCCTCCTCCGGCAATTTCGAGTGCCTTTTCAGCGCAACGGAGAGCCTCGTCAGCTCCATCCTTTCCAGTCAAAGTCAACTTACGCTTGCACAGTTCGGACAAACTAAGACTTGTGCAAGCAGCCTCGCGAAGCATAAGGCTCATACGAAGTGCAGCACGTGCCTGCTGAACACGTTCAGCACGGTGCTTCAAGGTGGAAGCATCCTCACCTCCATCAATCTGCTCAACATAAACCTCAGAGGGTCCCTTGTCCTCACAGTCCTCAGCTTCTGAGAAAAGGAGCTGAGCGAGACTAACTTTTTGTTCCCTACGAGACATTCTTCCCATGGGTCCCTTGGTTGCACGGGGAAGAAGATCAGCATTCAAAGCTCTGAAGTATTCGTTCTCACCACGACGTCTTCTCTGCACATTATCTTCCAAGTCAATCAGAAGCGAAAGATCGGCAACTCCACCATCATCAAATCCCTCAGTTCCAATAACCTTGAATCCGTTTCCCTTAATAGTGGGCTGATCCAAAATTTTAGCAGATCCAACCTGTGATCATTGAAGAAAAGGATGATAAAATGAGATCCGCAAATGTTTCAACCATGGAAATCTTCTTCTACGATGCAAAGTACGCGTGGAAGTTCAAAAGATTTCGGAGAAAAACCATCACATTACTTATTGGTGATCTTCTCTTACCTCCTCCTCCACAGGAACTGGTGGTGGTGGAAGTGCCGCCCTGTTTACTTTTCGCTGGGCTGCCCTAGCGAGTCCAGATACATTCTTTGGCTTCTTTCCCATGGTGTCTAGTCTGTTACTTATTAAATTTGAATAAAGTGCGGTTGTCAGCCTCCTGCCTCACATCACATCACTTGAAGATTGTTTCGTGCCGTTATCAAGCCAGAATCAATCACCATTTCTACGCACGTACCGAAGAAACGGAGCGGAGTCAAAAGAGGGAGAAAAACAATCCAAGTGTCAAGAGAGGTCATGAGCACAAAAAGATCGGTGGGGGGTTGTATTTGACAGGTAGTAACCAACCCCCTTTTCGTGGAAGATAGTTTCCAAAGTCATACTTGTAAAAGACAGATACCGTGTATTGATATCTCGAGATGATGGAACGATGAGGAATAAAAGGCAAAAAGGATCAGCTCATAGTTGATAGTTGACACAACAATAGATACAACTGGAAGGAACCTTGGTTTACTGTGCATACCTATTCTCTGTTCAACGGGATGAAGTGGAGTACAACTGCTGAAGCATTACGAAGTATACGCTGCACACGTTGAATGTACAAAAAATAATATTTTAATTAGGCATTCACCTTAGCGGGATTTTTTGGATATTCCATGAACTAACAGTTTGACTCCTCCCGAGGGAAGCACTGTGAAGCCTGCCTGCATATCTTTCCTAAGCCGTAGCGACTGGTCAATCATATCCTCTTCTGCAGTGTTCTCGCATTGCTGCCTCATTCGTGTGTCTATAATTTCGCATTCATTCATTATTCTAGCAAGTATGATTCGCAATATAACTTGCGCTAGTGGCTGCCCTACACAATTTCTTGGACCTGCAGCGAACGGCATGAACGTCCCTTTAAATTGTGTTTGCGCATCATCTAGTTTTTGAATCCCTGGGTCAAGCCATCTTTCAGGCACAAAGTCGTCCGGTCTATGCCATAGCTTTTTATTTCTATGCAGCCCATAGATCCAGATACATGCAAATGTATCTTTTGGGATAATTATGTTTTCATCATGAGAATTGGGAGCTGGAATAGACAAATCATCCGGAAGTCTCCTGACAACAAATGGGGCAACAGGATACAATCTCATCGCTTCCTTGATCACAGCATCCAGGTACGACATCTTTGAAATCATTCTCTTAGTGATTCCCTCATTACACGAGTGCCCCATAGACGCAAGATCTTCTCGCACTTCTTTAGCTAAGTGCCTTTGTACATTTGGATACAAACTCAGCAAATGCAATGTCCAACTGAGCGTTGCAGCACTTGTATCTTGTCCGGCAAATAATACGGTAATGGCTTCATCTAGTAGCTCTTTGTTGACTGCTTGTCCATTCTTCACATCATGATCCATGGTTGGATTGTGGCTTTCTTTTGATCTTAGCATTTGTAGTGGCGAACCAGGTTGAGCATTTTCACATGCCACCCGAGCAAATTTCCGAATGACTGCCATTTGTTTCTCTTCTTCCTTAAACATGGATGACAAATTGCGATAAAACCAACGCGGCAACAGGAACCATATGGATCTGGATTGTGCTAAAATGACCATTCGTATATTGGTTATTGCCTCCAAATATGAGGAAAGCCACGACCTCTCATTTTCATGTATTTTATCATGATTTATTATAATTGAACCATTGGAAGATTCTGCAGCTTGTGGCAGTGAGGAGTTTGACGAGGATGGTGAAGAATCATCCAAATATTCGGTGTCGCCGGTTTGATCACAAGAGTCCACATCTACTTGAACTTGCTGGGAGTTCCTAAAATTTGAAGCATTCTTCCCAAAGCTCGCGTCCATGTCACAATGAGTTATGAACCGGAATATAAGACCAATAGTTGCCCGCTGCAGCAATGGCACAATGTTAACTGCACTATTCCCACTTCCATCCCGACTTCTTTCTGAAGCCGTTGCATTTGAAATGAAAGAATCGGCTGCTCTATTGGCCTCTCTTTCCAATCTCAAACTCTCTTCTGAATCATCCTTGGTACACCCTTTGAGCAAACAGTGCAACAAACTGGCACGTTTTGATCAAATTTTCCCATCAGCTGTAAAAACACCATCGCCTGAAAAGTTTTTGAAATGGTCGTATGCTGGACTTTTGATGGCTCCCAAGAATTCAGCTATAGAAGATCTATTTTTGCCTTTGGCCGGCTGGGACGACTTTGACTTTGCTGATAAACTATTGTTCCCCGTGAGAATAGCTTTGGCAGGTATAGGATGTGCTACATGCACAACTTTTGTTGATACACCGTAGACAGTTGCGTACATACCATAAGGACCTCCGAGTCGCTCCATTCGAGGCAGGATATTCGTAATATTGGAAGAAGGCATCTTCCTGGGTACAGCAGTATTTGAATCTATATCTTTCTTCTCATCTTTTTCTGGGAGATAATTCACAAATCTTGGCATCCAACAAACTGTGGGCAAACCACATTTTTCAGATGACAATTGCAGCCTAGTCTTTCTACGCCTTGTGACAAACACTGCAAAGGTGAAAATCGCAAAGCTTAATAGGGCCCATATCAAATTGAGAAACCCATTTCCTCCATAGATCAAGACCCCCTGAGGTGAAGGTGACATGTTTAATCTTTTTCAATCAAAGGATTCCCACGCCTTGAGTGCAACTAAATGTGTTTCTACTGTTTAGTGGTTGTGAAGTGAAAGGTGATAGGCGTTCTTGTCACGTTTCCTCATTTATGTTACGATGTGTTTCGCAAATTGGATTCCCAGGACATTTCGTATCCATACAGTAGCCTCAACAGTCCGTGCAAACGTGGTGTTCTCGGGACCCAGGAATTCAAATAATTTCGTGGATGCCAAACAGTCTCACCACGTTGAACGTGGTGGTGTTCTCGGGAATCATTTAAAAATGACTGATGGATTCCCAAGAATCAACATTCGCGAAACACATCTTCACATCTTCAATGCTTCAAGTGTACGTCAGTCAGCGTCTAATAAATAATTGAAAATAGAGTCATGCAAGATTGGAGCATGCCATGCGGTGGCTTTGTGGCTCGCCCGTCCTCCTACGACCTCATAGAATACCTCAAATCAAAACGATGCGGTACAGATCCATTGACTTCCTGCGAACGGCGGCCGTCTTCGAGATGGTGGTGGTCCACTTCCTTGATCACCTTACAGACTTCGATTATTCTGTGGGAGTGTTCAGCGCCCCCATGTTCCTGATCCTTTCTGGTGCGAGTTCTCACATCTGGTTAGCCTCGCAGAAGCGCCAGAGGAAGGATCACTTGGCGACCCGTCGAAGCTTGGTGAATCGGGGAATGTGCCTTTACGCGTTCGGGACGGCAATCAATGTATGCAAAGAGCATTTGCCGTTATCATGCTCTTTCGCATAACGGCAATGCT
>Ga0209712_10002747_pt1 | contig 14417 bp, 11 predicted proteins | sample ArcOceMetagenome_FD_187443 | JGI IMG/M metagenome (GOLD analysis project Ga0209712, IMG submission 187443) | Marine eukaryotic phytoplankton communities from Arctic Ocean - Arctic Ocean - Greenland ARC118M Metagenome (SPAdes) (version 2) | ecosystem: Environmental > Aquatic > Marine > Oceanic...
ACCAATAACGATGACTCCGTCAGCAGATTAACCAATAAAGGACTGATAAAACAACGTCTAATTGAATTACACACCGAGCAACAGCAAGGTTTGCTAAGTGATTCAGATAGGTTGCAGTCAGAAAATGAGCTAAAGCTGGCTTTGTTGGATGAAACTACAACCAGCCAAAGCAATGAGGCGACTGTGGGTATTGCCCTTACAATTGGTGCACTTATTAGTTTGTCAGTAGGTATAGGGGTGTATCTATACTCCAATCAGATTAAACCTGTTGATGAATGGCTGATGGCGCAACAACAAACCAGTGAACTTGGGCAACGAATGATCAGAGGCGATGAAAACCTTAGTTTAAAGGACTTACAAACTTTTGCATTAGGGCTTAGAACCAAACTGGTGGACACCCCAGAAGATGCTACCGGGTGGATGTTATTAGGCCGAGTATCTGGCGCCATGAATCGGGTAGACAGTGCCATTCAAGCTTTTGAAATGTCTTTAAAATTTGATCCTAATAATGTGGGGACTTTATCCAGCTATGCTCAAGCGTTATTGATGACGGGCCAAGAGCAGCAAGTATTACAGGCTAAGCAAGCGCTGTTGCAAATATTGGATTTAGAACCAAATAATACTAATGCTATGGGAGTTTTGGCCATTGCTGCCTCTGAGTTAGGTGACAAACTATTAGCTTTGGAAAATTGGCAAAGGTTAGTGGCTTTTATACCGGACACCGATCCTAATTTTGCTGCTGTTAATCAACGTATTTTGCAATTACAGAGCGAGCTAGATCAAGATAATCAAAAATTAGCTCAAAACCAGCCTAATCTAACTGCTGACAATCTAAGTTCAACTCGAGTGTCGGTAACGATAAATATCAGTGATGAATTGCAGGCTAAACTGCCTGAAAATGGTTTTCTATTCGTATTTGCTCAAGAAAGTAGCGGACAAATGAAGATGCCTGCTGCCGTTGTAAAAATGCCTCTTGGGGAGTTCCCTGTTATGGTGGAGTTGTCTAATAACAATGCTATGACACCCAATTATACCCTGTCCCAATTACAACAAGCTAAGTTAGTGGCTAGGGTTTCTGTAGATGGAAACGGGACTCAGTCAGCGGGTGACTTTCAAGGTGATTTAATCGCGACTTTGATTGCGAACGAGATGACGCAAGTAACGATAACGATAGATAAGGAATTATGATGAATAAAGTAAGTGTTCTCGTTTTGGCGACAGGGTTGCTGCTGCTTGGTGGTTGTGCATCTCAGCCTGGTGCTATAGAACAATCGCAGCAGTTTGCCGATCCTAAAGATCCCTTAGAGTCATTAAATCGCACGATGTGGGATTTTAATTATGAAATATTAGATGAATACTTATTACGACCTACGGCAGTCGCTTATGCGGATTATATGCCACAAATAGCGCGCACGGGTTTACTAAACATAGCAGAGAATCTTGAAGAGCCATCCAACAGTCTAAACAATCTGTTGCAATGGAAGCTTGATGGCACTTTTATCAGTCTAGGGCGCTTTCTACTAAACTCTACCCTGGGAGTGATAGGTTTAGTTGATGTCGCCAGTGAAATTGGTTTAGAGCCAAAAGAAGAGGAATTTGGAGAAGTACTGGGTAAATGGGGTGTGGGTACAGGGCCCTATTTGATGATACCCGCACGTGGTCCGAGTGATGTGCGCAGTTCAGTGGGGGATTTTGTTGATTCATCCTACTCTCCTATTGATGGGCTTAATTTTTACTTGGGTTTTTTGCGCATGGGCATTAAAGCATTAGAGAGCCGAGCATCGTTGATACAACAAGAGCAGCAGCTGTATTCTTCTTCCGATCCTTATGCTTTTGTGAAAAGCGCTTATTTTCAAAATTTAGAATTTAAAGTGAAAGATGGGATCATTGAGAAGTCCGAAGAAGAAGAAGCATTTGAAGACGACCTTGATGATTTTTTGGATGGGCTTTAGCTTTAACGACCATATAAAACGCGTTTGTCTGTAATTACAGCTTTGTCTAGAAGAAATACACAGGAAAAACATAATACCTATATACCAAATTCTTAGAGCTCACATTAGCTGCTCTGCCACTTTTGACTGTGTTCTGGGATAACCGAGTTAAACGTTATATTTCCTTTTAAAGCAGAGCATAATAAATCGTGGCTATGCAGAGATAGATAGTGTTTCTTTAGGGACGACTTCCTACTTAGAGTGGACATAGGTCAGATGTCAATATAGAGGTGTTGAGCCCAGTAAAGTTATTAAGTGCATTACGATAACGGACATATTTTGTTAATTTTGTCATACACAGATCCCACACCAAACATAATCCTTGTTAATGCTAATTCTCATACTCATTCTCATCTACATTACTTATCAGTTATGGCTCATGGGTGGTTAGGTAAAGCCAACGTTATCTAAACTGGAGTTTTGCAAAATCTTATCACCTTATTTAAACACCAGATTTTTATAAATATCAAGATGCTTGATTTTCAACCGTTTATTTTATAAGTTATGTGTTGTATTTTTTAAAAAACGCATTTGATCATTGTATTTGTAAAGGTTGTTGGAGTTATGTTTATGGACCGGACTGTCGTTTTATTTGTACTCGCCTTATTTTTTTCACACACTGTATTAGCCAATTCTGGCGGTATCACCGGACACTCAGGTCAACAGGGCCCTACCTGTAATGATTCAGGATGCCATAATGGGTCCGATTATCAGTCTAATCTCAGCTATGATGGTTTTCTAACTGCAGAGCCTAATCAATCGATTGATATGAGCTTGTTGCATGCGTTTAGCCCACCTATTAATAGTGGCATGAGCATGGCGGGTATTAATATCTCGGTTTCTGGCGGCGTTTTGGGCCAGGGGGCGGGGTTACAAAAGCAGGGAAGTGAGCTGACTCATACGTTTAGCAGTTTAGCTCGATTACCGGATAATGAAAAAGACTGGCGTTTCACATGGACGGCACCGGAGACGGCAGGCACGGTGACTTTGTATGCGTGCGCAGAGGCGGTAGATAGGACTGGAACCCCGGACAATGATGATGCATCAGCGGCTTGTATAGAAAAGAGTATTCAGGTTCAACAAAAAACGGTCAGCAGTGATTGCGGCGATAGCATGAGCAGCTCCGGTTGTACCTTAGGGCTCAATGCCAGTGAGTCAGGTACGGTAGATAAGGCGGGCGACATCGACTTCTTCGCCTTGAGTGTGACTCAATCGGGCACATTAACCCTGTCAACTAGTGGCAGTGTAGACACGGTGGGGGTGTTTTTTGCACAAGGCAATGATCAATATCTGACGGCCGATAATGACAGTGGCTCGGGTAGAAACTTCAGTCTGAGTCAGAATGTCAGTCCTGGCACTTATTATATTCATGTTCGGGGATTAAAGGCTTCGGACTTGGGTGCATATACCGTCACCAGTAGTTTCAGTGCCTCGGGTGGCAGCAGTGATTGCGGCGACAGCATGAGCAGCACCGGTTGTACCTTAGGGCTCAATGCCAGTGAGTCAGGCACGGTAGATAAGGCGGGCGACATCGACTTCTTCGCCTTGAGTGTGACTCAATCGGGCACATTAACCTTGTCAACCAGTGGCAATGTAGACACGGTGGGGGTGTTTTTTGCACAAGGCAATGATCAATATCTGACTGCCGATAATGACAGTGGCACGGGTAGAAACTTCAGTCTGAGTCAGAGTGTTAATCCTGGTACTTATTATATTCATGTTCGGGGATTAAAGGCTTCGGACTTGGGTGCATATACCGTCACCAGTAATTTCAGTGCCTCGGGTGGCAGCAGTGATTGCGGCGACAGCATGAGCAGCACCGGTTGTGCCTTAGGGCTCAATGCCAGTGAGTCAGGCACGGTAGATAAGGCGGGCGACATCGACTTCTTCGCCTTGAGTGTGACTCAATCGGGCACATTAACTCTGTCAACCAGTGGCAATGTAGACACGGTGGGGGTGTTTTTTGCACAAGGCAATGATCAATATTTGACTGCCGATAATGACAGTGGCTCGGGTAGAAACTTCAGTCTGAGTCAGAGTGTTAATCCTGGCACTTATTATATTCATGTTCGGGGATTAAAGGCTTCGGACTTGGGTGCATATACCGTCACCAGTAATTTCAGTGCCTCGGGTGGCAGCAGTGATTGCGGCGACAGTATGAGCAGCACCGGTTGTACCTTAGGGCTCAATGCCAGTGAGTCAGGCACGGTAGATAAGGCGGGCGACATCGACTTCTTCGCCTTGAGTGTGACTCAATCGGGCACATTAACCCTTTCAACCAGTGGCAATGTAGACACGGTGGGGGTGTTTTTTGCACAAGGCAATGATCAATATCTGACTGCCGATAATGACAGTGGCTCAGGTAGAAACTTCAGTCTGAGTCAGAGTGTTAATCCTGGCACTTATTATATTCATGTTCGGGGATTAAAAAATTCAGATTTAGGTGTGTATACGGTCACCAGTAGTTTTGATTCAGGCGCTAAAGCATTTTATGCAGACAATGTATCAGCACAAATAGTGCAATCTAAATGTGTTGCCTGTCATGTCCAAAACGGAGCAGCTGCATCGAGTCGACTGCAGTTTGAGCGAAGTAATGTGACTAACTATCAGATGGTCAATAATGCGACATGGCAAATGTTTTTAAGTGAATCCGGTGTGACTAGTGATTATGTGCTATCGAAAGTTCAGGGCTCATTAGGTCATGGCGGCGGTCAACAATTAGCCTTTGGTAGTGAAGAATATATAGCTCTGGGTGAATATTTTGGTTTAATTACCGGTGAAGAGTTGGTTACCAGCAGTAAAGGATATTGGAATGGAGTGGGACTGTTAAGCAATCGCCAGACACTTCGTAAAGCTGCATTGATCTTTGCTGGCCGATTGCCGACAGATGAGGAGTATGCTTCAGTAGTTGATGGAAAAAATGCATCTTTAAAAACATCGCTTCGTAATGTTATGCAAGGAGATGGTTTTCATCAATTTCTCACGGATGGTGCGAATGATAAATTATTAACTTATAAATTCTTTCAAAATGGTGGAGAGTTTTTAGATACCAATTTTTCAAGATTACCTGCGGGGGCAACATTTGCTTTTGAAGCACGTAAAATAGGAGGCGAAGTCGAAGAAGAACATCACCGGCTGCATAGGGATGCTATAAGATCATTTGCTAAAGCGGCTCCTGAATTAATTGCCTATGTGGTCGAGAATGAAAAGCCATATTCAGAAATATTAACCGCTGATTATACGATGGTGAACCCTCGTTTAGCTGAATACTATCGTGCTAATGCTACTTTCAATGACCCTTCTGACCAGACTGAGATTATTCCTGCTCAGCTTAAAGGTTTTATGCTAGAGGATGAAACTTACACTCATGATTATACAGAGACTTTTGGTTTAGAGATATTTACAGAAGGCCCCATTATTACTTGGCCTCATGCGGGAATATTAAATGATCCCGCTTTTTTAGAGCGCTACCCGTCCACCGCAACCAATCGTAATCGAGCGCGCTCAAGATGGACACAGTATTTATTCTTGGATTTTGACATTGAGAAATCAGCTGCGCGTTCGAATGATCCCGATGCGTTAGCGGACAAAGACAATCCCACTATGAAAAACTCTAATTGTACGGTTTGTCATGAAACCTTAGATCCCGTTGCTGGGGCTTTCCAAAACTATGGTGATGTTGGTTATTATCGAGACCAATGGGGGGGTAAAGATTCATTGGCTGATACGTATAAATGGCCAGTCGAGGGTAATTCACCTTATCAAGAAGGTGATACTTGGTATCGTGACATGCGAGCACCTGGTTTTAATAGTGAAACGGTGCCAGACACAGAACATTCTTTGCAATGGTTAGCACAAAAAATTATTAATGATGATCGCTTTGCAGTTTCAGCTGTGAAATTTTGGTGGCCAGCAGTTATAGGCTCTGCAGCCGTTTATGCACCAGAAGTTAGCTCAGATAATGATTACGAGTCAAAAACAGCGGTTTATAATGCACAAAGTTCGTATATTGCTAACGTTGCAGACAGTTTGCGCAGCCACATGAATTTAAAAGATACCCTAGTTGATATTGTTATGAGTGAATGGTTTAGAGGTAGCACAATTGCAGAAGAGGCATCTGAGTTACATTCTAGTAATAAATCAGGTAAAGGACGACTACTCAGCCCTGAGTTGTTAGATAAAAAAACAAAAGCAGTTTTTGGTTTATCCTGGGGTGAAGAATATCCAGATTGGAACAATTTTGAACGCCGTTCAGAGCTACTTAACACTCATAAACTGACTTATGGTGGAATTGATTCTGACGGGGTCATCAGTAGAGCGCAGGAAATGACCTCTATTATGTCGCAACTTGCATTAACACATGCGGCCGAGATGGCGTGTGAAATCGTTGTTAACGACTTTATTTTACCGGAGAAAGAAAAATTATTATTTAAAGGTATTAATAAAAACTCCACTCCATCATTAATTTCCTCAAAAGTATTTCAAGTGGGCGGGTATGAACCTGAAATCGATAACACCGGTAGTCAACTCTTTACTAGCACTAGACAGCAATTAGAAAAGGGTAGTTATTTGACATCAGTGTCGTTTTTAAACGACTTTTGGGATAATGACACTCACATAAACACAGACTTAATTATCGATAAATTACGAGTCAAAAATAGTCAAAATGTTGTGATTCACGAATTCCAGGGGAATGACTTTGAGGGGTTAGCTTATATAGGCTGTGGAGGACAACATAATGAGGATGATTTTAGTATTTGGGGAAACTGTTCTGTAGATATTCCCATAGAAATAGATGTGAGTGGTCAATATAGTATTGAGGTGTTTGCATACCAAACTGTTTGGAATGATGACGGCTGGGCTCCTGCAGGTGATTATGGGGTATCTGAAATGTTAGTTGGCATTTCAGTACAAGATGCTTCATCTCAAAACAGTGTTGTCTCAGAACTATATAAAAGTATAATTCTCTCTTTGATAGAAAAAGCCTGGGGAGAGTTCTTATCTACTGATGATCCTGAAGTGGAAGCTATTTACCAACTACTTGTTAAATCATGGGAGAGTAAAAAAAGACTTGAAGGTATGAATAACCATATAGCGGAAGACGGAGTATCTTGTAATTTCCCATTTTGGGAATATAACCGCCCTGAGGATAATTATGAAGGTTGGTTATTAGGTGACGACCCGCAAGCTGTTATGAGCGCTTGGCGTACTGTGATTCTGTATATTATGACAGATTATAGATATTTACATGAATAGGGGTAAGAGAAATGGATAGACGTAATTTTATAAAATTTGCCGGTCTTACTTCTGTAATGGGGTCATTGCCAACAGCATTTCAAATAAGAGCAGGGCAAGCTGATTTTAATGGAAAGTTTTTGATAACAGTACAAGCTGAGGGTGGTTGGGATGTTTCATCTCTTTGTGATCCAAAAATGAATGTGCCTGGTGAGGCGCAAATAAATCATTGGGCAATAAATGATGAAACCAGAACTGCTGGAAATATTCAGTATGCGCCGTTTGCAAATAATATTAGTTTTTTTGAAAAATACCATAATGATATGCTTATTATTAATGGTATTGATTCCCAAACAAACTCGCACACTGCCGGAGTAGTTCATAACTGGAGTGGACGAATTTCAAATGGTTTTCCCACACTGACCGCTTTATATGCAGCATCGAATGCTCCAAATTTACCTATATCGTATATCAATAATGGGGGATATGCCGAAACAGCAGGCATCATTCGATATTCACGACTTGATAACCCAGATAGTATTAAAAATATCGTTGAGCCTAACCGTAATGTTTGGAATCCACAGGAATCATGGAATCCTGAACGAGACTGGGACTTAGTCAATGCAACACGTTCTAACGTGATGGCAGATAAGTTAAATAAGACCAACCTTACTTTTCGTGAGCGACTTGCGATATCAAATTATAAATCATCTTTAGAAAATGCTTCGATTTTAAAAGACTTTAATGATGGTTTGTCTAATGCAGGTGAGTTTGAAGAAGGCGTACAAAAGACCAACTTTTGGAGTTCTTTAAAGCAACAAGCGCAACTCGCCTTAATTGCGATGAACACCGGTGTGGCTGTTTCTGCTGATTTAATCGTTGGTGGTGCTTTTGATAGTCATCAGTTTCATGACCGAGATCAAGAGGAATCCTTAGAAGTGACCACTGACGGTCTTGATTATATATGGGAATTTGCTGAACGGCTTGGTATTGCAGATAGACTTGTAGTGGTGGTTAACTCTGACTTTGGTCGCACACCTTATTATAATGTCACAGAGGGCAAAGACCACTGGCCAGTGGGCAGTGCCATTATTATGGAGCGTAATGTACCCTGGGGTAATCGAACAGTAGGCTTAACTGACCAGGAACAAAATGTTATCCCTATTAACCCTTTGACTTTACAACCTCAGGAAAACGGTGGCAGCATTATTTATCCTAAGCATGTGATGCAGTCATTGAGAGATTATATGGGCATAGGGAATAACCCTTTAGTTACACCTTTTACGTTTAACAATGACGAAACGTTTGATTTTTTCAGTGCCACTAAAGCCACTCCTCAGGGACAAGATGTGCGCAATAGTGTGAGGGTGTAGGGTTGCAAAATGGTGAGTTGGCTCATAACGTTCGAGTGCGAAAAAGTAAACTTATGATATTGGCTTTTTTTAGCGGTTACATTGACTGTCAATTCTGAATTCAGCCGTACTCCGTATTATAATAATGATGGTGGCAAAGATCATTGGCCATTAGGTAGCATGATCATTATGAAAAAGGGTGTGAATTGGACAAACCGAGTAGTAGGCCGTACTGATGAAGTTCAAAATGGGATAAAAATCAATCCTACCACACTACAAATTGACGAAACGCATGGCTCACTTATTTACCCTAAAGATGTCTTTCAAGCCCTGAGACGTCAATTTGGTATTGCTGATCATACACTCATGCAACAATTTGATTTAGGTGTGGAACATGAGTTTGATTTTTTCAATCCTAATATCTCCACCCCACAAATATATAGTTAGTCTAAAAATGATGACGTCAACTGACTGTTGTTTAACGATAATAAACCGCGCAACAGTATAAGGTTATAGATGTGTTTAAGATGTATTGCTTTTTCTCACTAGTTTTACTGTTAGCAGGCTGTAATAAGGCTGTAAATGTTAAACAGATTAGTATTGTAGTTGATGGTGACTCAGTTGTTTTACAGGGAGAATCGGCACTTCGGTTAGACTTGGCGTTTATCGATGCACCTGAGCGAGAACAACCCTATGGACGTGAGGCCAAAGACTATCTCAAACAGCTTGTTAATTCAGGAACGGTGAAGGTGTTGGTTAATGACAACAATCAAGTTGAATTACAACAGAACAATCAATCAGTAAATTTAATGTTGGTTGAGCAAGGTTATGCATGGGCCTCACTTAATATCGCAGACCCAATAGAAGCCTTTCGGTATATTGAGGCTCAAAAAACTGCCATAGCTAATTTAGATGGTTTGTGGGGGTTGGGTCATGGTTTGATGGTGGCACCTTGGCAATGGCGTCAGCAAGGAACTGAGCGGTCTGTTATGCCCCGTCGGCCTGTCCAAAAAAGACCTATTCCCAGAAGCATGCAACAACATAATCGACGATCCCCTCAAACATTCCCAAAACTGATACCAAAGCCAACTTTAGTAGACAGCCCTAAAGCTGAAGACGTGCCTAAACAAAAGGATGTTAACGAATGATAAATTTTAGGCGGGTTATTTTATTAGTGATAACCTTTATGGCTTTTAATGCAATGGCTGTTAACCGAGGAGAGCCAGTACCCGCGCTAGAACTTGCTGCATGGCAAGATGCCAATCCGGCCATTAATCTGCAAGGTTTGCATGGCAAAATATTATATATCGATTTTTGGGCGTCTTGGTGTGTGCCGTGTAAAAAGTCTTTCCCTTTTATGAACACGTTACGAGAAAAATATAGCGCTGAAGAGTTGCAAATATTAGCAATTAATATGGATGAGTATCGAGCTGATGCAGAAAAATTTCTGAAAAACACCCCTGCTTTGTTTACCCTGTTACAGGGAAATGCAGAAGTGGCCAAGGCTTTTGATATACCAGGTTTACCCACCGCTTATTTAATAGACATAAACGGAATGATAGTGGCCAGACATACAGGCTTTAATAAAAAGTCTGCAAAAAAAACCATTCAACAAATCGAATTTTTATTGGCGAAAGATTAATGAAAAAAATACTATTAGTCATAAGCATAATAATGCTGACAGGTTGCGTGTCAACTGTTGAACCCTGGGAAAAAGGCCGTTTTGCTAAAGCAGAAATGCAATTTGAACCTGATACCATGGATGCGGCGTTTAAACGCCATGTATATTTTAGTAAAGAGGCGTCAAGTGGCGGCACGTCAACTAGTGGCGGTGGTTGTGGGTGTAATTAAGTGATGAATTCTAGGAATAATGCACTAGCACTTCTTTCGGTTGCTGCCAGTAATATTTTAGCCACTCATGTTCACAGTGCTCAGGTTGCAGAACAATTTCAATTTGGAGTACGCCATCACAACTATCAGGAAGACCCTCTTACCGAGCCTTTAGGGGGCTCACCTGAACGATATGATATAAACGTTAACCAGTTTTCACTGATTGCGCCTTTGTCTGATACCGCCGACTTGTCTGTGAGTTATCAAAAGGAAAAAATGTCAGGTGCATCTCCTTGGTACACCTTAAAGTTTGGTGATGAAGAACCGTTACAAGTGATGAGCGGCGCTTCAATAGAAGATACACGCACTGATGTTTCTGCCACTCTTAGAGTAATAGATGATTTTAATAGTTATGGGATAACAGCGGCAGTCTCAGAAGAAGATGATTACAAGTCCGCGAGTTTTGGCTTTAAATATTCTAGGGAGACGGAAAAAAGATTATCTACTTGGTCAATCGCGGCAGATTTTTCTAATGATGACATCAACCCAGTAGATGCTGATATTTATACCACTAGGCCAATGGATACTCAGTCAAAACACAGTGCGTCGACGTTGGGTTCTTATAGCCGTATTTTAAATAAAAATACCCTGTTGCAATTAAGTGTTGGATTGAGCAAAAAATCAGGATACCTATCTGATCCTTATAAGATGGTAATCACCCAACAGGGGTTGATAGGTGATGCACGGCCAGACAGTAAAATATCTAAAACTATCGCTACCCAGCTCCGGTATTTTGTTGATCCTATGGATGCCGCTTTGCATCTTGATTATCGCTTTTACACAGACGATTGGAGTATAGATTCACACACTGTTGATATTGCTTGGTATCAGAATTTACTCTTTGATGTTCAGTTAATTCCTTCAATCAGATTGTATAGTCAGAGTCAAAGTTACTTTTATGACGTTTTTTATACGCAAGAGCGAGCCGATAACTATTATTCCACCGACTATCGATTGTCGGAATACGGAGCCGTTACGCTGGGACTTAAGCTGATCAAAAAATTTGATAGCTGGTCTATGACCTTAAGTGCGGATAAATACAGCAGTAGCGGTGATACGTTTTTAGCTAATACTGATGTTGAAAACCCAGCGCTGATTGATTTCACATTGGTATCATTTGGCTTTGACTTGCAGTTCTGATTTGAATTTATATCAGCATGATTTCCGTGCAATGGGCTCACCCTGCCTGTTGTATTTATATTGCTCGTCAAAAGAACAATTTGAACGGGTTGCAAGCCAATCTGTGGCCAGAGTGAACGAGCTTGAAGCGCATTATTCACGTTATCTTGCCGATAGTTTATTGTCTGATATTAATTCGCATGCAGGTACCGATAAACGATTTACATTAACGGACGAATTCTGGACCTTATTGCAGTATGCCAATACAGCACATGCAATCAGCGATGGTTTGTTTGATATTACTTCGGGAGTGCTGCGAAAAGTCTGGGACTTTAATAATGGACAACCCCCAGCTATTGCTAAGATTAATTCAACACTTGAACTAGTGGGTTGGTCTAAAATTGTCTTAGATCAAAATTATTTTCATCTACCACTGGCTGGAATGGAACTCGACTTTGGCGGCATAGTGAAAGAATACGCCGCCGATCTGGTCGTTGAAATGTTAAGGCAGTCTGGCATAAATCATGGCTTAGTCGATATGGGTGGAGATATAGCTGTAATAGGCCCTCATCCTGATAATAGCCCATGGCAGGTGGCAATAAGCGATCCTGATTTTCCTGAACAAGCTATAGCTACTATCCCACTTATGGCAGGGGGGTTAGCCAGTAGCGGTGATTATCAACGCTTTATTGTGCTCAACGATGAAAGGTATTGTCATATTCTTAACCCAAAAACGGGATGGCCGGTAAAGGGATTGGCAGCAGTCAGTGTATGGGCTCCACAATGTGTGGTAGCAGGTACCGTTGCTACTATTGCTATGCTTAAGGGGGATGTTGAGGGTGAAAAATGGTTACAGGATGTGGGTTGCAATTACGTAACAGTTAACCGCAGTGGCATCGTTAACTGTTATCCTAATGCTCTTGTGAGGATGTCATCGCATCTTTAGACGTGGGAATAAGTCAGTTGTCATATATTGCTCATCTTCCATTATCTCTGCGACCAGATAATCTGCTCAAAATCTTGGCATTAACTTTATTGCTTTAACTAAATGATTTTCAATATTAAGTGCTTGATAGTCGTGTACCGCTATATTTATTAATCCCACCATTTTTTTAAATTTACAACTACGTCTTCAGACAATAATGTGGCCTTGAACATAAATTCAAAGGTGTCTCTACTTGATTGAGTAATGCCTAGTTTTTTTGTTTGTTAACATCATTAGCTCAATCAATTGATGCTTTACATGTCCGATGTAAATTTAATACAATTGAATATTGACGCCTAAAGTCAGAAGTCAGAAGTCAAGTTAACACCAACTTCAGCATATACAAGGTTTATACGTTGTAAACATCGCTCGATGGTTGCAATTTTATTGATGACCATATCATTCATTAGCCAAACTCGTGTGTTGCTTAAATAGGTCAGATCTCTCTTCATTTATATGCTGATACATTGACATAACCTGCAACTCAAATAATCCTGCATTGTTTGCTGAGTCATAAATACATATGCCATGCTGTATCACTTGGTTTTACATAACGGTAGAAGCACTTAATACATCAATTAAATCTACATCGTGTTTAAAATAAAAACCAATTCACTTTGATGTTGCCAACGTTCAACGGGGTCAAGTTTTGTTGGTTCTAAGATGGCGATATCAATATCACTTTGGGTATTCGCCAAACCATGTGCATGAGAGTAAAGTAAATATATCCGCTTAATATTTTTACATTGCTCTAAGACTAATTCACTTATTTTGTGACCCCGTGGGCAGAATTAATATCCGTCAGGATTATTAGACTGCCAATTCCATGAGTCTCTACACATTTCTGCAAGCCCTCTGGTTGCTGTCCAGCCCAATGCTTCGCTGGCCGCTTTATTATCGGCATAACAAGAGGCAACATCACCCCCTCTGCGAGGTACAAATTGATATGGGATAGCTTTGCCGCTTTGTTTTTCAAACTCTTTGAGCATATCTAACACACTATATCCTTGGCCTGTGCCCAAGTTGTAGGTCACTATGCCTGGATTGGTGTTTAGTTTTTCTAAAGCTTTTAAGTGACCCGCGGCTAAATCTTCTACATGAATATAATCTCTGACACCGGTACCATCAGGCGTATCATAGTCGTTTCCGTAGATAGATAAGTGGTCACGCTTTCCTATGGCTACCTGGGTAATAAAGGGCATTAGGTTATTGGGAATACCATTAGGATCTTCACCTATACGTCCAGATGGGTGTGCTCCAGCAGGGTTAAAATATCTCAACAGAACAATGTTCCAGTCGTTGTCTGACTTGTATAAGTCACGTAAAACTAATTCAACCATAAGCTTTGACATACCATATGGATTAGTCGGTTGACCTGTTGGCATATCCTCACGAAGTGGTAGTTCAACAGGATCGCCATAGACAGTTGCCGATGAACTAAACACAAGGTTTTTAACGCCAAACTTACTCATGGCCTCGCAAAGCGTTAACGTGCCGTATACATTATTGTTGTAATAATTAAGGGGCTTTTCTACCGATTCACCTACCGCTTTTAATCCGGCAAAATGGATAACCGCATTAATTTTATGTTTGGAAAAAAGTAATTCTAAAATGGTGTGGTCGCGAATGTCTCCCTGCACAAAAATGGTGTTTTTGCCGGTTAATTCTTCCACACGATTAAGTGACTCCTGTGAAGCGTTACACAGGTTATCGAGCACTATCACTTGATTATCAGCCTCTAAGAGCTGTAAAACAGTATGACTACCAATATATCCTGCACCGCCTGTTACTAAAATTGTCTGCATTATTCATCTCCTTGTGTATGAGTATGAGTATTAGTATGAG
>Ga0209712_10002748_pt1 | contig 14416 bp, 11 predicted proteins | sample ArcOceMetagenome_FD_187443 | JGI IMG/M metagenome (GOLD analysis project Ga0209712, IMG submission 187443) | Marine eukaryotic phytoplankton communities from Arctic Ocean - Arctic Ocean - Greenland ARC118M Metagenome (SPAdes) (version 2) | ecosystem: Environmental > Aquatic > Marine > Oceanic...
TGAATATTTAGAACATGCTGAGAGAGGGAAAGGAATACTGTTCAAACAATAATTGGCAATCAATACGATCTAGCAGCTTTTTAGGAGCAAACACGACTGATAATGGTGATTCGTGCAGGTTTACTTACAATAATTGAAATTGAATCTTGAGGGTTTCATTATTAGTATAACCTATTGCGAAGACATTTACTATTCTGCTAAATGTACTACTGTAGATCCGCAAACCAAAGAAAGCAGAAGATCAACCGACAACCGACAACCGACGACCGACGACGTGAATAATAAACAACGATGATACGAGTACAACAGTGCACTGACTCAATTGGATACTTTGATACATCAAGCAAAATCAATCATGACACCTGCGTTTCCTCAACACAATATCAAAACACTTCAGCTACCAGAGGTTGTCAAGGGATCTGCAGACTGGAGAGAGTTTCGTCCCCTTCAACTTCCAAATGGAATCACTTGTCTACTAGTCAATGACAAGGAAAGCAAAACAACAGCATGCTCTGTTTCCGTGGGCGTAGGCGCTAGTGCAGACCCAAGAGAACTCAGTGGTCTCGCACATTTCACAGAACACATGTGCTTCCTCGGCTCTGAGGCCTACCCCGAAGAAAATGAGTTCAAATCATTCCTCAGTGCGCATGGAGGACGTTCGAATGCTTCTACCAGCATGTCGCAGACTTGTTACAAATTTGACGTTCTCGCAGAACATGCAGAGAAAGTTATTGACATCTTTTCCAATTTTTTCGTTTCTCCCTTGTTTACGCAAAGTGGAACTAGTCGAGAGGTCAATGCTGTGGATTCCGAGAATAGTAAGAATGAATCCAATGATGGGAGGAGGAGGTTGCAGATACTCAAGGCTTTGGCGGATCCTTCTCACCATTACTCAAAGTTTTCCACGGGAAATGCAAAGACTCTGCCAGCTGTTGATAGTGAACAAGCTGGGTTTGTGAGGGAGGCATTGCTTGCTTTTCATAAAAGGCATTATAGGCCGGATAACATGACGGTTGTCGTTGTTGGACCTCAATCCTTGGACGTTTTGGAGGAATGGATTGTTCCTCGCTTTGCCAAGATTCAAACTAGGCATGTTGATGACAAAGGAACAGGACAAGAAGACATGACGCAAGTAGAAAAACTTGTTAATGATTCTGCTGGAGACAAACCGAATGATTCGTTTGGGAGCCCTCCTGTGCCTTACAACCCAGCATTCAAGCCCGAGATCCAGGGACAGTGGCCAGTCCTTCTCACCACAAAGCCACTTCAATCTTTGCGCAAGATTTTTCTTTACTTTCCTCTCCCTTCCACAAGGGGGATGGGAGATCAGTCTCCTTATTCTCTAATGAGTCATTTATTGGGACATGAAGGCAAAGGTTCTTGCTTTGCAGTGCTCCAAGATGCTGAGTTGGTCGATACCCTCTCCGCTGGGCCGAGATTAGCAGATAGTGACCAGTCATTGTTGCAAATTAATATTTCGCTTACTGAAAAAGGAGAGAAGCACTGGAGAGAAGTGGTGGCGACAATTTTTGATTATTGTCGTATGCTGGAGGCAATCGCCAAGAATGCAAAAGAAGGGAGTGAGAGCGACCAAGCAGTTCTTGAAAGGACTTGGGATGAGATTTGTACCATTCGCCAACTGAACTTTCATCAGAATTCCCCTAATAATGCATTTTCTTTTGCTCCAAGTGTAGCAAACAGTGTGAGAACGAACGGAACCGAGAAATGCCTTTCGCTCGGAAGTCTATTGAATGAAACAAAGGATTCCATTCCTCTCGACCACTTTTTTCAATTTTTGCAACGCATTCATCCAGAAAACTGCATCATTGAGAGATGCAGCAAGTCAGCTTGGAAAGAAGCTCAACAGAATGGAGAAGAAGAGACTGCACATGACAACATCTTTGGATTTCAAAACGAAAAATGGTATGGCGTCAAGTATCATCTTTGTCGCATACCTCCTTCTGATGTATTGGACTGGAAGAAAGGTCGCGATGTAACCTCTACAAAAAACTTGCATTTGCCTGCGGAAAACCTTTTTATTCCTAGAGACCTGTCGCTCTGTGCAGATCTGCCAGAAGAGGCTATGAATGGGCCGCGTATTTCGAAAGAAATGGAACCTCCTCGTTTGATTGTTACAAATGAATTTGGTATGTCATGCATGTTCACGCACATTTGCAATAATATTTACTACGCGTCTAGGCATTCAAACATTCTCATACAAAATCACCCAATACAGGTCGTCTATGGCACAAACTTGATGATCGATATTGTTTACCAAAGTCAAGCGTATCGATCCTTTTGAGAAATCCATGTGCGGAGAATATCTTTGACAAATCATCAAATGAATGGAAGTATGATATTTCTGCCTCTATACACTCCGAAATACTCATGGATGTATTTAGCGATGCTCTCGCTCAAGAAACCTACGCCGCGGCAACAGCTGGGTTGCATTGGCGACTCTCCAAAGCACCCTCTGGACTTATTCTAAGGTGCTCTGGCTACTCTGAACATTTGACAGATTTTGCTTTACATTTATTGACATTATTCTTTGCAGACCATTCTTTCCTGAAAGAAAACCACTTTAAAGTCAACAGAGATCGTTATTTGAGGAGCTTATCGAGTTACTTTGAGTCTAAGCGAGCAGATTCTTACGCATCCTACTATACTGACTTCTTTTTGAATTCACGTGGCAAAGGAATTGACCACACTATAGAAGTGACCAAAAGCTCATCCATATCGACACTGAAAGATCACTTTGAGAGGATTATTTCCTCGCAGATTCAAGTTGACTGCCTCTTTGCAGGAAATGTCTCTGATGAAGAATCGAGGCGACTCTTTTCAGGCGCTCACGAAATCATTACTCGAGCTCAAAGTTTATCAGGCGCTCCATCAACTTCAACTTCAACGGGAAAAATATGCACAACAGGTAAGGCCTTAATGTTCATCGTTGCCACAAAAACAAATTCTCGTACCAAAGCGTTCATCTCACATATATCCAAAATAGGCTCATTTGAAAGGAAACTTGAAGAAGGCAAGGAGGTGCATCTACACTTTCAATCAAAGAATGCAGAGGAGCAGAATGGTGCTGTTCTCATTACCTACCAGTCAGCCACACCTAGTTTCAAGGGTTCTGGCCTATCGACACTCGAAAGTCTTGTGCAGAGCGCTGCTGTGCGGACCTTATGTCATATGCTGAGAGAACCTCTATTCAACCAACTCCGCACTAAAGAGCAGCTGGGGTACATTGTATCAAGCTATTATGAAAAAAGTGCCTCTTTACACTCCGACATGTCCGTTGAAGACTCAGATCTTGCCACAACAACAGCCATCGATTCGATTGTCATTAATGTGCTGAGTAAGAAGGTCCCGCCGCCTATAGTGCGAAAGCGAATTGACGAGTTCCTTTCAACCTTTCGTGCCAAGTTAGAGTGAGTTTTTACAATGTGGATGCAACAAGGTGTTTTTTCTTATTATTCCACTTTCTCATTTTCCGCCTCGGTCTTTACCCATCATTTAGAAACCTGCCCGTGGAAGAATTGAAGAGCCACACAGATGCTCTCAGTAAGAAGTTATTGAAACCGAAGCAAAAGCTTGGAGACGAAGTTCAAGTACAACTGTCAAAAATCAAAGACTACGCCCCAGAAGTATTAGGAAGAGGACTAGGACCAGAGTGAGTTTTTACAATGTGGATGCAACAAGGTGTATTTTTCTTATTATTCCACTTTCTCATTTTAACAAGCGACCGCCTTGGTCTTTACTTCATTTAGAAACCTGCCGTGGGAGTCAACAAAGGAGCTATCTGGCGCTATAAAAAGTCTGGATCGTTCAGATCTAATCAAGACGTGGGATAATATTGTTGCTGGAAAAAGACGCAGTCGAATTGTTTCTCATGTATATGGTTCATCATTTCCTCTATCCGACCAGTACCTTGGCGATTTTGACACGCGCAATAGAAAGAAAGGCATTGAAACTTTGAAATCGATGGGAGATATTACCATCAAGAGAGAGAGTCTACTTCAATACACCGATGGCAACTATCAGGTTAAAAGAGGTCTAATTTCACAAAGACTTTTGAATAACAAAGTTGCGACCGCAATTGGCATTGCTGGAGCAAGTTTAGCTTTGTTCGCGTTAAGCCGCAAGAACGCGAGCGAAAGCACGAAGTCGAAGAAATAAATTAAGAATTGCATTTGCATCACTGATGCGGAGGCGAATTGCGCACTACGATATCGTTGCTACGGTGGCCATTCATTTACTCAATTTTAAGATAATCGTGAACGTAGCGTTGAGTGACCCAAATCTCTTTTACCCAATATATTTACTCTTTATTCATCTATTTTAAATTTTAAAAGTTTTTCATTTACCTGCACAGCTACAATTCCATGGTGTTTTTCACTCTATACGAAGGCTTCTTTCTCACAGCAATCGGTCTGCGTTCCTTCTCTTCATCCATCGGAAAATCATCATCTGAAGAATCTGAATCCTGGAACGGATCTCTATTATTTGTTGAGTTTTGTATAGGAAACGCGTCATTGATTCCATATTTCGGCGCTGCCTCCAATTCCGCAGCATTTGCAGCCACAAACACCAAATCTCGCTGATTGGTTGACAATGAATCATCATCACTTTGCAATGAATAATCTTCTGGATAGAACTCCACGCCTGTTTGTCCCGACCTCGCCTTACCGCTGGGAACAACGACCTGTCCCTTCTTGAGTCCATCTCCATCCGACCTTGTTCGTGCTGATGGGAGAAATTCTAGCCTATCAACATCGCTCGAAAGTTCTTTCTTGATGCCTTTCTTCCTGGAAGCTAGCAAACCTGCAATCAACACAACAGCGGCACAACCGACGCCAACTCCAATAGCTACACCTGTCTTATCCCCACTCTGACTGTCAGGATTTCCTACCTCTTCACCTGCTTCAATTCCTTCGACTCCCTCCACCTCATTAGCAATCTCACTCGCCTTTTCGTTGATTATTCCTGTAATCAATCCTGACAACGAGTCCGCATCTACAAGATTCCTCTTCCTTGTACTTCCCGGAACAGAAGAGTAAAACACTTCTGCATTCCCTTCCGCCACACCTACACAAAATCGGGACATGATTCATGAGCAAGTCTGATCATATAAGTAATCTGTCCAAAAAATGATACCAACTTACCTCCTCCAACGTCTTGAAGCCTTTCGAAGTCAACGTAGTGGATGAAAACATCACTGAGAACTCTTCGTACATCCATACGACGCCTCGAACCAGAACATGCTTCATTTGCTGCTAGTGATACAATAATATCCATTTTATCTTGCAAATCAGACGCGACACTTACGAATGTATACCCATCCGCAAATTTCAGACTCATCGTATATGCGACGTCGGTTGATCCGAGATAATCACTATCAACCATGGGGAAAATCCCCTCGTTCAAGGCATCACAATCATCAGGGTCAGCAAAAGAGTAACTGGATCTTCTGGAGGGCGAGGTCGTGGGCGAGGGTGAGCTTGTAGGCAAGAGATTTGTGCAACCGCAATCTTGAAGTCCAATAGTTTGGAATGTGTCACAGGTATTTGTTGATACACTGAAATTGAGGAGGTAGTCTTTTGCATCATGGCAAGTGATGGAACCTGCATCCCACAACCCTAGTCGGGTCATATCAATAAAGTTGTTCTCCGGAGGCGGTGCACCATTCTTGCACACGTGACAACGCTCGTCACTGCCTGGTGCGTCTTCGGGACGAAGGCAGCCGCATCTCGCCTTCCCAAGCAGTTGATAGTACGATTCACACTTTTCATCCGTTTCATCCAAAGCTAAGGCCGCAGTTTGATAATGCTGGCAGGTGAACCCGTCAGCGTCTAAAACAACACCATTGAATTCATCGGGGATACTGTCTCCATTGTGGCACATTCTACACCCGAATACACTATTGATCCCAAGGAGGGCCAATAGGATTATATTGATTGGAAAATTTACTCGATTCATTTTGAAAGAGTGAGGAGTGAGATAATAGGTCGATATGGGGCAAGTGCTGACAAATGACAATAACTTGCGCTTCTTCACTTCTTTAATCTAGTTATCTAGATAGAAGCTGGTCAACAATTACTACTTTGCAACGTAAGCACTTGTGGCTTCCGTTTGTTACACTTGATAAGTTTATAAACCGTCCGGTTTGTTAAATAAGAACCCTCTTGTGTGAATGATTTTGTTCTTCAAGAGCAACTTTGACATTCCTTGAACATAATCCTACGAAATTAGCTCTTCAACGGTAGAAAATTTGCGAAAAATGAGTGTTGCGAGAAGCTAACATGACTGCGAGTAATACGTTTCTGTCAAAGAAGTAGAGTAATTTCCAGTTGCACGAATTTAATTCCTTATGGGATTACTGCTGCTGTCGTGCAGATATTTTTTGTTAAAATTTCTCTTCGAGATAGGATGTAGGGTTCTAGAATGTTGACATGCCATCCAGTGAGCTGCTGATCGATGGTCGATGGTAGAGCTTGGATTGAAATTGAGAAACTACCTTGAACGTGCACGAACACGTAACCAAAAACAAATATTTCAAATAGGAAGAAGGCAGTACGATACACAAATTCAAAGTTCAAAGTCCTATTTGATATATTGCAATTGGTAATATCATCAAGTAGTGCTCTATCATACGCAACAATATTCTAAGCACAGATCTAGGTAGATAGATGCTAAGGTGATGGTTCTTACGTAAATAGAGTGACCAGAATTAAAATAGCTCCTTTGGGGTACTTACAAGGATGGCAGATTCAGCAGTTTCCTGCACAAACGATGGAGACAGCAGCTTCACAATGTCAACATGAGATGCAGGTTCTGCCGACATCATAGACATAAAGTTGAATACAATATCATTGTCAGGGGTGATGTTGGTGTTGTTTCATAATATTATTATATTATTATTATTACCAGTGTTGGTGTCGGTGCCATGTTAGTATATTCGTAGTTATTGTTCGCGTCGTGGTACCGTAGTACGTTCAGTATTGTCTGTCATGTGAATGTACTGACATCATATTGAATTTCTCATGCATCATCTTTTTTCAACGCAAAGAACAGTAAGGAAGTCCTTAGCATTCCTGGAGTTCCTACGTGACTACACAAAGCATCCGAGATCCGAGCATGATGAATGTTCAAAGTCACAAAAAGGAACGCATCTTTTAAAAACCATCGCATGTGACTAATAAGAATCACGCACAGGACAGAATAGAATGAGGAACAACGGCTTCGAACACGAAAACATAGACTTGGATGCTAGTAGAGCTACATCAACTATCGAACAATTTGTAAATCCCCTTGTAGCTGATGCATCAACAACAATTCATGTTGCTCAGACAACTTTCCAATCTGGTGTATCAACAGCGATTAGTACGACACACATAGCTGTGCAATCTCTTATAGAACGCGTCTACGTGCCCCCATTTGAATTGACAAGACAGCATTCTTGGCATTCTTTATCTGGACATCCTCTTCCTGACGCATCAATACTTACTGCAGCACCACCGCCAAGTACTCTCTGCCCGCATGCCATAGAACACAAATTTCCTCACGGCCACAAGTTTATGGAGTCCACGGAGGAATTCTTGAAGAGCTGCCGTTTTCAAGCATCATCCCTTGCTGATTTGGAATGCTTGTCGAATATCTCGCTCGGTGTGAATGTTGACAGAATTCACTCGCTGGGACGTAACAACCTTCCTGAAGTATTTTTGGACGCAACGCAAAGCCAAGACATCTTTCTCGACCAGACATAACTCCATGCACCTGCAAGGGGTGCCTACTGTATTTTTAAATTTGCATTGAGATAAGGCATTCTCAGAATAGATAATAATAATTCATATTTAGAAGAAGAGTAATGTACTTTATATATACAAGAGAAATACAGCAGTTGGAGCCATCTAACATGAATAGTACACGTACACTAGCTAAATTCAAAGTGTAGCTCAATCAATTTTAGACTTTTTCTAAAGAATTTAGGCCCCATTCGCTGTCGGACCTGATCAAACCAGATACAAGCCCTAGCCTACGTCTGTATACTTTACACATTCATAAGTTGTTCTTGTACTATGCCAGCCCCGCTGTCGCCATCGAAAGATAGGTGCACGAGTGCAATGCTAGTCCAAACAGCACAAGAAAAATAACCAGTCAACCATGCCACCTCGGGTTCCCAATGTTTCCACTCTTTTGTGACAACGCGTCGACTCCATGCATCTTGTCTTCCGATGCGAATGGACATAAGTTCCTTACCAAGCCTCGTTGAAGTCCTCCATTTTTCAATGTACATCGGGACATCAACTTTCATCATGAAATATACATATAGGGTAATAGCAGCGATGCCACCTACTGATAAATACCATACCTGCGCATCTACAGTTCCAAATATGATAAATGTCGAAAGAAGCAAACCAACTACCGCACTCATGACCGCCCATATTGTTTCTTCAATCGCATGGGCGAGGAAATTAAGAGTTAGGATTCCGTACCAACAGCATGCCTGTGCTATCGTAATGGCGGGTACAATTGTATACGAGGTCATTTGAACAATTGGGTGTCCGTGGATCTCTCCGAGTTTGTTGAGGAGAAGCGCGATTTGACCCGCAAAGCAAATTTCAGCAATGGTGGCCGCTGAGCGTCCGAGGAAGACATTCGACCAGGATGTGTCAAACAGGCAGTACCTCTCAAGATCTATGCGAGGAAGGATGGATCTGTAGGCGCAAACAACCACATAAACTCCTGAGAGCTGAAGCTGGTAACGTAGATATGAATCATCAGTATCAGAATCAGTATCAGTATCAGCTGTTAGTATGCTGGTGACGCTTCTCATTGTGGTGCTGTAAGTCCAACACCACAATAACAGATTGAAGATAGAAAGCGTGGTAAGCATCCGCCACCAAGCCATTGTCTTCTGAGAATTTTCTGCTTTTAGCATCATTGTAAACAGCAATTTAGGAGGTGAGCGAGAGGCGAGTGATGGGTGGTGTCACGACAAAATTCAAAATAATGAGATTGAAGATGGGAATTCCGGTGTCGGGTAATGACTGGTGAATGAGAGGTGAGAGGATGTTATTGGTGAAGAGAACAATTTGCGGTTAATGCGACGTTTTCGGAAAATCTATTGGATTGCGGGAATTTGTGACGAAAGAGGCCATTGCAAACCACCATCAAACAAATCAAATAATTTATAATCAACAACCGCAACATAAAAAATAAAAACAAATCAACGCCCACCAACAGGAAAGGCGAAACAATCTACTGGCACGCAGCAACTGGCATTTGTAGAGTAATTCATTCTTAAGACCACGGCATTTAAATCCGTTAGAAGGCCGATTTGTAAAACTAAGGTTACGTCATTGCAAAAGCCATAGTCCACAGCAAGAAAAATAACGGTCATTTCGAAGATTCTTTACTAGGGTACTTTACTTCACTGCACTTCAATTCCACATGGGTTCTGATGAGAAATCTGCACTAGTTCGTCAGCCTAGTGGCACGGCTAGTAACAACGTGTCAATTGATATTGAACGCTACAGCTCTCAAAGCTCCTACAGCTCTACAGAAAGCAACTCATCAGATTCAAACGCACAGATTCAACCCTACTTCAAGACGAGTCTGCCTCGCGAATTATTTATTTGCATCATCTCATTCTATTTTGGTGTCTACTCGCCAACATCTTTTTGGCGTCCAATGCTTGGTATTAACATGAGGCCAATCCCTTACCAGGTGCTGAAGAGCGGCGACGTTGTTTTAGATTTGGAGCTGAATAATGAATACATCAAAGATGTCACAATTGGCTCTAAACTTTTGAAGCAAACGAGCGTGACATTGCCACTTATCATCTTGATTGTCTTTACTCAAATCGCACCACAAAGTACCGTCAAATATTTTGATACACATGCAGCAGTTTGTGTGTTACTATTGACCATTGGACTGTGTGAATTTACTACCCAAATGGCGAAAATGTATGTTGGAAGATTGAGACCTAATTTTTACCAATTTTGCGGGTTTGATCCGGAAACATTGACATGCACAGCGAGTGCGCATGATATAATGGAGAGCCGATCCAGTTTCCCTTCGGGGCACAGTTCCTTGTGCACAGCAGGCATGAGTGTGTTGGTTTGGTTCTTCTTAGGACGGGCAGGTATTGGATCATTTAAATCAAAGAATGCAAAGAGAAGGAAATTTGGAAAACGCAAGGTTGCAGCGGTATTGTCACTGACCCCATTGGCATGGTCAACGTTTGTTGCGTGCAGCCGGTTGGTAGATCATTGGCATCATCCTAGTGATATTATCGCTGGGATTTGTCTCGGCCTCTTCTTCCCTTCTGTAATCTATCATATCTGGTATCCCACCGTGGTATCAAGCCAGGCTGGTGTGCCATTATCTTGTTTGGCTGTAACTATACCTACAAGTGCTGACAAAGACTTTGCGTAGAGAGAGAGAGAGAGTTTTATAATGTAGAAGTTGGCATGAGATACAAAGTGTTTTCTCTTTCTTCATCTTTTCATAATAAAATGGGTCTTGCCATCAATTTTAGATGTAATTTAAAAATCCTCGCAATCTAAATCGCAAGCGAGCGATAACATTTTTTTGTCGCCTGTTGCCAGCTGACGCTAGTATACGTGTAACACTTGGCGAAATCTAAACTTTCTTCTTGTGAGCAGAACTGCTTTGTTTTCCACGCAGATCAGCCTCCGTGTTTTCTGCTTTCTCATCTCCATCATATCTCTGAGTCATACCACATCAATTACAGCCTCTCATAATTCAGAATCCTTTTACAACCACTGCCCTTACTATTAGAGGAATACTTAATACGACAAAGGATGTGAGAGTCTTTCAATTTTTGATTCTATGAGAGGAAATGGAGATTTGTATATAATATCTTGGAGTCAGCTCGGACTATGGTCGGTATAATGCCTCATGATGGACCACTTTCGAATTGGTGGATGGAAGCACAAATAATCCCTCTGTTACACCCACGTCATCCCCCACGTCATCTCCTACAGATTCAGGTTCAAGCACTTCATCTGTGCAAATACAATGTTTTATTCTGACCTTGTTTTTCTCTGTCTTGGACGGCTCATCAAATAATCAAAGCAAATAGAAAGACAGCTGTAACTGTACACCGCATAAAATGGATACCACAATATTCTTAGAGGTATGTACCAGTATTTCTCTTAGCCGAGAATTTAGAATTCAGTTCAGCACAGCCAACTTGTTACATTGGCAAGACTGGGACGGGGAGGGGCCCAAAAGCGCAACATAAATATGAAGGTTACTTCATTAGTTTTACGAGGTGGCATCGCAATTGCTCATTTGAACATTACTTCTAAATGTGAACATATTATGAAAAGGATACAAGTGCGAATTTGTGAGCTTATCAGAAACGTGAGCTTATCAGAAACGTGAGCTTGTCAGAAACGTTACAAGTTCAAAGTACTATTTGTTATTTGTTGTAGAAGAAAATATTAGGCCTGAAGTCCTCCCCCCACGACGACAAGGATAAGATATCGACAAATTCAATCCCAGCAAGTAAGAATGCGCACTGTCAAAATATCCAAGATCCAGGATCAATCAACGGATAGACAGTTCTACGTACTCGATCGACGATCGACCAACACATAATACATAATACCGACATAAGCATAAGTGCAATAAATTTGTACAGCAGATACAGTACAGCATTCGTCTTTGAACTTTGACGCACCTACCTTAATAAGCAATAAGCACACTCTCGGACAATGGCATCCGAATCAAATGGCACCAGTGCTGAAGTGGAACCGAAACCCTACATCGTTCGCGTTTCAAAGAGATTCATCTATCTTTCCCTCATCACTTCAACCCTTCTTGCTTTCACTATTGGCCGCGCAGCTCGTATCATTCTAATTGAAGGACCCCGTCAGGCCCTCCTAGCTCCTCATGATTCCAGTGCCATGTTTGTACGTCCTGAACATAGCAGACCCCTTCCCAACCCCCAATTGATTGAGGGAAAAGAAGTTCCCAAAACTCTTTATACGGCTAAAAACTTTGACACCGCAATTGGGGCGTCGAGCTCTTCTGCATATTTGGAACGACGTGTGGACATCACTACCGATGCTAATACTGATGCAAGTTCTTTCTGCAATGCAAATGGAGATGGAAAGCAGCAATGCTCAAGAGGTATCGCCGCAGAAGACAAAGTCGTCAATGCCGGTACAGAGGGCGTCGAACATGAGCATCTCCCTGCTGGACAGCATCTTCTTATAGATATCAAGAATGTAGATGGGACATTTCTTAATTCCGAAGGGCGTCTCGCAGAAGCAATGGTCAGTGTGGTCAGCGAGTCAAAACTGACGCTTCTATCTTACCACTGCCACAAGCTCATTCCGATGGGGGTTTCTTGTGTTGGAGTTCTCTTAGAGTCACACATTTCCTTTCACACTTGGCCTGCGGAAGGAGTGATCACGCTTGATCTTTTCACATGCGGGTCCGGCGCGCTTGTTCCCGTCCTGCCGATTGTCGAGCGTATGTTCGCAATCCCAATTGAGGGGGGAGACGTGGACATGCCACTGACAGTATGGACTCATAAGTTGCGCGGCTTCAGTACCAAGCATAGTTACCTTGGTGATGATCTTGGGAAGTTCGTACTTGAGAAAACTTCTATGGATTTCAAGGCTAAGGTAAGTTCTAAGAATCGGGAGAAATCTATTCACTATATTTTTAGGCTTCCGTTATTCACTACTTTGATCTCTGCAGGTTGGAAGTACCCAAACCTCCTTTCAGAGAATTGATGTTTATGATACTATCGATGCTGGTCTGGGCAGAGATTATCTCTCCTACACCAAGAGTCTCACCGCAGATGGGTCGTACGAATCTCTTCACCCCGAACTTTTCTTACCCGAGCGTGAAGTATTTTTGGATGGAGTTCTACAATCTACTCGTTACGGAAATGAACCATATCATGAAGCACTTGTGCACCCAGCTTTATTTGCTCATCCCAATCCTAAGCGGGTTGGAATTATCGGCGGCGGAGAGGGAGCTACATTGAGAGAGGCTCTAAAACATAAAACTGTTGAGACGGTAGCCATGATTGAAATTGACGGTGACATGGTTTCCTTTTCTCGCGAGCATCTTCCTGACTGGAATACTTGCTCAGATATCGAAGGATCGACAGAATGGTGTGGAGATGACCCTAGGGCTGTTATGCGTTACGAAGACGGCATGGCGTGGTTTGATGACAGATTTTCTGATAAGAAGAAGAAGAAAGCTGCTAAGTATCAAGAGGATCCATTTGATATCCTTATCATGGATGCATTGGATCCGCAGGACAATGTCGTAAGTATCGACGTTTTGAATTTGTTCCCCCCTGTCGCATCAACATTATACTACTGCTCTTTCTAACAAATCTTATTGGATTATCCTTCACATTGAATCAATGCAGCCCTTTGCTGATATTGTAAGTACCTTCTTGAATGCAGAAATCACATGTTCGCGTTTGCAAGTAACCTTTACTGACCTTCATTTGTCACGCCTCCTTACGTGTAGTTGTATACAAATGAATCATTCTTGAAAACTCTTTACAACGCGCTATCAGATAATGGTATTCTTATCATGCAGCTTGGCGAATCAGCTATGGTTACCGGCCCAGCAGAGGCTATCTCCCGCAATGCAAAACGCGCCTTCGTTATGAACGCCTTTGAGACTATCGGATTCAAGAGTGTACATATTTACGAAGAAGGAAACTGTCAATTCAGGGGGCCGTGGAGTTTCGCAGTGGCTATGAAAGGCGACGTTACTGACTCTCTTTGGTACAGGAGTGCAGCCGAGGTCGATGTCGCTATCAGAAAGAGGCTCCACAAGACTGTGTCTGGCAAGCCCGCTTTGAAGAACTTCGATGGTACTCTCATGGAACTCTATCAGAATCCACCCAAGTCTTTCGAGAATGTCTATTGTCGCGCAGTTCCGGTCCCAGACTCTTGCAAATATTTGGATGGTAAGGACAAGATTGCAATTTCAGTTGAAAACCGCAAGTTGTATGATCCTATCATCGACCGTCACAGCTCAAGAGATGGAGGCATTTGTGACTATGTTTCTTATGTTATGACGAGAAAGCAGGAGAGGTATGAGAGGCTACCTGAAGAAGTGAAGGCCATGTGTTCCAACTGATTAGGGTGCACAAGTTCCACTGTATGTGTATTACACTACAATAAGACATGAATCTTGATCAAAGATGCATCCTTAGCTATGCTTAACTTGATACATAAGTCAGTGCATCTTTTCTATTGGCTACAAGCAGGATATTTCCCTATTTTTTATCATTTCATAAACTTAATGCTACGCTACAACGAGTTAGAAGCAGATGAGTATTCATGTTTTGGTAGCTTGAAGGTTACTACAATAAGACATGAATCTTGATCAAAGATGCATCCTTAGC
>Ga0209712_10002749_pt1 | contig 14414 bp, 14 predicted proteins | sample ArcOceMetagenome_FD_187443 | JGI IMG/M metagenome (GOLD analysis project Ga0209712, IMG submission 187443) | Marine eukaryotic phytoplankton communities from Arctic Ocean - Arctic Ocean - Greenland ARC118M Metagenome (SPAdes) (version 2) | ecosystem: Environmental > Aquatic > Marine > Oceanic...
CTGATTTCAGGTGAAAGATCTTAGTGAAATTGTGTTATATTGAATATGTATTGATAGTCTAGTCTAGTCTAGAGTACAAAGTACAAATCGTGTCACAGTAGTGAAGTTGCTGATGACTGATGACTGATGACTGATGAGATTTTTGAATTTTTGGAAGGTGAGGTTAGATTTGAAGATGATGTTGAGATGCGTTTAAAAAAATACAAATGACGTCATTCAAATAACTGCCATGTTTTAACGTTCCCAATATTCGTCACCTGTTGGTTGAGTGGAATTATCATCTAAAGTCGGCTCATCATCATCATCATCCTGAATGAGATACCACATTCCATGACAACCCAGTAGCTTATATGACGTTATCTTGTCGAGCTCTTTGGATCGATCATTCACATTCCTCGATCCAATCGTCACATCCGTGTAAAACCCGAGTTCTTCGATTGCTTCAGTTGTGTTGATAGTACTATTGTTGTTCTTGCTGCTGCTGCTGGCTGCTGACACCAAGAAGAATGGTGGTGCCTCTGCTGCCAGTCGTTTCATTCCTGCATCATCTCGATATTGCTAGTCTACTATTCATTTCAAGATTTGAGGTTCTTGGATCTCTTGATGTATTTATGAGTTTGTTCAGCTACGCTACGTGTAGTGTAGTGGTGAACTGTCGGCAGTGAGCAACATGTTTGCTGTGGATCTTTTTGTCACACAAACTCAACTCCAAATAACGAGAAAAACCTTTTGCCAATCTGTCGCAAGTTTATTTTGAACTCGTACATATTAAAATGATCAAATATTGAAACGGATCTGGTTCAAAGTTCCAAAGTGTATTATAAAGCTTTACTACTACTACCTACACACATCCGTCACACTTGTCACCGTTCGCCAGATTCAGATTACTAATTGGAATCATCACTAGTCTCCCAAATAACTTTCAAACTCAAACAGATCATCCTTTTTCGCATAATATAAGTTAAGGTAAACCTGATTGGCAAGCAAAAGAATGACAACTGCCACATCAACATGCCTCGTGGTCGCAAGAGAGCAATAACCATACTCAAATAGAAACTTTACTATGGCACTCTCCAGCATTTGCCATAAAATACTAAAAAAGTACCAGTTCAAAACTTTTTGCATCTTGATGATATATCCCACATGGGGCAGTTTCGAATCGAGTGTCATTCGCAACCCAATCTCTACAAAGGCAATGTTGAGCGCCAGTAATGCCCGCTTGAAAAAGTTGGTCGCGTCCAGGGTCAAAATCGATATCGCCACGATGTTGAGCATGCCGAGCAATGGCATTATATTGCTATCGTAATAGCCACTATCGCGAGAGACTTTGATACTTGTTCGAAGAAAATAATCAGTATCGTTTGGGTTTGTGGTTACCTCCCTACGCGTAGTTCGGGTAATCCCACTCCTACTTCCCTTTTTCAATTTCCGTTTCGGGACGGAAGATCCATGACTGAGCGGGATAAGATCAAATTCCAACTCGGTATCTTTATTGTAATGAAATCCTGGTATCCTGACATTATCCACAATCAAACCATGTGGAACCTTGATCGTTCTCTGCGTATCGCTCTCATTCGCCAACGCCAGCTTCCACTTATTTCGATCCCAAAGCCCCCCCGGGTTCCTATGTGATAAAATTCCAAGTTTGATACACAATCTATGCGAATCATGGGGAAATTCTCTTACGGACATATCCTCCTGGTGCAGCTGGGCTCGGTACATACATGACCATCGCATGAGGCGCGTTTCCTCTTTCAAGAGCATAATTTCTGGTTGGCCAATGGTCTCAAAGGAGTCAGAATTGAGAATGGACACGGGAGGGATATCGACGACTCTATTGGTACTACGTGTACTACTATTGTTCGCGGTGCTGGTGGATAGCAGTGTGTCACTTAGATTCTTTTCGTAAGCGCGTCTTCTACCGCTCATGACCCATATGGTTGGTCCCTTTGCTTTCTTGGTATTAGCGTTAGCCTTAGCGTTAGTAGCATCGGGTCCATTGGGTACGATGTGATTCATGTCAATGTTAGTCTTGTTCTTTTGGTCGCCTTGTTCGGCTTTACTGTTACCATCGTCATTCCTGGTAGATGGTGAAGGTTAAGATGAAGTGAGTGAGAAAGTAAGACAATGCATAAATAAAAGATTCAAACAATCCAAATTGCTTGAAATAAAATGAATCAATGCAATGTAATGCAATACAAAGATGCATCTGCAGTGTACCATATCATCAAATCAAATCATATCAACTAAAACTGCAACAAACTCACCAAAACAAGGTGACTCGGAACTTAATGGAAACTCTGCCGGTTTTGACGTCGGGGCTGCCGATGGACCAAATTAGAACTTGAAAGCGTATCGTGTTGTACGACGGGGAGGGGAAGGGAGCCATTATCGACCTGTGGCTGACAACACCGATGCTGCGATTCGAATTCTTGTCCTCTTCGAAGGCATTCAAGTTTGCATCAAGGAATTGTGTCGGAGCTTGTTCTCCCTGCCATATCACAGAATTGTTCCCGACGCTCCCATAGCTACCCCCCCGCCTTAGCGACCCAGTTCCAGATCCAAAGCTGTCTAATCTTTCCATTTTAAACTAATAGTGAAGGTATTTGGTAGATTGATTGAAGAAGGTGGTACTGAGACTCTACTGAGTACAAAGAATACTGTATGATGTATGATTGATACGTACCCTACCGGTACCTACAAAATGTGGAGATTTTTGATTTTTTTGAATGTTTTATTGACATGAGTGAATGGACAGGGCACTGACAACTGACAGGGCCTAGTTACAATATTCAAAATGACGTCATTCCATATTCAATATAACTTCAAACTGCCATGTAACGCTCCCAATATTAGTCACCTCCAGCTTGTATGATATCTATGGTCTACACACGTACCCCGATATGAAGTGTTCAATCTTCCTGCTGTTCCGGTGTTTCGCTTATCCATTCACCTTATTTAGACAATTCGATGATTTGAGATTCTCTCCCTCGTTCATTATCCTATGGACTAAATTTTGATCGTGTCCTCAAGAATGTACTACCTACTATCTTCAATCTTGTTGTTCCTGCTGTTCCGGCATTCCGCTTCTCCGGCATTCGTCTTGTTTAGCAGTAGTAGTCAATTCGATGATTCCCTCGCTCGTTCATAGTAATCCTACTAAATCTCGATCATGTCAATGTTGCCCCGCCCCCGCCCACCCAAAATACCATTTTGGAAAATTGAGAATGTCCCTACTACATTCCCAATAAAACAAATAGTATAAAACTGCTGTTTCATATCAACTTCATAATATACAGTATCAATATACCACCAGTAGTCTATTATATACTTCTAAGTAGTCTAGCATCATCCCGGTTGTGACCAAAGTGTCTTGGAGAATTCAGAAGGATGGAGAATCAAATTACTACCAGAGGATCGAGGATGTTGTTGACAAAGTTAGGAATTTCGATAATGTCGAAGCATCCAACAACAACCTTGGACCTGTAAAAATTCAATGAGGTGGTGGTATGGATTTTGATTATGGATGTTTTGAAACTATCTGGGTAATATTCGCTTGGATTAATTAACAAGACTGGTGGCTCCGTTCGTGCCTCGCTGCACCACTGCTGCACCACCAGTGCATTGTCTCCTTCTCGTTGCGGATAACCTGCGATGGAGGAGTTTGATAGATGGAGGGACATTTCAGGATGGGACAGCATTTTACATAAATAGTTTTTCTAGTGTCTAGGAAAAAGTGTTGTTTACTAGAAAACTTCACCACTCCTTTCCACAAAGGGGCACCTAAGATGGTACCCCTGCCACCAAGGCCACAAGAGGGATGGGAAACTGCTGAGTAGGCTAGCAGCAGAGGGAGGGATATATAAAAATTAGCTGAGGGATGGTTGAAGGGGCTAGCCTGAGGCTAGTGCATTTGGAATTAAGGTGTAATCGCCTCCATTCAGCAGTTGTCGTTAAAAAGTTCTCATGGCAGGTGCTGCTTGGAGGTGGAGGTAGCAGAGCATTTCATCAGATCTCCAGCGCCCAATGAGGAGAATGACGTCTGTGTCAACTTGTGCAAACAGAAGGGCATTTGCTCATGCAGCTCACAGACTGCGAGCAGACACGTCCCCCGGTAAAAAGCCGAGGAGGCCAGTCCCCAGGTAGGTGACTGATGCACAAAGGGCAGCAGTGATCTTTGCCAGGGTAATACTGCAGAGGTTGTTGTTCGAATAATAACGCACCAGCGGTGTAGTAAGCGGTGCATTATTTCTTCGCACATAGATGATGTGCCGAGCTCTGCATGGGCAGAGCTTTAAGTCACCGCTCGGAGCTAGACCCACGACTTCACCACAGACCAAGTTCTCTTGCATAGTAAATTTGAGGGTGCCGAAAGGTAGCAGCAAGAAGCTCGCTGTCGGTACAGGTGTTGTGTTTTGCCTTGGAACAGGGCTATATCCTGCATCAAGAAAGTTCTGAACATGTTGCTCCTGAACTGATGTAATACTCTCCAGGGCAAAGAAGGAAGAAGAAGCCAAGGGCTATTATGTTGGCAGTCGCTGTGATTTCCAGCACATCAGCGGAGGCAGCAGCAATGAACATGATACGACGGAGGACAGAAACAGGGACTGGCTTGACCCTGAGCGGTGGAGGAAAATCTTCTTTTTTGTAGGAAGAAGAAAGCATCCTCTGAAGTCTGAAGTCGATTTTGCTGGAGCTGTTTAATCTTTAGTGAGCCATACCCAATTCAAGGAAAGTCTGTGCAACGCTCTGTACCGTAGGTAAATCTTCAGCCGTACGAGCCCTGACTGGATCTCCCTTTGCTGCAAGAAGTGGGTCAGGAAAAAATCGATGAAGAAGACCTGTAAGAAAGGTATCTTGTCTTTGAGGACTCCGAGAAGGGCGTCATGGCCCATTTCAGAGGTGTAGGCTTCCCAAATGCGGAAATTGGAGGAGGTAGAGGCGGCTCGACCAGAAGAAATTCCACTCTCGATGGCTTGTTGTGCAGAGCTGAGATCACGCCTGAAAGCAACTGCGGTGACACTGTCCCAAGCTTGAAGGGCTCTTTCTGTGGGTAAGTTGTTGAAAAATGTGTAAGTAGTTGTGCATTGTTCACTTCAAATAGGCGTGAGGATGCGTCGTCAGTGAGCGGATTTGAAGTGCTAGATATGTAATCATGTCTGGGTACATATCTGTGGAATCTCTGGTGGATGCCAAAGAGGCAAAGGAGTTAAGAGGTAGCGTTATTTGCCAATGTACTGCAAGTCCTTGGCTCCTGACGGCAGAGACGGGTCACGGAGGGAAGGGGTTTTGGTGGAAGAGTTGGCTGGTTGGGCGTTGGCATTGGATTGACTTGTAGTTGGCTAGGTTGGATTGGCATTGGATTGCCTGGGATTTGGCTTGGTGGGGTTGGCTTGGGGCTGACTGGGTTTGGCTTGGTTTTGGAGAGGGGAGTCTAGCTTGGCTGCTGCTGTCAGATCTAAGGAATCCTGTGCTGGTTGATGGAGAGTGTTTTGGAAGTGACGGTTGGCTAGTAGATCAGCAGCAGTTTTGGTAGCGGTGCAGAAGGCTGGAGGCAAATTTTTCCATCCCAATGGTAGTACGAGAGAAAGGGCCACTAGCTTCTTGCTGGGATCAGAAGAGGGGAAGACGACGCCTAGCTTCGGTATATCCTCAATGTTTAGATTGATTCTATAAAATCCATCTGACAAATCTACTTTTAGCATTTCTGTATAGTCATTGGTAGGATTTGCCAGAAGGATTTCTCGTAGCAGGCGATCAAGGGTATGCCCAAATTGCATGGATTCTTCTTTGATCAAGGGGAGGGTGTCGTCGTTCACTCCAAATAGGAGTAGTCGACGATCCATCTGGGCTGGCATCCTCGCTGCGGAATAACACCGGGAGGAGACAGGCACAGTCCAGGAAGGTTCTTGACATCTTCGTAGGGCAGGACGATCCTTTGGCCCTTAAGGATCATGTCGACAAATTCCTCTTCAAGGACATCTGTGTGTTCTAGACAGGATTGATGAGGGCCTCTGATTAGAGCTTGGTGGATCTTGGTTGGGCTCCAGTGAGGGGTTCGGACTTTGACTGGGACCCCACGAGTTTTGTACTGCTTGAGCAAGTATGCTGTATGCTGCCTCGTGGTTGAATTGAATAGGGGTAATATCTCCTCTTCGCCGGCGTAGCTGCACTAAATGCTTCAGACCTATTCGACGCAGCAGCAGTTCAGCATCACAAGTGACATACGTACCTAATTCTGTGCTGAGTTTTATAGTGGGAGTTGGCTTGGGTTTTTGTCTTTTTGGTTGGCTGGGAGGATTGACTTCTGGTCTCCCTGTAGTCTGGAAGACATGTACTGGCCACGGTGTAAGCGCGAGGGGGGACTGAATGGTGTGCTGAACGGATTGAGAGCTACTGGTTTACAGGATGGACTAATGGATTCACTATTGACATTTCGCTTAATATTATTTTTACTACTTGTTTGCGAAACATCAAAGTAGCCATCCCAACCTCTTTCTCAGTTGGTTGCAAGGAGCGTGCAATTAGTGATGCACCACTGGTGAAGTGGCTCTGTGGTGCCTTTGTGTACTTCACATGGTCCTGGTGGCTGCAACCTCATTTGATGTGCCAAGCAAGGCACATGTCATCCACTGGGCTCACCTTGGACTTGGGAAGAGGAGGCTTCTCATTCCTGAGAATACTCTTGTGAATTTCCTGCGTCTTGGTATTGTCTTGCTTGAACTTGATGAACATGGGTAGGAAATCCCCATTGGTAACACTGTCGTTTCAATCAGCAGGGGCGGCTCTGGGCGTTCCAACACTGGATTCACCGGAAATTGTAGAGGAGTCACCGGTCATTAATCCAGTCATTCCAGAAAGGGATAATCCTGCGAGGGAAGGCTTGCCAGGACTCGTCAGGGCACTACTTTTTAAGGCCTCTCTCAAGGCAGTGGACACCTTGGGTTCCCACGACTCTGCGTCACGAATTTGATCAAAGACTTTAGTGAAACTTTGGTCCGCTGGACAGGGTGACCTCTTTGAACCAGGAGGACAACCGGAGAGCTTGTTTTCTCTTCATAAGCCTCACCCAAAATAGCAGCGTGTCGATTGGGTGCAAATTTTGCTGGTAGCGGTGGAGCTGGGATTGCTCTTGCGCTAGGTAAAGCACGAAGGTATTGTAGGCAATGAAGAGGACATGTCCAGGTCCAAAGAGCAAGAAGATAAGGAGGGCCATGCGTTTGAACTGATGCTTCAGTACCATCCATTGGAGCACGATACTTCTATTTATTTAGCATGTCCGAGTCCGCAGAGGTCATAGAAGTGCCTTCTCCATGCAAGGTGAAGAAGGTAGTCTGCTGCTTCCTGAACTCAGCTGCATCGCCGCTAGGTACAATGAAGGGCTGGAGGCCAGTGCTGGGTTGATCGGCTGACAGCCTATGCATGATAATGTCCACGAGTGCTGTAGTGGTGAGGAACTCTAGCCTGCTAGCCTGCTAGACCCTAGGGTCTGCTTAGCCGTATCCACAGGTGTCTGAAGGACATACACCCTGTCCTTCGTCTTGGCATTGGCAGATTGATTCCAAAGAGGAGGCAGCTGAGTTTTGTCAACTAGGTCCATCAAATGACAGAGGCAAGCGGTGGTGGCGTCGTCAGTCAAATTGGAATACTTCTTATGTTTATCTGCCAGTAACCGGCAATGTTCCTCAAGTACCCTTCCATGCTGGTACTCTTGGGTCAATTGATTGATGCTGACAGATATCTGGGTGGCCTGACTAGCCTGGGCTTGACCATTTAGCACCGCGAAATCCTCGTGTAGGAGATGTTGATGCAGTGCTGGATAAGCGCTTGGTCTGCCAAGGTGCGGTTGGAGGCGCAGCCAGAGCAAGAGCAGGCAGCAGGGCACCGGCAACAGCAGATGTGACTGTGACCGCAGCTTGAAGGAAGTGAATCAAGGGGAGGTAAGCAACAGAATCACCATCTTGGATGATGGCACCTTGTCCAGACTACTCGTGGATCCACCGGTGTGCCTATGAAGAGAGGAACATACTTGGGAGACAGGAAGCAGCAAACCCTGGTCCTGATGGCTTCAGTGCCAGCTTCTTGGTCACCATGGGGGCCCAAGAATCAGACAGCTAGATCTGCTGGTGCCGTTAGCTGGGTGGTGATGTTGTTGGTAGTTAACACGCTCACCGCAGTAGCGTGGTTGAAGTAGGCAGGGTCCCAGCTGACCTGGACCGATTGGTTCATGATCAACTCACTCTACTGGGCTAACAAGAGATTGTCCCATTGATTGGCAGGAAGACCAAAGGAAGGCACGTACTTGGAAAGCTGGATGTAGATATGCAGCTTGCCATCAGGGTGCTGTAAAAGGAAAGCAGTTGGAACCTTGCTTGCACCTCCTCTAGCACTCTCGGCTTCATCACTGACCTCCCTCGGAGCGAGGATAGTGGCATTGTCTGGGTTGGCATTGTAGCTGGCGAGAGCAGTGGTGGCATACCGCCCTCCAAAACAAGGGTCATTTGCAGCATCAGAGAAGAAAGATTGATAGCTGCAAAGAACAGGCTACGCAGGACCTACACCAGGCGGTACAAAGTTCATGGTTAGATAGAGGACTAGAGTTAGGCTGAGCATGCAGAACTTTAAATTTATTTAAGTTCTTGAATTGGCATGAAGGTTGGTGTTTAGCAAATACTGAGCATACTACTGTACAGTAGACCTCCGGGAGACTTGACCACCACCTATTTTCTAACTGACCAGAGCTTGGCTCATTCTGGGCTAGGTGGTCAGTTAGAAAAATAGAAATCAACATAAATAAATAGTAGTACTTATACTGAAATAACAAGTGCAACGTTGTTTTAACGTGTGGTTATGTGGTAAATACTGTCAGCAGTGTGTATCGGAGTTGAAGGCCATGTGCGCACTCGGCTATTTTAGGCTTAGCTAACGTTTTTGTCAAATTTCTAACTGACCACTAAGGCTAGTAGGCTCGTTCGGGAGAGGTGGTCAAGTCTCCCGGAGGTCTAGACTACTGTACCAATGTTCAACCACAAAAAGTTTTTTTTCGAAAACACACAGAGAGAAGGCCAGTTGCAGAAAGTGGGTCATGTAATTTTTTGGCGCATGGTCACGCCGATATTATTTGGTGCGCTTTTCTTCTCTTCACTTGACATGACACAACCCACAGAAACAGGACTGTGTGCTGACGACCCACCCTTTTTAAAATGGGATGGCAGTTTTAAACAATAAGCCCAATACGGAATACGGCGTGTAAAACTTACGTTCTTGACACGATTTACGTTCTTGACATGACTAAATTAGCTGTTCATTAGAGCGCAAGTGGGATCGCCCCAATAATTGGAATGTGTGCATGTGAGAAGCCTGGTTTCTACTTAGTTGAAATGGATGAAATCATGCAATGCTAACGTGTAGCCTCATAAGTAGTAATTAGCGGTTTAACGGCAATCTTTTCATTTTCAGTCCATGATCATCCCCGGTAAACCTGGCAAACCCGGCAAACTCAAAAACGTTTGAAGTAACACCGTTTTCACTTCTCTTGTTATCATACAGATCAGCTCGCCGCACAACTGTATATAGGTTCAAGGTATCGTGCTCATCATTCATTACTGAACAACTACCGGTACCGGAACTAGACCGCTTGCCTTCAACTTTAACCAAGCCATTATCCATTCATCAAGAGCTATACCATCGTCAGCCATTACCAGTGCAGCACCAGTCCTACATACTACTACTACACGACTAACAGCAGGAGGAGGCCAGTAGACAGCACCAGACAGCAGCAGGAGACATAAACACAATGTTTGTGAAGAAATTGCTGGAGACGGCGAAACGGAAAGAACAACGGAGGACGAGGATGAGGACGAGGAGGAGAGATTATCCACACGTTCAATAATACTGGTAGGCATGACCATGACTATGATAATATGAATTCTTCAATTGACATAAAAGGCCCAACAAACGTGAATACTAGCCAGCATTCATCCAGTAGACGAGATTGCATTAAAAACAACAATGAAAATAACAACAACAACAATGAAAATAACAACATTGAAAATAACAACATTGAAAACAACATTGAAAATAACAACAACAACAACAATGAAAACAACAATGAAAACATTGACGACAACTATCGCAATATTACTGCTATCAATAGTAACAGTCAGCAGGATAAAGAAGGCCAAATGGCGGAAACAGAATCCTCATTCTACAAACGTGTTGTTCTCGTTCTACATTCCCACACATGCAAGCTAAAAAATAAAGGAATCCGGACCAAGACTCCATCCCAAAGAAATCGGGGGAAAAGGACCAAGCGCTTAGAGAGACGACAACAGCAGCAAGCAAAGGTTGCACAGCGGAGATTAGCCAGGCGTCCTGTGAGCTCTATATCGGGCTCAAATCTCACTCCCGCCGAAAAGGATAGCTTGACATGTGCGTGGCAATTCGGATTTCCAAAAAAATCCATGCCAATGGACATGATTACGTTGTTGGCACGACAATCGGATCAGGAGCTAGAAGAGGAAATATACAGGACGCAGCATGAACATTTCTTTAACCTCGCCAAGGCCTGGAAGTTTGAAGGCAGCGATGTTCTGAATACGGATCACAGGAAGGTACACATTGGCCAGCAACTCGTCAGAATAGCCACCAAAAGAAGACGCAAGTCAAATAAGAACGAAAAATTTGTTACCAAGATTATGGTGAGAACTACCAAACGATTGGCCGAAGCTGCTGCCGTCGAGATGAATGTCACACCCTTGCAGGTTGCATGTATCCAAGGCCTTCCTCCGAACGTCGTAGCAGTCTTCATTGACGAAGAGCTTTCGCCGAAACAACAATTACAACATGGATGTGCATTCGCAGTCAATCTAAGAAATGATATGGGGAGAATTCCCCTTCACAGCATTGTGCAATGCATATGTGATGGTGGAATCCCATACAGCGAAGGTGCAGAAATCATTGATTTGCTATGTGCCAAGGACATCTGTACCATCCATTCCTCTGATTTCAATACAATGTCTCCAACTGAATTGGCACACATTGCACTTGTGAGAAATGAAAAATTGAAACGTTTTGCACGTAATACGACCATGGATTCTTTCGACACCAAAATTCAAACAATCAACGTTTTGCTCATGAATTTGAGAAGAATCAGTATCACTTCGTATAGATTATATAAAATGCAGTGTGAACAAGACCATTTTGAAATAAAAGAGAGGCTGGAGAAGCAGCTCCTTGAAAACCATGAGTTCAATTCCCCCTTGGTTGGGGTTGGGGCGGGAGGAGGGATCTCTACCGGTGCCTGTATGTCAAGTCCAATGCCTACGAGTGTCCTTCGGAAAAAATCGTGGCCGTTGTCCCAAGGTGTTGGTGCCGCAACCACTTTCAGCGAAACTCACTCAAGTCTCAGAACTTCTGATAATCATGAACAATGCAATCTACTAGATGTTTTCAAGGATTGTCCTATTTTGGAGACGACGCACCACCACTCTCAGCGAAACTCACTCAAGTCTCATTACTTCTGGTCTCAGAACTTCTGATGATGATTATGAATGCAATCTAGATGTTTTCAAGGATTTTCCTATTGGAGACGACGCATGCGACGATGAAACATTCATCCTACCTAGCTAGCAAGCAACAGTACGTTGAGTGGAGAGTGGAGGAGTGGATAAATTCTGGTAGGGTTAGGAAGAAATTAGATGATAAAATAGATTGTGCATTTTGCCTTGATATTTGATTTTTTGACAGTGTAAAGTAATGCAAAAAATCTGAGGACTTCCATCTTGAATCTACCTACACTGCATATATCAAACTTAGATGTTTGTTTTATGTGTTATTGTCACTGATTTTTTATTTGGAGCTCCTCTGATGGTCTACAAGAGTGCACCCTTTCGACCTACTTATTCCTCGATTTCATAAAATATACGTGATTTTATTTTCTCGCGTAATTATTAGGTCTTTTGTAGATCCCTGTAGCCTGGTAGTAATTCTACGTAGACACTACCAAATATGCCTTATGATACCTGCTGACTTTCGTAAATGACCGTCATGACATAGAAACTGATGTCATGTTTTACTCACAAAGTCTCACCATGTTTTACTCCCATATTGAATATATATCTTCACAAATACACATGTGTTTTTCTTGGAACTTATAGAATCACTATATTATACACGGAACGATCATATTCTATGCTGTAAAATACTAAGAACATTGTATTGAGGTACAGATAAAGAGTCATAGTGCACATAGAAAAATTATAAATTAGCGTCGTTCAGCCTCTTGTTTGATGAATTTCTTGTCGAAGTCTAATGCACAGCGATGTGTTTTGAAATCTTTCACCATACTCTCTACCAATTCCAAACTTATAGCCGCATATTCCATCGCGTCACCTTTGTCTACACCAAAATGTGTGAGGTAGTAGGCGCGGACATATCGTCGCGCCCTCCTGCCTACTGAACCGTTGTATTCGTTCCGCTGAGACCATGTTTCCATTCACTATCTGCTTTACACAATCTTCAATCATCTCTTTGGTTGACTTCTTTTCCTTCTTAATACGACGGTAAATCCATTTCACGTATCCCCACATGCATTCAATTCCCTCGCCTGCCAACTCACAATGATACTTGGGAGTGAACCAAATCTCATAACCATATTTAGCACCTATCTTTTCCAGTTGGGATTGTTCATTCTTGAAATCTTTACATTGGCTCAGAAGGTGGATGTGACTAGTATCCAGGTCAACCAAACCGTTTCTTCTACTTTCTTTCCCTGTTTTGAATAATATTTTGTAACAAGGGCCTTTTCCAAAGGGACCAACCCACGCTAATACAAATTTGCATCAATCCCTTCTTCGCCTGACCCATCCAATGTGGAACTAAATCTGTCGTGATACTTCTCGTAGTGGGTAAGTTATGAGTTTGACATCTTCGCCGCAAAACCTTGCTGTTACCAGTTGTCATTAAAGCTTCTGCTTCAAGCAGGTGTTTCATTTCATCCTCGGAAAGGTCAACGACCTTCACAGTACTCTTGCAATATGTTTTTTCCTTTGAATCTACAACATCATATTTCAATGCAAGATATCGTACCCGCTCCACAGGGGTGGTTCCCCTTTCTAGAAATTCTAAGTCAGGTTCCGTTGGTCATGTACTGATACACCATGGGGATCTACAAAAGACTTCGAGCCAGCCATACTTGTAGCTCTCTAGCTCTCTATCTTGGGAGCGTTTCGACCGACCACATCATCCATCAAAGTACTTCGCACTTCTCATCCCCACCGGCAGTAGATAGTATTAGTAATCAATTGATAACCTCTCGTCATCATCAACGACACAACCACAATGAGTGAACAAGGACAAGAGGATGCTGATCCAAATTTCAACTTCAATGTTAGGAATCTGTACTGGACTTTGTTTCTCAATAATAAGCGGGACGAAGCGATTGAATTCCTCAATAATGATCGACTCACTCCACAAAATAAAAGAGCCGCCGTCAAATATGAAGCTGGAATCGATAGAACGACACTGCTAATGAGGGCAACATACCATGATGCCTCACTCACACTCATCCAACGACTCTGTGAGATTGGTGGCAAACCACTCATCATGGATACAAATATTAGTGGATGGACTGCCCTGCACAATGCTTGTTACCGTGATGATCCAAACATTGATATTGTGAAATATCTTGTCCAAAACGGAGGAATGGAACTTGTCAACAAAAAGAACAAAGAGGGAAAGGCTGCATTGGACTATATGAAAGGAAAGGGAAATGATTTCATGTTACAACTTTCTCAGAGACGCCGTATCACCGAATCGATTCAAAGACAAAAAGACCCATGGCAGATTGAATGACGACCCGAAACAAACACCAGACCGCCTTGGCTATGATAAATATGCAGAGGGAATCGTAAATGTTGCCACAAAGGCTGAAATGTCTGGTAATTACTTTTGTGTCGGGTTGTACCGGTATGGACCGTGGGGATCCGGAAAGACAAAATTATAGAATCTTATCAGAAATAAACTCGATAAAAGAGGTGATGCGAAAGATGCTGAAAGCAAGGGAGCAAACATGGATGGAACATCAGAAAGAGAGAATATGGATACAATAGACTTGCGATGTATTTTGTTTGGAATCGTGGAATGGCTTTGTTGCCTCCGTAATGATACTGACAATGATGGATTGCCAACGCACAATCCAGAAGGTTATATTGCAATACGGGATGCACAGAAAAAAGAAAGGAATGAAGTAGTGGCTTTGCTATTTATACTTCTGCTGCCAATATGGATCATTTTGGGAATAGTCATATTTCTCCTTCAGCGTTATTGTTGATGTTAATCACAGTTATGAGACACTAGTCACAAAAGCTAAATAATATATAATCACAATTTAACATTGATCTCTTTTAGGTTAA
>Ga0209712_10002750_pt1 | contig 14409 bp, 11 predicted proteins | sample ArcOceMetagenome_FD_187443 | JGI IMG/M metagenome (GOLD analysis project Ga0209712, IMG submission 187443) | Marine eukaryotic phytoplankton communities from Arctic Ocean - Arctic Ocean - Greenland ARC118M Metagenome (SPAdes) (version 2) | ecosystem: Environmental > Aquatic > Marine > Oceanic...
ATGTTGACAACCTTTTGATCTGCTCTAAGAATCCAGAGTAGGATGGACATTGCTTTCTCGACAGCCTCCTTATCCCGTTTTACGGTATGCCCAAGGAAAGGACATCTGGACCACGTGCTGCGTGTATTTGGATACTTGAAGAAATACAGAAACTGAAGGGTAGTTATTGGCTCAAGGAATCCAATTAGCAAGGGTGGAATTGATGCCTTGGCCAAGGATCATACCAAGATTTTCAAGGAGTTCTATCCCGATGCTGCAAAGGAGCTCAATGCATAGTTACCCAATCCATTAGTGGATGACTTGGAAGTTACTGCGTTTGTGGATTCAGACCATGTGCATGACAAGGCAACAAGGCGTTTGATGACAGGTTTGCTGATTTTGATTTGTCGTACAGTACTCCAGTGTTTTTCATGAGCATTTGAACTTGAACTCAATGATTTAAAATATTAACTACGTGTACTAGTGATAGATTCACCAATGCGGCTTTTATGTGCGGAGGTGTGCCCTGCGCGGACTACCGAACTCACCTAGTAGACACATGCGTCCCATGGGAGTGTTTTTCATGAGGAAGCGCCAGGGTACTATAGAAACTAGTACTTAACTTATGGAGCAGAGTTCTGTGCTATGAGAACTGCAGTTGAGGAAGTTCAAGCTGTGAGATATATGTTACGTTGTTTAGGAGTGAAAGTGAAGCACGCTTCGTTGATCTGTGGTGATAATATGGGTGGTATTCAGAATTGCAAAAGCCTTGTGGCTTCCACATCCCTTTGTGGTCCCTGTCAGTCTTACTTATCATGGATATCAAGGATGTTTTCCTATTCTCTCGTACTCGTCGCCTCTACCGGTATCTCTTCGAAAGAAAACTCGTTTCTACTTTTTTCTACGAAATAAATAATAAATTCTAGACTACTATTTTTATTATTTCACTACATTCAATTGCTACTTAGCTTGCTAAAGATAGTTCCTCCCATTCTTTTTGAAAATTGGGACCCAGTGCCATCATATGATCCAACTTCCCATTGAACAATAAAATCCATATCTCTTGGGTTGACGTCGTTTCTTTCCATGCGAACTGTACCCTTCAAACATTCATCACTGGCGAGAGCAGGCACTCCGTTATATGGATCAAACCACAGAGTGGTCTGTTTCCAATGGGTTGGTTTGGTTTGACAGCCGGTGCTAAAGCTCGTTGGTACTGTACCGCTGCCATCAAAATCCATATCGAATGAAATAACTAGCTTGTCAATCTGCAGACGCTCGTCGCCTGCACTCAATCCATCCTTTGGCTTCAATTCAAAAGGTACTTCAAAATCCAATTCTTCGTCCTGGCACATGTTAAGATCGTGCACAATTAGTTGATCCCTATTCGTCACGACATCTTCTGCATATACAATTTCAACCTCGGCTTCCTTCCGAAGTTCTTTGACAACACGATCCTTCATAACGCTCATATTGAACCCATAGACATTTGACCAATATTCAAGCCTGGAATCCTTTGCTCCCTCCAAGAACATAGTAGACCGATTGGGCCACATGGTCCCACTTTCCTTATTCATCAATGCATCCCTCGCTACCATCACAGAAGGCAACATGGTTTCAAAGAAAAGTCCATATCCCATCCACTCGCTGATTATAATTTCCACCTTTTCTCCTTCCTCAAGTGGCAACTTTTCCTCGAGTTTATTTTCAATCAAATCCTCAATTTTCCCATGGACGACATGAATCACATCTTGATACCCATTCAACTGCATAATATCTCTTGCCTCCGTGTGCATATCACTTGCATCAACCGCAATGACCTTTTTCGCTCCAGCCTTTGCAGCAAAGAGACTCAATATTCCCGTCCCACATCCAATATCCATGACTACTTTATCTTTAAATAGCTGCGGATTGTTTAGGATTGAGTTTTGGTATGCTTCTGTTCGAATTGTGTCTTGTAGCATTGTCTTGTGAATGGAGCTATGCGAGTAGGACGAGAAGTAGTAAGTGTCGTTATCTGGGCCGCTTGGTTCCGAGGAAGGTTTTGAGTCCTGTTTTTCATTGAACATATTTGCCATGTAGGAAGAGGCTCCAGCAAGCTGATGTTCCAGTGCCTTTATTTTCATCTGAAGCTGACCAACTGTTTCAACAGGTTCAGAATCATCATCAACGGAACTAGCCAAACCAGATTTTTGAGATTCTTTGAGATCTTCCAAGTCATCAATGTACATTAAGAAAGCGTCGTCTCCCAAGACGGGACGAAAGTAGTGCTCGTCGTCTCCATCTTTTCTGGCGAGGAATGTTTTGAGTGCGTCAATATCTAAGTCTGACCCCTGAGCCTTTTGCACAAATGATCTACATTTGTTAATAATGACGATTGTGCCTTCGAAGAAATCATCGCTAGACGTAGAGGGAAGATGATCAATTAAGTTGAAACCATGAGTGGATTGATCATGAGCGATTGCATCGATGAGAGATGAAAAGGGAGATGTGGGTGAAGTGATTGGGTAGTACTGGATTGTATCATCGCCTGTAACTTGCTCATCTTCAGAATCGTCTGAAAAATTTTCGAGTTCTCTGTTTTCCATTGACATGGTCCTGCTAGTAATGGATTGATGCTACGTGTAATAAAATAATGTTTCTTCGAGTAGTTCTGTCAACAACCAATGTTGAATAAGTGAAGGAGCGAGGTCGCGTGAAGACGATGTTTGAGTGGTTCTCCAGCGATTGCTTCTTTCAAATTTGGACCATACTTTTCCGCGAAATTCTAATTTTCAGTTTTTGACGAAAACGGAATCTGACGGAAAACCGGAAAAAGAGGCAAAAGAGAACACGCAGTAGACCAACCAAATTCAACTCGGCGGTGGGAACACCTTCACCTTTTAACCTTCTGCATCATAACGAAGCACGAAGAAGTCGAACGAATAACCAACCAACAAGCAGCATCTCTTTCGATCTCTCCCGCCTGCAATCTCACAACTCACCAACTAACTGCTGTATTTCGAAATCATGGATACGCCAACAATCAGACTAAAGAAGAATCCTTCGTCAGAGATTCCCAACGAAACCTCATCTCTGACACAATCCACCCTCACAAACTTGTCCATCAATCAGGCATCCTTGTCCAAGATCACACTCGCCATTCACGACGTTGAAATATTCGATACACTATCGCTTGCATCAGTTGTACCATTTCTACGCAAGACTGTCGAGAATCATCAAACACCTGAAATTAATGTCCAAGTAGATCCCGAACAAGATGCCACAAATGTCCACACTGCAATCGTATTAGCAGGCCTTACTGCGCAAAGTGAACGGATGGAAACTGACAGCGAAAACAAAAAGTGGAGAGTAATTACCGCTTCCTATAAACCACCCACTTCTTCTACCGCGGCCAAAATTAAAGTTAGCACTTCTTCTACACCTGTCAAGATCAACATCGATTTAGACGACCAGGACATGATTGATGAAGATGAATTACTCGATCAGGATATAAATGGCATAACTCTCAATGCTCCGCCGGAGGTTGATATTTCTCAAAGAGAAAAAGATGACTGTGATGGCAGGAAACCTTGTGATGATTGTACCTGCGGTAGAGCAGAAATGGAGCAGCAGCAGGGACCGGGACAAGAGCAGCCACAAAAGGTTATCAAGGATCTCAAGAGTTCTTGTGGAAACTGCACCAAGGGTGATGCATTTAGGTGCGCAGGATGTCCCTTCCTTGGAAAACCTGCGTTTAAAGAGGGAGAAGAACATCTGGTTCTGGATCTTACTGATGATTTTTAATTATTTAGATTTTGGTCGGTTGATTTTATGTCAAGGAAAGATACCAAAGTTTATAAGGAATATAGTAGAACAATGTTCACATTTTTTACCTGTACTTCTGCAGCAAGGAATGATACCAAAACGATGTTCACACTATGTTCAACGTACCGGGGTACTTCTGCAGTACAATAGTCCTTTTATTAGTCACGCAGCTTTATAAACGATGGCAGGCAGCACTCTTGTATCCCACCAATAGAGACGCGGTAGAAGGTGCGCGGACTGGTGATGCCGATTATCATTTGCAGCTTCAAATGGCATGCAGCTGCAACTTTGTGAAGATGGATTGAGAATTTGTCTGCACTCCTGCTATGTAATAGAAATTCTCCTTCAAGATCCTGCTGGATAGTATGATGTGTATATAGTTGATTACACTGCACGGAAGGATGAAGAAGATTTCTCTATGTAAGTCAGATGAAGAGTGCTATGTATGAGTGAATTAAGCTTACCAGTTGATGCAACTTTCTTCTTTTATTCAGTTTTGTTTGGCGGGAAGAGTTCAAAATGTCGGTTTGAAAATGTTGATGCTTCGATTGTTTGTGAAAAAGTTACGGCAGTCTTAGGGGAAACGGGCAATTATTTGCATCAGAACATTCACAATTAGATGCAGATGCATTCTTCTATGCAATTCCAAATGAGATACCTTCTAATAAACACTATAATAGTAATCACACTGTCTGCTATAATTGGCGCTAGCCTTTGTGTCAACAATCGCGACTACAGATTCGGAGGAAATATGAAACAGTCTTGCTCTTGGATTAGAAATAATGAAGATCAGAGACAGGAGTATTGCTCCCTTTATGCCGACGTTGGAGCAGCATGTCCTCAAGCATGTGGGCTATGCTGTGAAGATGATCTTGAATATCGCTTCCAGACTGAAAAGGGTGGATTAAAATCTTGTGCATGGCTTGCTGAATCCTCAGGGCGAGCGTAGACAAGAAACATACTGTGGAAAGTACAGAGATGGACATATTATGGTCTGGAATACTCGTCCTGAATCCTGCAATACATGCAAAACAGAAGTCCTTTCTCCAACAAATATACCATCAGTGTCCAAACAGCCAACTTTGAGTCCAACAGATATGCCTTCAAATCAGCCAAGTTTTAGTCCGACGGGTATGCCTTCAACGGACAAACCTACGCGTGCTCCAGTGAGTGATGAAGACAAAGCAAGAATCATGAAAAATGCCAGAGCAGTAGCATATTCCTTTGGAAGGGAAAAGACAGCAAGGCATGTGATTGGATTGGCAAAAGGATATTAGACGTGAGAACCTCTGTAAAAAGGAGAAAGTAATGTTATCTTGTCCCCAGGCATGTAGAAAGTGCTGCTCCAACGATGATCATTTTCAGTTCACTACATACACGTACCAAGAAAAGGAAAAGAAGTGCACTTGGATCAATACTGACACAAAAAGAGAAAATTATTGCAGCACGATACACTTTGGTGCTCTCGTGGCAAACAAGTGTCCTATTAACTGCGGTATATGTGAAATCACAGAGTCTCCAACCACGTCGGCAATCCCAACAATATATCCTACTATTACACCTTCGACTGAAGCTACTATTACACCTTCGACTGAAGCACTAAATTCATTAGAGTTTAGAAGTTCCAACACCTATGAAACATGCGCTGACTCTGCCGTGTTTCGAATCAGAGGTGATCCCATCAAAACTTGTGATTGGATTAGTCGCAACGCTGACCGTGTTGAAAATTTATGTCCCAACGAATCTATTGCATTGAATTGTCCCCAAGCGTGCAGGAAATGCTGTGGCGACGACGTCAACTTTCGCGTGGTTACAACTGATGATGGAACGTTAAAGATGTGTACGTGGTTAGCATACGATCCTAACGCTCCATCAAGATTTGATAGATACTGTGATAGAGTACAGACGGGATCTTTAATTTCAGCAAAGTGCCCAGTGAGCTGTCAGGTTTGTGGTATGAAAGCAAGTGAGAATTTTGATGCATTTTTATGATTTATGATGTCGTTAGGTAAAGAAATAGAAAGCGGTTAAAAACTGTTTTCTGCAATGTTGACGGTAGAGTTTAGCTAAATTAGATATATATGTTAGTCCTTCGTTCCTCCCCCGCTAAAAACACGACACAACTTCTTGCAAGCTTGCAGGCGACGCGCGACTGACTCACTCCTCCGCCTTCCTTCTTGTCCACAAGGTTGCCGACGCACGCGATTGAAGGGAGAGCTTTCATCCAACGGGTACAGTACAACGCACTTGATTGCCGCTGATCATGCTACCAGTGCCTTCTATTACATACGGTTTCCACCCTTCATCGCAACAGTTACCAAGCTTCTTCGGATACCTCTGCTCAAAGATTTATTCAGTAGGGCAAGAACGCACAAGCAAAGTTCCGGCGTCTACTTGTAGTACTAGACTTCTTCAGTTTCATACTAGCTAGTACTACTATCGACGATACACCCTCAGCAATCTCAAGATATTCTCGCCGTATACAAAAACTCGCTTGCTTTATTATCAATCAAACGCGAAATGGTGAACCCTTTCTCATTACGACTTCTTTTGGTCGTGTGTGTCCTCACTCCTATCTTTAAAAGAGTGGAATCCGAAAGTCTCAATCATTCTTGCGGTCTCAATGAGACTTTTTTACAAATCGAGATTCAACCGGATCGATTCCCCCGCGGGATATCTTTAATTCTCTCGGACCTTTCATCCGGTGTGCGAGATATCATTATTGATGCTCAAGGCTCTATTCTTGCAGTGAATAGCGATACTTCTCGTGCTATCGTGCAAAAAGATAGATGCCTCCCTGCAAACCATTGTTACGTACTTGCAATCCATGACTCACCTGGCAGCAATGCTGGTACTCGTTGTGGTGAAGAAGGTGATGGGTCGTACAAGATCACGTACAATGATAATATCATCAAGGAAGGTAGCAAGTTTCAGGAGAGCTCGGAATTTGTCCAGTTTGGAGGAGGGTGCGGCTTAATTGCGCTTGATGAGAGAGGACGCCGCTATTTTCCCCGAGCAGTAGATCATTCTCTATTGAATCACTCTGTACTTGGTATTCCCTACGCGCAAATTCCAACTTGCGTCGATGGTAGATGCACAACAGGAGTCCCAATGTCAAAACAGGCTGTAGATCTTTCTGAACTTCTCGTACTAAATGTGCAGGATACTGGCTTTACGGAAGACAAAACGACGTCTTTGCCTAATTCTTCTAGTAATAGTTATGCAATGGCAGCAGGGGATATCAACGGTGACGGGCTAGTTGATATCGTTATTGCAAAATACGATGATATCAATCAGATATTGCTGAATACTGGCAACGCAGCCAGTCCGTTCAATGTCGGAATTGCTTTGAACGGAACCAGGAGCGATAATACACGTGCAGTCAAATTGGCAGATATGAACAATGATGGTCGTATGGATATCATATTTATCTCCGAAGGTGCAGCTTCTCATATATTATTCAATGAGATGAAGGACGAAACTTTGGATTTCAGGAAAGTCGATTTAGATACAGATACTCGTCATAATGATTTATCTGTGGGGGATGTGAACAATGATGGGTGGCTTGACTTGATTATTGCAGCTGATAGTGGCATCATTTTGTTTCTTAAGAATGGGACTGATGCCTTTACCAGAATTGATCTACCTCAATCGGAGGTTGTTGAAGAAGTGGCCTTTACTGATATTGATAACGATGGATTGATAGATGTGATTTACAGAACTAGTGGTCACGTTGGAATGTTCATGAACAGCAATGGCAATGGAACCTTTCTCGAGGAAATCATCATCACCAGCGACGCCGGAGATTCTTATGATGCTCTGTGTGTAGGTGACATGGATGGCAATGGTTTCACTGACTTGATTCTTTACTCTATTTATGCTGATTCGGTCATGTTATTGTTGAACAAAAATGGAACAGGATTTGACGATGAGAAGGTGATATCTATAGTAGACTCCATATACTCTATAGAAGCAGGGGATCTCAACGGTGATGGGTTGCTTGATTTGGTCTTAACAACTTCCCAATCACAAAATTACATGGTACTGAACAAAGGAGAAGGGGGTTTCACTGAACCTATTGATCTACCGGGTGGTAAATTCCGCACTGAAGGAGGAGTTGTGATTGCAGATGTGAACCATGACAATTTTCTTGATCTGATGATGGCAAATTGGAACGGGGAAGAAGACATTCTGCTATTGAACATGCTAGAAGGGCAGTTTGGTGCAGCATTTGAATTACCTGGTAGTAGCTTCGATTACACTGTGTCAATGGCCTTTGGTGACTTTAATCAAGATGGATTCGTTGATCTTGTCGTGGGAAACTTTGGACAACCCAACCGGATTCTGCTGAACAAAGGGGACGGCACTTTTCTCGAAGGAGTCATCGATTTGCCTACTAGTCTTGACAATTCTGGTACTGGTGCGATTGGAGTTGCAGATTTGAATAACGACGGTTTCCCTGATGTGATCGTGGCCAGCTCTGATGAAAGTGGTGGTGCTGAGATGCTGATGAACAGAAGAGGTGATCTCACATTTAGCAGTACACCTCTATCAAGTTGGGGTTCTCGTGCAATTGGTATTGGTGACGTGAACAATGATGGTTTTTTTGATATTATTCTTGGCACCTACTGTCGGTCAACAAGTTCAACCTGTGAAGGACAAGAGATTTTGTTCATTAACAATGGCGGCACTTTCAGTAATGATAACGATTCAAAGATTGTGCTTCCTGGATTCGATAACAATAATGGTGAGGGTTATACTTCATCAATAGCTTTGGCTGATGTCAATGGAGACGGATGGTAAGTTCAAGTTGGAAATCGTCTCAACCTTTTTCCAAACTAGAAAAGGAAACAACGATGCTCCCCATTGTTATAATACCACTAATACTTGTCCACATTCCACTTTTTTTGCAGGCTTGATATTGTCATTGGTTGCATGAAGTGTGATAATCGATTACTTATCAATGATGGCGATGGCCAATTCGCAAACTCTACAACCTTACCTGGAGATCATCATTATTATACTTTTGCCATTGCAGTTGCCGATTTCGATCTCGACGGTCACATTGACCTCATCATTGGAGGATGGTATAACGAAAACAGTACTGTGTATTTTAATAGTGGTAAAGGAGAGTTCAACAATGCAGATACATTCGAATTTGAAAGAGCAGCAGGTAACATCAGAAGCATTGCATTGGCTGACTTTGATGGTGACGGTTACGAGGATGTTATTCTTGGGGTTTTTATTGCCGACAATGAGGTACTCATCAACAATGGTGATAAAACTTTCCAACAAGAATCGATTTTTTTACCAGGTGGCAAGGAACGCACTTTTTCAATAATTGCAGGAGATGTGAATTCCGACGGTTGGACTGATATTGTGGGTGGGAATTTTGGTAAGCCGAACCAAATCACACCATTCTCGCCGTGTCCCAATGGAGGCGCTCAGCTGCATTCAGCAAGTTGGTGCTTTCACTGTCCATCATTCATGGGAAAAGATTCACTATTTCTAAATCAATGTAAGGAATGCCTTCCTGATCACATGCAGCAACCAGGACTTGGTGAGAAGTGCGATGAAGAAACACCCTGTCCTCTAGGCGAGAGGCGTTTTGGAGAAGATCAATGTTCAAGTTGTCTTAATGGTACATATTACGACAATTCCTTGTCAAGGGACAAAGATGATCCATCAACGTGGGAAAGTGATAGATGCGTTCAGTGTTTTTCTGGAACTTATGCGAATACAGAGGTCGTTGCGATTGGCAAGTGCTTTCCTTGCACCCCAGGGATGTACCAAAATGAGACTGGATCTAGCACTTGTAATACATGTGAATCTGGAACATTTCAAACAGACTTTAATGCTGCTGGGTGCAATAGCTGCGATGTTGGTGGTTATTGCGATGCCGTAAACTCGTGTAATGGTGGTTTCAAAGCATGCTCTCCTGGGACATTCAATGATAAAGAAGGTAAAAATAGTGAGGACGCATGCGAGCTCTGCCCCGTTGGAACATTCTCTGTAGAAGTTGGAGCTGATAGCAATGAAACTTGTAAGAAGTGCGAGCCAGGCACTTTCCAAGACGAGACAGGACAAACAGGTTGCAAGAGTTGCGAGGAAGGATACTCTCAAGACGAACAAGGTCGTGACTCTTGCAATCAGTGTAAGGAAGGATTTTATGCTCCAAATACGGGTTCTATTAAATGTATACCGTGCCCCTATCCCCTCAGCAGTGCAGCTGGGAGCAAACAATGTCCTTTCTGCAAAAGAGGGTTTTACCTGAATGTTGCAAATGTTAGCGCTGATGAGTTGGCAGAGGATTCCACAGGGTATTGCAAGGGATGTCCAGACAAAGCGGATTGCGCCCTTTCGAATACGAATCTGAATGCTTTACCTCTTCGAGAAGGAAACTGGCGGGACTCGGAGAACACTGCCACGATGTACCCATGCAAGAACAACGCATGCGTGGGTTATCAACCGCTAACGAATCGCAGTCGACTGGAAATGCAAACTACCGATATCTACTGCGCTGCAAATCATACTGGGCCACTATGCGAGGTCTGCATCAACAGTAACACTGAATATTTCAATCTGTCGGAAGGGAAATGCACCAAATGCCCATCTACTTCGAGATATCTGCTTCGTGCTTTCATAGCGCTCGTGATAGCTTCAGCTGCCATTGTGATCAGTTGGCTATTCCTAAGGCGGCTATCGACATTCTCCATCGCCTTCGCAAGTCTGAGTCTACAAGCAAAGGTCAAGATCTTGGTTGGATTCTATCAAGTAATATCTTCTTTCAGGGCAGTATATGGTGTCTCGATTGACGATAAAGTGATAGGTTGGTTCAATTTTGTCACGTTTTTCAGTCTGGATTTCTTCCAAATTCTATCTATACCGAAGGATTGCCTAGGAAGCAAGAAGGTTGCGTTCATCCTCAATGCGTGCTGGCCCTACATCCTTTATGCCGTGCTCATCACTGCTCTTCTCTTATTTGTAATCATTTGTGAAAGATTGAAAGACGCAAGATCAACAGACATCAAGTCCCGTTTTGGAATGAAGACACTTTCCATCGCTATTGTAGTCTTGTACTTTGCTCTACCAACAGTTTCAATGGGTATATTCGATGCGAAGAAATGCAGAGCTTTCAAGACAAATGATTCGGATGTAGGTGAATTCAAGAGTTATCTCCTATTTGCAATGGAGATGGAATGCGACAAAGATATAGATGAAAGCTACGCAAGCCTGCTGCGCATGTTTTGGGTATTCTTTATGTTGTGGCCATGTTTAACTCCACTGATGTTCCTTCTGCTATTGACAAAAGTAAAGCATTCAGTGCAGGACAATAGGCCGACACCCTTGGCTAGAACTTGTCGCTTTCTGTGGGAGGATTTTGACGAGACTTCATCTCTTGCTTTATATTGGGATCTCATTGATACTATGAGGAAGATCTTCCTTACTGGTATCATCAATTTTCTGGATGCAAAGGAAGGATCCAACAAGATCCTCCGATTGTTGGTCGCTGCAACTGTGTCCACTTTGTACTTGACAATCCTCACGATTGTCCGACCATACAAGAGAAATGATGACCTTTATCTTTCTACGATAAGCAGCTTTCTTTTAGTGGTGTGTTTCATCATGGGGATCATCTTGCACCTTTGCGAAGGTGACGATGAGAACGAAGGAGCGTGCCAATCATTTGTTGGTTTGCATCTTGATTCATATCGGGCATCGATAGTAGTCACGGCACTAGCATTCGGCATGCTACTGATAACTATATCGTTTCTGCTTGTTCAGACATATCGCGCGCCTATCATTCGACTTCACAGCACTGGATATCCTCCAAACCTCGAGATGCCTCCAAACTGCAAATTTCATTTGTTTCTATCTCATATCTGGGACAGTGGTCAGGACAAAACCCACGCGATCGCAAGGAAACTGCAGCTGTATTTACCTGGCTTGATAATCTGGCTAGATGTCGATAACCTTGACGATGTGGGTAAATTAGAAGAGTGCATTGCTGAATCCGCAGTTGTTCTCATCTTCTACAGCAAAGGGTATTTTGGATCAGAAAATTGTAGGAGAGAGTTTTATCACGCAGTGGCACTTGAGAAGCCCATCATTGTTGTGTATGATGGTGACGATACAGTCATTCAAGAGATGAAGGATGAATGCGAAACATATTGCAAAGAACAATACAGCGGTGAAGGTACAAATATCGATGATGTATTGGATATGATTTCAAAAGACCCAATATGTCTATTGAAGGCGAGATCTTTTTCTGCAGAAACGATGAAAATTGTGTATCTTCGTCTACTGAAGAACCTGCCCTTTTACAGGCATATAAAGCGAAGAGAGTTATTGAACAAGAGCCTACGCATTCCTGGTGAACTTGACGATGTGTCACTGACGTTTCAAGTCCAGTTGCTAGTTTGTAACGCAAATGCCGGCGCTTTCGATTTGGCAAAGGAAATCCATAATTTGTGTCCAGACCGAATATCGTTAAAGATTTTGCATGATAAAAATGGGTTGCAAGTCGATACGGAAGGAAAAGATGGCGATTCCATCTCCAATGTGTTTCCAATCAAGAAAAGTGATGATATCGAAAAAGGTCTGTTGCTATATGAAGGTATAGCTCCCAGAGAAGCGAATTTGAATGAAGTGGAGGCTCTCGTCAGTAATGACGAGGCGAATGATGATGAAGGTATAACGCCCAGAGAAACGAGTTTGAACGAAGAAGTACCGCTGGTCAGAGATGATGATGCAAACGGTGATGACCTATTAGAAGGCAATGGGTCCCTGAGCGATTCTATCTCGATTGCGATTGATACATCTAACAATGTTGAAACTCTCAAAGATGGTCTAACCTTCGAGCAAACATCTGAAAATGAAAATGAAAATTATTTTTCACTGGCGTCAGAAGGAGATGTTGGGGGGGACACTGCTGGAGGAATGAGGTATCTGGACAATAATTCCTTCGGTGCCTTAAACCTAACTGCGGGCAATACTCCAGACAATCCTTACGATAAAGTGAATAACTTTGAATATGACGAAGTCCCCCCTGTAGCAGAGAAACGAGCGCTTCTACTGTACTTGAACCAAGACTCCTTCTCAGATGATGAAAATAAGTTGGCAGATATAGTGAAGGCGGCAAAGAAACAAGGGATTGATACCATCCTCGTCCACGAACAAGATACTATTATAGGTGGTTGTCCATTTAGCTCTATCATAGAGAACACGCCTTCCGAGTTGAAAGAACCTCCCTTCCGTATCTTTAAAGACATTGCAATTCCGCTTTACAGAAGAGATGAATACCGCAAGATTAGCATGCGTCTCATTCTGCAAAAGATGGAGGCTGTGCATGTGAAGGAACGTTCTGATTTTGTTGAAAGGATACGTATTCATGGCAGGTCATTTGCTTCTAGTAGCAGGTCATTTGCTTCTAGAAGTATGAATAGTGGCAGGTCATTTGCTTCTAGAAGTATGAATAGTGGCAGGTCGTTTGCTTTCAGAAGTATGAAATAATAAATAATAAATAATAATACATGTTAAAAGTTGAAACCTCGTTATAAGTGTTCAATGCACGATCGAGCTATGTATTGCGACTGCAAAGATCTACTATTACGTATTCACAAGGTCTCATTTTCACAAAAAGCCTAGTAAAACGCGCATTTATAAGAAGTCTACCATGCGAAATAGATGTTAATGCATAAAAAAAACGTGTGGTGTACTCGTGGAAAGGATTTCAGAAAATGGATCCATTCTTCTATTCTATTATAGATACGAAATGCGAGTGTACCAGGACATTACTTTCATCTACATCATTCTAGAACTGACCACATTTAGCATTGATCAATGTGAGCCGTCTTGGAACAATGTTGAATGTCGCTTCCATCCATGCACACATCGCCACCGCTACTGTCACCGCCATTGTTGGAAGTACGAGCAGACGATGCAGCCAAGTCTTCCAAATCTCTCTTCCTTCAACTGCAATTCGCAGTCATCTCTTGATCCACCAGGATGCAATCCAAGTATGTCCTAATTATGGGTCCTCTGGGTAACTCCAGACTCGTGAAAAGCGCTTTTCCATCCAGAAGAGACCGAACCTTCCAACACCCATCAAGTCCATGCTTCTTCACCGTTTCAAAGAAACTAAATGCCTTGCTAATGAAATATGAAACTTGCTCGACTCCATTGCATTCAGCATTATTGATATTGTTATTGCTATCGAGTGCCAGTATCATTTGTTATTCAAATTCCGAATCACCAATCCTACTCGTAATCTATCCAAGGTCGTCTCATCAGAACCATCAAAGGCTACCAAGATGAATCTCATTTCATCAATATCCCGTCCTGCAGTATCCCTACTTGGATATTTGATACTCTCCCGCACAATTAATGCAGCGAGAGAAAGCTCGTTTTCCTTTTGATGACACAAATCATGTTCTGCAGTGGATGCAAAAGGGTGCTCAAGTACAAAAGACGATGATTGAGGACCGACAAGATGTTATCTTTTGATGGTTGAAAGCTCATCATGGCCATGCGTTCACCAAAGGATACAATGACCGGCGCAAATAAAATACCTCATAAGTGTAATACTAATGCATGATGAAATTGCAAATATGATTTGAGTGA
>Ga0209712_10002751_pt1 | contig 14409 bp, 10 predicted proteins | sample ArcOceMetagenome_FD_187443 | JGI IMG/M metagenome (GOLD analysis project Ga0209712, IMG submission 187443) | Marine eukaryotic phytoplankton communities from Arctic Ocean - Arctic Ocean - Greenland ARC118M Metagenome (SPAdes) (version 2) | ecosystem: Environmental > Aquatic > Marine > Oceanic...
TACTTTACGAATTTGTTTCAAGTGGTTTTATCGATTACGACAAGGATGCTGAAATAATTTATGTCAAGGATAAAATTATCCATTATGCAGATGCCATGGCCAAGAAAACGGATTTTGATGAGATCAAGTTAGTGTCGGTTTCTGAAAAAGATGCGAATGCCGTTTTTTCCATGAAAGATAGATCCTTGAAAGCAAACAATGTAGTTGACCTGGAAATTAGTAAACTGCAAAAAGTGGCGATCAAACCAGCTAACAAAACGATCACTTTGAAGAAGAATCGTGATATGGATTTTGATGGAAAAATCTTTGCTGGTTTTAGTTCTTTGGAAGGAAAGGGTTTTCATTTTGATTATGAAAAGTTTTCGATGGAATTGGACTCTGTTCGGTATTTTGATTTATTCGTTCCGACCAAAGCCAAGGATAAGAGTGGAAGACCAGTTTCCATTTCGATAGCTTCCAGGATTGAGCACGCCAAGGGAATTTTACTCGTAGATGCACCTGATAATAAATCGGGAGCCAATGATATTGATCTTTTTCCATCATTTAACACGAAGGATTATTCTTATGTCTATTATGATAAACGATCGATTCATGATGGCGTTTACAAAAGAGATTCTTTTTATTTCAAATTAGATAAGTTTAGTTTTAATAGCTTAGATAAATTCACTAAAGGTGATATTCATTTTAAAGGAAATCTTATCTCTGCAGAAGTTTTTCCAGACATCAAAGAAACTTTATTATTTCAAGAAGAAGATCAATCTTTAGGTTTTACCGCTCAAACGCCATCTCAAGGATTGCCGACGTATCAAGCGAAAGGAAATTATAAAGGTGAAATTCACCTGAGTAACCAAGGGATGTTGGGAAAAGGAACGATCTCCTACTTGACCTCTTCCACAGACTCTGAGGATATTCTTTTTAAGCCAAAACAAATGACTGCGACGGCAAGGTTATTTGATTTGAGGGAGGATCGAAAAGGGGCAATTGAAGTACCGCAAGCACATGGAGAAGAAGTAAGAATTGATTGGAGGCCATATCAAGATAGTATGTATATTATTACCAAAAAGGATAAGCCGTTTGAGTTGTTTAAAGAAAATGATCACACTATTTTAGGTCGTTTGATTTTGACGCCTGATGGTTTGAGAGGAAACGGAAAAATGACTTGGACCAAAGGAAGTCTTTCTTCTAATTTAATTAAATATGGATCCTTCTCAGCGGATTCTGATACTTCGAGTTTGACGATTACGGCACTTGGTTCTAGTGAAATTGCTTTATCTACCGATAATGTGAATAGTAAACTTGATTTTGATAAACAAATAGGAACGGTAGTCGCTAATGAAAAAGGAAACTTTACAAACCTTCCCTACAATCAATATAAAACTTCCTTGACCACCTTTGATTGGGACATGAGTAAAGATGCAGTCACTTTCAAAACTACTCCAGGAGAATTAGGTTCCTTTGTGGCAACGGGTAAGAATCGAGATTCCTTGTTTTTTGATGGATCAACTGCCTTTTACGATTTGAAATCCAATGAGTTGAAAATCGGAGGAGTTCCTTTGATTAAATCTTGTGATGCTATCGTATATACAGATGATGGGAAATTGGAAATTTTTGAAGGAGGTAAAATGTCTACGCTTGAAAATTGTAAAATCGTTTGTGATACCATTACGAAACTTCACGTCATCAATCGTGCAACGGTTGACATCGAAGGAAAAAAATCATATAAGGCAAAAGGTTTTTATGAGTACAATGTAAAAGGTAGGTCACAAGAAATTCAATTTGATAATATCGTAGGAAAACGATACGGAAAAGGAAAACGAAGTGAGAAGAAAACGAGAACTACAGCGAAAGGGGAGGTGCTCGAATCAGATAATTTTTACATTGATTTGAAAACTGAATTCCGTGGAGAAATCACTTTAAAGGGGGATAAAAAGCCATTGGACTTTAATGGTTTTGCCAGATTGGATTCTGATAAAATGAGAGACCGAGAATGGTTTTTTATTAATAGTGAAGGAGATAAAAATGATTTGGTCATCGGATATGATGAGCCTAAAAATTATGAAGGGTATAAATTGTACACCGGTTTATATTTAAGTAAAGAATCCGCCTACCTTTATCCGCGAGTGATGATGCCTAAATATTTGAGAAAAGATCGTGCGATTATGGAAGCAAAAGGTTTGTTTAAATTAGATGAAATTAGAGATGAATTCATTTTTGGAGATACCCTTAAAATTCTTTCCAATGCGAGAAAAGGAAACAAAATTACTTTTAGCAATAGAGATGGAAGCTTTAAAGCAGAAGGAAAATTAAACATTGGTGATCAATTAAAATATATTTCGATTGATGCAGCAGGGGAAGCACGTTCTATGTTTCCAACTGTTCAAGATTCGACTATTCGAGGACCATTCGGATATCAAGTTGAAGCAGATATGATGGCTGGAATCAAAAGTTTTATTCCAGAAAATATGTTAGATTTCATTACTGCAGATATTAAGAGTAGTAGTTTTGATGTTAGAGGAGTGGATTATACCGATGCTGCGTTTTATGAAAAAGCTTTGTCAGAATACATTGCGGATTCTACTTTGTTGGACAAAACGATTGCTCGAATGCGAACAGAATCTAAACTAGGCATTCCTAAAAAGCATAACCCATATTCCTTTTTATTTGGAAAAATGGCAATGAAATGGGATCCTGATTATCAATCATTTGTTTCCCAAAAAGATCAAGTCGGATTGATCAGTATCGCTGGTCAAGAAGTAAATGTGACGATCAAAGCATTCATCGAATTCAAAATGCCCTCCAATGGAGATGACCGATTATATATTTATTTGAAGTCACCAAGTGACACGTATTACTTCTTCGGATACAAAGGAGGAATTCTAAATGTGGTTTCCAATAATACTAAGTTTAATGATTTAGTCATCAATGCTAAAAAGAAAGATCGAATCCTGAAAATGCCTGATGGGGAAGTTGTGGAATTGCAATATGTCGAACCTTCAACGGCGGAAAGATTTGTGCGAAGGGCGCAGGCGGCGAAGTAACGTTATTTGTATAATGGGAAGGAGCTAAATAGTGATTTTGGACTTGACTGGATAGACTACGGAGCGCGTTATTACGACCCTGCTATCGCTCGGTGGAACGCAGTTGACCCATTAGCTGAAAAATATTATTCTACTTCTCCTTATGCTTATGTCTTAAATAATCCTATAGCTCTTATTGACCCAAATGGGATGGAAGCAGTAAAGCCTGACCCTATGGATAGAAAACTTAGGAAAAAAAGAAGAAAGGCTAGAAGGGCTCAAAATAAAAGAACTAGGAAATTAAACAGACATTTAAAAAAATATGGAGATTCTATTGAATCTAGAGATACTTATGTAGAGAAGAATAAGAATAAAAAATGGTTTAATTCAGGTTATAATAATAATACCAATTGGTATGGTGCTAGAGAAATTACAGGGTCTAAGGAAATTAATAGGGAGGAAACTGCAAGCTCCCAAAGTGTGGACGGTTCGGGAGAAGAAACTCGTTCACATAGTTTTCTAGGAGGAGGAGAAGGGACAATATCCATTTCATTTGATGCTTTTAATATACCTGATAATGTAGTTGTTTCTCAAGGTGATAACAATGTAGTTGATAGTGGTGGAGCCTTTGCAGGGCAACAATCTTTTAATGCGTCTATTGATTTGGGAGATGGAAATACCCTCCAAGTTTCGATAACTTCTCCAGATCCAAGTAGAACCGTTTGGAATTATCAAATTACAGTTACTTCTACAGAAAAATTGGAACAAGAAAGGAAATCTGAAAAAAGGAAGAATGATTCTCCAAGAAAGAAAGACCAAAAAGCGTATAACAAAAAAAAGAATAATTAAAATGAATAGAATAATCAAACTTGTTATTTTCTTTTCCATATTTCCTTTCTTGTTTTATGCACAGGATAAGTTAAATGTGAGTGATGAAAATGGATTAAGACAAGGCAAATGGAAAATACTTAATGAAGGAATAGAATGTACTTTGATATATAAGGACAATGAAAGAAATGGAGAATGTAAATGTTTTTACCAAGATGGTTCTCTTCTTACGACAGGAAGATTCCTTAAAGATTCATTGGAAGGGAAACATTTAGAACTATACAAAAATGGTCAAATTTATAAAGAGGATAATTACTCTAATGGCATATTAGATGGTGAGCAAAAAGTTTTCAATCAAAATGAGGAAATCATTTATTTTGCAAATTATCATTTAGGTGTATTAGATGGGATTGAAAAATTATATTATAAATCTGGGAAGCTTAAGGTTGAAACTTTTTATGAAAATGGCAGAGTTAAAAAAGTGACTTGCTATAGAAGAAATGGGAAAGTAAAGAAAATTAAAAATTATTAACCCGCTGGCACGCCCCCTGCGGAGAACTAAAAAATAATCGTCGCTGGCGCTGGTTCTCAGGACCGTGTCTACTTTTCAGCGATTATATAGTGGTGAGTAATTTTAAATCATTTATAGCGATGAGCATTTTAAAAGACTTGCCCAAATCAAATGAAAGTAGAAGAGAATGGTTGATGTATATGTTTGGTTTTTTTGCTAAGAAGAATCAAGATCCATCTGCACATCAATTTCGGCAAACGGATAATCATCCACTATGTTTATATACAGCAAGGGTGATACAACAGAAATTGAATTATATTCATAATAATCCAATACGAGCAAATTAGGTAGGAATGGCATAGCATTATATTTATAGTAGTGCGTCTAATTATTTAGATGAGGGGAGAGGGATATTAAAGGTGGAGGTTTTGGATGAATTTTATTCGGTTAGTTAGTAATAGTTGGCAGAGCCAAGTTGAATGCGAGGCACTACCGCAGGAGCGGATAGCGCCAGCGTTTGTGCTTTTTGTAACTTCGGTTTTTTAGAGGTGGTGCCAGCGGGAGCCTTTTTGAAAGCTGGGAAATTCCAGCGTTAGTTTTTTAGTTTTTTTTTAGAGTCAGGCTATTTTTCAGCGATCGTTTCAGATGATATTTAAATAATCTTAAATGGTTTCTTTTCTAAAAAACTCTCATCCCATTCATATAATGGTTTCGTTTTTTCTAGTCTTTTTAGAAACCTGAAGGTATTATTTAAAGCTTTTTTCAAATTATTATTCTCTGGATCTTTTTCTAATCGACTCTGGATACTATTTAAACTTGCTTCTTTAAAATCTTCATACCGTGGATGATTACATAACCACATTACCGTCATTTTTTGGTACATCGCTTCTCCTGAAAATACATCCCATGCAACATATATCATATCATCATTTTCCAAAAATGGAATAAAATCTCGTATATCCTGCCAATATTCAAAAAATGGAAAAGCGTCCTCATAAATAAATGTCTTTATTAGATCTCCCGCCTTTTCTAAATCTTTGGGGTTTTCTAACATAATCGGTAACTGCTCTAATATCCGAGTTCGTGCTGGGTATTTATTAAACAATTTGTAATGTTCACCTATTCTAATTGTTCCACCATCTTTATAAGGTTTATAGTTTGGTTTTACCAAAGATTCTATTTGATGAATATGAATAGCTCCAAAAAGGTTATTTATTTTCCTATTTTCCAAATCAGCCAAAACTATTTCTTGAAAATTTCCATTGTCACTTTTTTTACATAAAACTAATAATGGAAATTGACTGATTATTTCAAATCCTCTTGGTAAAACACTTGTTAATGATTCAATAATTTTTTCTTCTTCCATCTTTTTAAAATACATTATTAGTTATTGGAATTCCATTCTCTTGTCCATTTCCAAATGATTTATACACATCTGTTTTGTACAGTCTTATAGTTCTTCCTTGTTTCAAAATTGTTCCAGGTACTTGATTGTCCAAAATACTACTAGAACTCCTAATTTCAAATTCCAAGAATTCATTTCCATAAGTATCTGTTTTGACTTTAGCTGGATCTGCAAAAGCTTCTATAACTTCTGAGCTTTGGTTACTTGTCCAAGGTGCAGCTTCTGTCAATTTAGTTTCATGATATTTTAATTTATGAACAGGTTTATTTAAGTTATCTAACACCGGATTTCCGAGGTTGTCAACTAATGGATTTGGATCGACTATAGCATCATCAAATGCCACCCTTTTTGTAGAACCAGGTATTGTAGATTTCACCTGTAATTGGGTATGTTTTATAAATCCGTTATTACTGCCCCAAATACAGGGAGGATTTAAATTGGCTGCAATTTTACCTGTAATAAATTTTTCAAATCTTTTGGCAATGGCGAATTTACTAATATTGGTGGTAATAGTTACACTTCTTTTTGTCCAATAAGCAACTTTTTCTCGCTGGCGCTGGTTCTCAGGACCGTGTCTACTTTTAAGCGATTATATAGTGATCATCTACAGAAGAGATAAAAGACAACGGACTACGTCCGTGAAAAATACAGTAACAAAAACAACAAATGCACTTACCTCGCAAGATGTAAGTGCATTTGTTGTTTTATATCAATTAAAGGAAAAAAACTTAGGAAGCGAGTTGTTGCAATTTACGTTTAATGCGAATCAATAGTTAAAATTGACCCAAAGAGAAACAGCCGCTGCGATTTTGCCAAAAACGTAAACAATCAATCCATTGGCAATTCCAACGTAAGTTATTATTATGGCACTCGGAGATATAACACAAGAGTGCTACTAGTTTTATTTCATTCATAAAAATAAATATAGCACTTCAGCCTTTGGCTTGCTGTATCTGTTTTTTTCAATCCCACTGCTACTGACTTTTAACTATTGATTCGCATTAGATATTCATTAATCGTTTCTTTTCTAGGTTGTAAATGTATTGTTACAACCTCCAAATCTCTCGCCCATCCAGCGTTTCAATAAACAATAACCCAACCCCTCCCCGCTCAAAATCACTTAGTGTAAATAAGGTATTAACATTTTTTGGCATACGATTTGCGCAACTCTAAGTATATCTTTCCTAATAATATTTGTCATAACCATCAGTTTTAAACTTTATTATTAAACAGGAATGAGTTCGCTCTCTACCTAATTCGTCATGGATTATGGAACGCTAATTTTTTCCAAAAACCAAATTCAACATGTTTTTAAAAACAAAAATTCTCCGCTCATTTTATAAAAGAATGAGGCAAGGAGACTTACCACCATTCGTAAGGTCAATACTACTTAAGATGGAAAACAATCCAGTTTACGCTACCTTAAATCAAGTATTGACGCTACTAAAAACTAATTTAGAAATCTACGAAAATGCTTTGGCAACTGCCGAAGATGGCGGCAAACAAAAGACTGCCGATAAGGATTTAACAAAGGAAGCACTCTATACTACATTGGATGAATTAACTGATGGGATTGAGTTCTTTGGCAAAAAAGACTTATCCTATTTTATCGGAACAGGGATGCCTTTACAATCTAGACATACCAATCATTCTGCTGCTCAATTATTAATTCCTATCAACTTTACAGTCAACTCAGATGGACAACCTGGTGGAATAGAAGTGAGTTATGATATCGAATCATCACAAAAAGGTTTAGTCAAGATGGTCGGTTTTGAATGGAGCTTGGAACAAGTGGATTGGCATAATGGTGACTATAGTTCTAAACGAAAGTTTAGTGTTACTGGTAAGCCATCTAACCAAAAGGTTTTTGTAAGAATCCGAGCTATCGCAGCTGACGGTCGTAAAAGTGGCTGGACCGATTCTGGCCAAACTTCAGTATTATAAATCAACAAAAAATATATAGTTAGGAAAGGAAGCCTCGAACATTAGTTCGAAGCTTTTTCTATTTGTCGGCTAGCCTGTGTTTTTCAAAAAAAATCCTTCCCTTCTCAACATCCTTCCCTTCTTTCTTGTTCCACCAACTTATTAAATTTACCTTTGCGCAAAATTAGATTTCTATAACGGTTTTTAAACTGAATTTGATGAGTGATCAAATAAAACATGAGTGCGGAATCGCAATGATTCGTCTACTCAAGCCTTTAGAATACTACCAAGAAAAATACGGTTCTTCGCTGTACGGCGTGCAAAAACTGCAACTGCTGATGCAAAAAATGCGAAACCGTGGACAAGATGGCGCCGGCGTGGCAACTATAAAATTAAATCCCAACCCAGGGAAAAGATACATCAGCCGCCGCCGAAGTAATAGTCCACAATACCTTAAAGAAGTATTCGAAGGGATATTCGAACGCTTCCGAAATCTCCCTCCTGAAAAATTACAAGATTCCGTTTGGCTCAAAGAGAATATGCCCTATACGGGGGAGTTGCTCATGGGACATTTGCGTTATGGAACGCATGGTGTAAATACCATCGAGACTTGCCATCCATTTTTGCGACAAAATAATTGGATCAGCCGGAACCTTGTGGTGGCTGGGAATTTTAACTTGACGAATGTGGATGAGATGTTTGATGAGTTGGTGACCTTGGGACAATATCCGAAAGAGAAATCTGATACGGTAACTGTCATGGAAAAGATTGGACACTTCCTCGATGATGAAGTGCAACGATTACACAATTGGCACAAGCAAGAAAATATTTCTACGGAGGAATTGAATGATTTGATTATCAGAAATGTGGATGTGCAAAGAGTACTCAAAAGAGCGAGTAAAAAATTTGATGGTGGTTATGTGATCGGTGGAATGATTGGTCATGGTGATTCATTTATCATGCGAGATCCGAATGGAATTCGACCTGCTTATTTTTTCCAAAATGAAGAAGTGGTGGTGGCAGCATCTGAACGACCTGCAATTCAAACTGCTTTTGATATTCATTTTAGTAAAGTTCAGGAACTAAAGCCGGGCCATGCTTTGATCATAAAACGAGATGGTGAGGTTGCGGAAAAACAATTTATTAAGCCTGCGGAAAGAAAATCTTGTTCGTTTGAGCGAATTTATTTTTCGAGAGGAACGGATAAAGAAATTTATGAAGAGCGAAAAAAGTTGGGAGAAATTCTAGCGGACGAAGTGTTGGAAGCGGTAGATTATGATTTTAAAAATACGGTATTTTCTTACATTCCAAATACGGCGGAGACTTCATTTTTAGGTTTGGTGGAAGGAGTGGAAAGTCGGTTGAATGATTTGAAGCGAGATAAAATCATGAGCCTCAATGGTGAATTGAAAGATAAGAAGTTGGAAAAATTATTATCGCTGAAGGTACGGGTAGAAAAAGTTGTAGTGAAGGATGCGAAACTCCGAACTTTCATCGCCGCGGATAATGATCGAAATGCGTTGGTTTCACATATTTACGATGTGACTTATGGAGTGGTCAAAAATGAGAAAGATAATTTGGTTTTGGTTGACGATTCGATTGTACGAGGAACGACTTTGAAGGAAAGTATCATTCAGATGGTTGCGAGATTGCGACCGAAGAAAATTGTGATTGTTTCTTCTGCTCCGCAAATTCGTTTTCCAGATTGCTACGGAATTGATATGTCAAAAATGAAAGATTTTGTGGCATTCCGAGCTTTGGTCGAATTGCTTCATGAAAATAATAAAGAGCACCTTTTGGATGAGGCTTACGATCGTTGCAAAGCGCAAGAAGGTTTGCCTGCTGATCAGGTGACTAATGAAGTGAAGTCGCTTTATGATAGTTTTTCTTACAAAGCTATTTCAAAAAGAATTGCAAAAATCATTACACCAAAGGGAATCAAACCAAAAGTGGAAGTGATTTATCAACCGATTGACGCATTGAAACTTGCCTGTCCAGAGCATACTGGTGATTGGTATTTTTCAGGAAATTATCCAACGCCTGGTGGGAATCGAATTGCGAATCGAGCGTTTATAAATTATATGGAGAAGAGTGATGTGAGGGCGTATTAACCCCCGACCCCTGAAGGGGAGTTTTGGGGTTCCTTTTTATGGAGCCGCATTCTTTCATTGATTTAATGGAAGGGTATTAATTAGAGCAGGGAACTATTTTTTATAATAGCTCCCTGCTCTTTTTTTGAGGTTAAGTGCAAAAGAATGATTCTCTACCGTACACTTTTAAAAGCACAAATAGATTTTGCTTTGGAAGGTTAGCTTTGCGAAATCCGCAAGAGTGTTTTTGTGTTGGGGAAGAGTTCGTAAAGCGGTTTAATTTTAAAAACCCGCTTTACAAACTCTCGCTCTTCACTAATGTACTCTTGCGGATTTCGCAAAGCTGACGGCATAAATTTTTTTCTTTTCGATACGGACACGTAGTAGTCTGAGTTTAAAAAATAGTCCCCTGCTTTTTCTTGGAAAGAAAATTTAAAAGAATGAAAGCAAAAACTAAAATTGGAAGGAAACCCAAAACTCCCCTTTAGGGGTCGGGGGTTAAGTTATCTTATTAAACATCTCCCCTGCTTCCGCTAACAACTCTTCCGTTTTTGCAAAACAAACTCGTACAATTTTCTGATTCACTTTTTTGGAATAAAAAGCAGAAACAGGAATCACGGCTACGCCAAATTCAGTTGTCATTCTTTTGGCAAACTCAAATTCATCTTCGTCGCTAATGGCGGAATAATCTACTAGTTGAAAATAAGTACCGGAACTTTTGAGTGGACGAAATTTGGAATCTTTAATTTTTTCCAAAAAGAAATCTCGCTTCTCTTGATAAAAATTATTCAAATTCAAATAAGTATTTTCATCTTCCAAGTATTCTGCAATCGCTTGTTGCACAAATGAATTGACACTAAAAACATTGAACTGATGAACCTTCCGAAACTCTTTCATCAGATGTTCAGGTGCAACGCAATAACCCATTTTCCAGCCGGTCGCGTGAAAGGTTTTTCCAAAAGAATAAACTGCCAAGCTGCGCTGAAATAATTTTGGGAAACGTAAAACGCTTTGATGTTCCTCTCCATCAAAAATTAAATGCTCATACACTTCATCACTCAAAACAATCAAATCATGTTCCTCTGCAATTTTTTCAATGGTTTTTAAATCATCTTCTAACAAGATACTTCCGGTCGGATTATGAGGTGTATTGAAAATCAACATGCGAGTTTTCGAAGTGATTAATTTTTCTAATTCCACCCAATCAATTTTAAAGTCAGGCGCTTTCATTTCGTAAGGCACCACTACTCCACCACAAACTTCAATCGAAGGGCCGTAACAATCATAAGCAGGTTCAATCAAAATAACTTCATCGCCCGATTTTATAAAAGTTGTAATGGCGGTGAAAAGTGCTTGCGTTGCGCCTGCGGTGATCGTGATTTCTGTTTTTGGATTGACAGAGGCGCCGTAGAGTTTTTCAATTTTACCAGCGAGTTTTTCTAACAATACATTTGCGCCAGCCATTGGAGCGTATTGATTGAATCCATTTTGTAAATATTTATTGACTAAATTTTTTAACTCAGGAGCACAATCGAAATTGGGAAATCCTTGCGATAGATTGATGGCCTGGTGCTCATTGGCAAGGGAAGACATGACGGTAAAAATGGTTGTACCGACGTTGGGAAGTTTGGATTGGAAATTCATTTTAAAGTTTTTTAGTGAGGAGTATTTTAGTGAAGAGCGATGAGTGATAAGTTTTTACGAGAAGAACTCATCATCGATCACTCATCGCTCATCACTAAAACAACGCACAGTTCATCACTTATTTCTCATATTTTTCAAAAACGGTAGAAATCGCTTTGGCTAATTTATGATCTTTTTCCGTTACGGTATTTCCAGCATCGTGAGTGGTCAAGTGAACCTCAACCGTATTGTACACATTACTCCAGTTAGGATGATGGCCTTGCTTTTCAGCATAAAAAGCAACCTCTGTCATAAAGCCAAAAGCTTCCATGAAGTTTTTAAATTTAAATGTTGCTTGGAGTTTATTATTTTCTTCTTTCCACATGTTTATTAATGGTTAATGGTTAATGGTTAACGGTGAATGATTAACCCCACGATGGTATTCATAGGGATACATCACCATAAAAAAAGATGTTATCTCATTACGAAGATAACATCTTTTTTTCAACAGTAATCGTCAACCCCACCATGGTATTAACCGTTCACCATTAATCATTCACAGTTACTTAAAGCTCCAATCGTATTTGTCCAAATCAGAAAGACACGAAGTCAAGAGAGCAATACAATCGACAATATCTTTTTTGTTTGCCATTTCGATGGTCTGGTGAATGTATCGAGTAGGGATAGAAATTGCTCCGGTGATCGCGCCTTTTTTTCCATAACGTTGGATGCCTCCAGTATCAGTTCCACCAGCAGGAAGCACTTCAGGTTGCCATTTTATTTTATGTTTATCAGCAGTCGTTTTCATGTATTCGACCATTCGATAATCAGAAATGACCGAGCCATCTTTAATTTTGATGGCAGCACCTTCGCCAAGTTTAGTCACCATTTCGTGAGGACTTGCACCAGGTACGTCGAAGGCAATCGTTACATCCAAAGCAAAACCAAAATCAGGATCAATGTGGTGTGCGGAAGAAATTGCTCCACGAATTCCTACTTCTTCTTGTACCGTAAATACGGCATAAACATCGTAAGGAATTTCTACGTCTTTTAGTTTTCGTAAACTTTCTAACAGTATGTACACGGATACTCGATTATCCAAAGATTTACTATTGACGCACTCACCCATTTCAATCAATTCTCTTTCCCGAGTGATAGAATTCCCAACAGAGATTAAATCATCTACCTCTTCTTTTTTCATTCCGGTATCAATAAAATATTCAGTAGTCGGAAGCGGTTTTCCTTTCTCGTCTGCTTTCATCAAGTGAACGGGTTTGCAACCCATCACTCCGATGACATCTTTTTTTCCATGAATAATTACTCGCTGTGAAGTCAAAGTCTTGGGATCAAAACCACCCAAGGTATCGAAGCGAATAAAACCATTTTTATCAATATATGTTACCATGAAACCAATCTCATCAATATGAGCAGCCACCATAACTCGTTTATCATTTTTTCCTTTTTTTAATGCAATCACACTTCCCATCGCATCAATAGAAACTTCATCGACAAGAGGAGTTACTTCTTGAATCACAAGTTCTCTGATTCTTTGTTCATACCCAGGAGCACCAGGTGTTAGGCATATTTTTTTTAATAAACTTACGTTAACCATTTAGTTGAATTTTAGATACTGAACCTTATCAAAGGCACATAAAAGAGTAGTGTTTGGTTGCTTCCTAGGATGCTGTTGGTGGATAGGAAATCATAAACTTCCATTTGACGTGCGAAGTTACTATTTTTTATATTGGAGAATAAAAAGTTTGTAAAATAAAATGTATAAAATTGTGGAATAATTTGAAGCAGAAAAAAGACCGCTTCGCTGAGAGAGGAGAGATTGTGCGCTGCGCTTACCGACAGAAGACAGACTGACGAGAATTTTCTAATGGGAGTTCAAAATTATCATTGTCAGTCTGTCCTCTGTCAAGGAGCAAAGTGACTAATCTGTCCTCTGTCAGCGAAGCGGTCTAAAAAAAAGAATATGTCATTATTGAAAAAATTTGCGGGGGAGACGGTGATTTATGGGTTGGGAAGTATTCTTCCTAGGGTATTGTTATTTGCGTTGACTCCGATTTTGACTCGAATTTTGGGAGAGGGAGAATATGGGGAACTAGGTGTGATGTATGCATTTGCAGCATTATTGTTAGTATTTTTCACCTATGGAATGGAAACGGCTTTATTTAGGTTTGGGAGTAAAGATGGACAATTGAATAAGGTTTTTAGTACTGCGGCGATTTCATTATTGGGGACGACGATACTTTTTGGAGGAGCATTGTTATTTTTTTCTGATTCGGTTGCTAATTTTTTGGAGCAAGATGGACAAGAGCGATTCATCCGCTGGTTCATATATATTACTGCATTTGATGCGTTGGCAGCTTTACCTTTTGCCAAATTAAGGTTGGAAAATAGACCGATTCGATTTGCAGTTATTAAAATTGTAAGTGTCTTAATTAATATTTCGATTATCCTTTTCTTTTTATTGCTTTGTCCATTTTTGGTAGAAAATGATTTTGAATGGGTTACTACAATTTATGAAAAAGGCAAACAATTGGATTATGTTTTTATTGCCAATTTGGTAGCGAGTGCTTCGGTGTTTTTAATTTTATTTAGAAAATTTTTCAGCTTCAAGTGGGAGTTCGATTTTGAACTTTGGAAAAAAATGTTGGCGTATTCATGGCCCCTAATTTTGGTAGGATTTGCAGGAGTAGTGAATCGACAATTGGATAGAATTTTTTTAGTAAAATTGCTACCAGTTAATGCAGCAGCATTAACTGGAGTTTATAATGCGAATGTAAAAATTGCAGTTTTGATGAGTCTTTTCATTACCGCTTTTAATTATGCAGCAGAACCTTTCTTTTTTAAAAATGCGAATCGTGCAGATGCCAAACCTATCTATGCACAAATCGGACATGCGTTTTCCATTGTTGGAAGTTTGGTTTTTTTAGGGATTATGTTATACATGGATTTGGTGCAATTGATTTTGGGAAAAAACTTTAGAAGTGGGATAGAAGTTGT
>Ga0209712_10002752_pt1 | contig 14408 bp, 8 predicted proteins | sample ArcOceMetagenome_FD_187443 | JGI IMG/M metagenome (GOLD analysis project Ga0209712, IMG submission 187443) | Marine eukaryotic phytoplankton communities from Arctic Ocean - Arctic Ocean - Greenland ARC118M Metagenome (SPAdes) (version 2) | ecosystem: Environmental > Aquatic > Marine > Oceanic...
ACGTAGATAGACTTATTAAACTTAAAAAGTTTTCAGGTTCATTTACTGGTGTAGGTCCAGGTCTTGATAAAAATGCAAATCCTTCTACAGGTTTGTTTGAAAATTTTAAAGATCCCAACTCTAAAGGTTCTGCTTTAACTATAGGTACTAGAAGAGGAATGGAACTTCTTTTAGAACTTGAAGAGGGTACATTAAAACCTAATTCTCCTTACTGGACCAAGTATTACGTAAGAATGGATTCTGACACTTTAACGTTAGATTTAACTGACGATACAGACTTGTTAAAGTATTTGTTTTTGAGAGAACAAAATATTGTTGCTGAGGGTTTAGACGAAATTGAATTAAACTCTAGATCAGAGTTTCTATTGTATTCTGAAGAACAAGAAGCTTTGTCAAGAGTAGAAGGACGTAGTGCTTTAAAAAGAGCTTACAAATTAGCAGATGATTTAGATATTGCAACTAAGCTTCAGATATTATCAGTTTATGGTGTAAATGTAGATGCTACTCAAACTAATACTATCACCAATAAAATAGATGAGAAGTTAGAAGCTGATCCTGAGAAGTTCTTAGCATTAGCAGAAGATGACAACTTAATCTACAAGTCTTTATTGTCTAAATGTTTAGATGCAGGTATTATTACTGCTAAAGAAGGATCTTACTATCACAACGAAATAGTATTAGGATTTGATAAAGAGTCTACAGTAAAAGTTATTATTTCTAAACCTCAGTTAGCTGCAGTATTAAAAGCAAAACTTTCTGGAGATATGGAACTAATTCAACAGTCTCTTACCCTAAATAAAGAAGTAGAATAACCATGACAGGAGCAGAATTTTCATTATACGTTAAAGCTAAGCTTAACAGACTAGATACTAGTTCTTGGGAAGACGTTAGAACGGAAGAAATATTATTTTTTGGTAGAGATGCTTTAAAAAGATTATCTTTGAGGTATGATGTCGGTACTGTTCCTGTACATTTACAGGGTTCTATAATGAACATGTATTTAAGCTCTATTACTGAAACAATAGTTCTAAATTTAACAGGAGGTGTCGCATTACTTACGTCAATATTAAAGATTAAAGATACAAAAGTTCAAGTAAAGATTGGAAACGAATTAAGGTATGTGCCTACTAGAGAACTTGCAACTCAAGATCTTTCTTTTGTTACAAACAGTCCGTTGTCAAAATCTTTTCCAGATAAACCAATATACCATTTATCACAAGATAGAATTAATTTTGTGGAAGATGGATTTACTTGTGAAAAAGTTGAAATTACATTTATCAAGTCTCCTGCAGAAATATTAGAAAATTCTGTATTGACTATTCCGTTTACAATGGAGTTACAAGACGAAACAGTAAAGTTAATATTAGAAAATTTAGAGAGTAGAAGGATACAGACTCAGCCTGCTATTGTTAATTAATATTGAGTCATTAATAATTAAAACAAACTATTATGCGTAATCATGTATCAAAAATGCTTGTGGGTGAAGGAGTAGCGTTTAGCGCTATTGCTTCTTTAACAGAAGGAAAAATTGTATCTATGGATTTAGATACTAGGGCAGCAGTAACGTCCAACACTAAAAACATTGTATTTGTTAAAGGTACCTCAGTTTTGGGAGAACCTTTGATTACAGGTCCAATGTCCGTTAAGGATATTCAATCTGCTGTAACTAATCCTTACACTGCAGCTGTAAGCCAGAAATCTACTTTGACCGTAGGTACTGTTCCTTCAGCTGGTAAAACTGCAATTTTTAAAGTTGTCTACATTGACAATTTAAGTATTGTACCAAATCAAATTAAGCAGACTGCAATATCTGTAACTGCTGTTTCAGGAGAAACAACTTCAACTTTTGCAACTAAAATTGCAGCAGAATTTAACAAGCAAGATTATTTGTTTGTTACAGTAACATCTACTAGTGCTATCGTTACATTTGAAGCTAAAGTATTACTTACAAGAAGTAATTACAATAGAATCGATAGACCAGAAACATTAACTTTTGAAGTTGGTGCACCTGATGAATTTGGAGGTACTGGAGTTTACACAGTAGCACGTACTTTAGCTCCTAAATTAGGACAAGGAGATCCAGCAAATATTGCTTGGTTAGAAGACAGATTCCAAGGAAGATTTGGTTTTTCTGACAGAAGATCTTGGAATGATGGTAAAAAGTTTAACCCTAGTGTAGATCCTACTAAGAACTATAATACTATAGTAATCAATGCAAATTCACTTGCAGAAGGAGATATGCAAGGAGTTAGATCTAACCCAATCGGAGTTATTTTAGCAATTACTGAAGACACAGCTATAGGAGCAGGATTGTTCTATGAGCAATTAGGTTTAGCAGTTAGTCTTACTGAGATTCCTGGGTAATACTACTTATTAAATAATTACTATAAAAAGCTTGGCATATTTTGTCAGGCTTTTTTTATATATTTACATTATGAAAGCAAAAGAACATATTTATAATTTGAGAGACAATTTAAGTGTTGCTAATAGTTCTCTTGCAGATAAAACAGATCAACATATAATGTACATGCTAGATGAAGCTAGGAGTATACTAATAAGTAGAAAAGTAGCAAACAGGCATAACATAGATAACATGACTCAGTACTTTGATACAGCACCTATGTTAGGTAAAAATAGTGATTCAGCTGTACTAGGATGTAAGGAGTTTATTAAAGTTACAACTCCAAAACCTGTAACATTAAACAGAGGAATTGGAATACTTACAGTAGGAGGTTCTGACGTCAGAGCAATATACGCAAAAATCGATTACAGTCGTATTAGAATTTACATGCATAGAAAATACACTGGAAATGCTACTGCTTGGATATACGAAAATAACTCTATACTAATTGTAAACTCTCTAGGAGGTATCATGGAGAATGTAAGAGTTAGAGGACTGTTTGACGAGCCCCATAAAGTAGAAACACTTAAAGGAAAAGTAAGTCTTTTTGACCCTTTTGACTTTGAATACCCACTATCTTTAAAAGATTCTAATGCTGTATATGATATAGCAATGGCAGGAGATTTATCTTGGGGTGACATATCAATACAAACTATAGCAAAACGAAACCAAGAAGCCGCAAACCGTGCCAAAAATAGATAGAAACTTAATACTTTTAAAGGACTTGTATAAGTACTATAAAAAGCATGCATCAGGTGAAATTTTTGACTTAAAAACATTTAAACTAGTATTAGATACTCATGGCCAAGAGTTCAATAATCTATTGCTTGAAGGTAAAGATGTAACATTGTTTTGTGGATTGTCTCTTATAGGGGTAAGAAAGCACGTACAATTAACTTATATTAGTAAATACGAGTCTAAAAAGCAAGGTAGAAAAGTATTAAAACCTAACACTCATTCCGGAAATTACGCTGCTAAAGTGTATTGGAGAAGAAGTAGGACTAAAATAAATACAAGAGGATGGAGTTTTAGAACTTCTAGAGAACTGTCTTCTGGAATAAACAAGGTTATGCAGAAGCATTTAGGACATACAACTTTCGTAGGCAACATGGGAGTTTATGACAAAAATGCAAAGTATGAATATAATAAAAAAGTCTTAAAAATTATTTTATGAATTTTGATGTACCAGAAGTAGTAATAGATAAACTAGTAAGATCCTTTGGATTACAAGAATGGGAGTATAACTTAGAAGATTTGGTGGAAGATGTAGCTGATGCTATGAAACTCATAGGAGCTGAAAAAGTATTTTCAGTTAGAACTTGTGAAATTAAGGTTTGTAATGGTACAGCCAAACTCCCTAGAGATTTAGAGTCTATTAAAACTCTAGTACCTGCAATGACTTACAGCCATATAGGACAATTTATTCAAATAGATTTACCCACAGATTCCGTAATTACTTTATGCTATCAAGCAATGCCGGTAGATGAGAGAGGATTTGTACTAATACCAGACAACGCAGCTGTAAGAGAAGCTGTAATGTGGTACCTTGCCAAGTACTTAGTATTGAGAGGAGTAATCAAAACTGTAAATTACCCATTTGCAGAGGCTGAATGGCAATTTAGATGCGGTTCTGCTCGTGCAGATTTAAACGTTATGAGTTTTACAGCATGGTCAAAAGTACAACAAGACTTTGTGTCTTTAGGTAGTTCTAACAGTATAGACCCTAACATAAGATATGTACTAGATAGAGAAAAAAATAGACTATAATGGAAAACATACGGTTCGATAAAGGTATCTATACAGCAGGAGTAGACAGTAAAAAGCCAGAGGGTTTCTATTCTGACGCCTTAAATATTAGAGAAGACGGAATAATAAGACAAACTGATGAAGGTACTGTTATTACAGGAGTTCCAACTCTTCTTGTTATTTGGGGTAGTACTACAATAGCATCAGATACTATAATAATAGGTCAGTTAGACAGTAGAACTATAATAGGTGCTTTAAATGTAGATAATACTTGGACAGTACTTAGCCATAGAACAGTAGATACAATACAAGCTACTAGCCCTTTACAAGTAACTGGTAGAAAGAATTGGGCAGGTGAAAGATTGATTTATTTTTCTACAAACAATGGTGCTAGAAGAATGAATTTAGATAAAGAGTTTCCCACTAATGATGAAGAATTTGATAAAATAACTTCTCTGTTTTTAGAGTATGATCTACCTAAAGCCGTATATTCGGGAGAAAGTACATCTGGTAGTTTATCTACGGGAGTGTATCAGTTTGCTATTAGATTAGTGACAGATTCTGAAGCAGCTACTCCTTTTGGAATACCTACAGGAGTAGTATCAGTTACAAAAGGAAGTACTTCTACCTCTAGATCAGATACTACAGGAGATCAACCTCAAACACCTACTAATAAAGCAATAGAACTTCAAATTAACAATGTAGATTCTGCTTTTATGTACATACAGATAGGTATTCTTACATACATAGGATTAGCAAATACTCCAGTTGTGAGCGTTACAAACCTTATACCAATAAACAGTAGGGTTAATATCAGTTATACTTATACAGGAGATTCTGATCATTTAACTCAAATTAGTTTAAATGAGTTTATAGCCTCAGGTGTAAATTATGATACAGGTAAGTTCTTCACTCAAACAGGAGGAACTTTGTTGATAGGTGCGCCTACAGAGACAGACACTCCAAATATAGATTGGCATAGAGTAGCTGAAAATATAACCAGTAAGTATGTAGTAAAAAAGATCTCTTATAAAGAGAATTTGGAGTTTGATGTCTACAGAGAAGATACCTCAGGTTTAAAAAGACAAAAAGTTGTAGAGACTTCTTACGACCCTATGGATGACTCTTATAAGAATCCTCTTACAGTAGAAAGGTTTAAAAGTCATAGAAGAGGTGAAGTGTACGCGTTTACTTTAACTCCAGTATTTAAGTCAGGAGTTCTAGGGCCCACAGTACACATACCTGCGCAAATTGCAAATACTAATCCTACAACTGAACCCAATATAGATGATGGAGGATTACTTGGATGTTTTGAATCTCAAGAGCAATATCCAGATGATAGGTATCCAAATATAGCAGCAGGTCAAGGTTTAAGGTTTCATAAATTCCCAGATGCAGTTCAGCAACCTATTGTTTCAGGTAGTGTAGACTCTAATGATTTATTTATACGAGTTCTAGGAGTTAAATTTGAAAATATAGTATTAGACTCTACAGAATCAGAGTTTGAAGATCTTATAAAAGGATATATAATAGGCAGAGTAAATAGAAAAGGAAATGAATCTCAACTAGCTCAAGGAATAGTAAGACCTACTCAACAAATTTTATATGACGATGATGTTAATTACGTTAAATCCTCAGCTATAGGAGATGGATTTGCTGATTGGCTTATAGACACTGACGCTGGTGATACTGCTAGTACTAGTAATCCTACAAGTAATGATTACTCTAGTTTTGGCTTTATAGCTCCAGATATTATACATAATTTGTATGATTTAGATAATGCTTCTTACATTTACCAACACTCCGCTTATAGATGTAATCCTTACGCAGCTCTGACTAACGGACCTTCAGGTTTAGGTAGACTTAGTTTAGGAACATCTAACATTGCGTTTAAAAATATCACAGGAGAAAAAGATCCTGCTTTTACTATAAATCAGTCTAAATCTTTGCTAGCAGGTTCTAGAGTAGATGTAAGACCTTTTGGGCTACCGTTACAGCCAGGTAGTAAAGGAGGAAAAGAAAATACTACTATAATTAAAGGAATTGATTCTATTAGAATGGCTTCCTCAGATGGGTTTTCTTGGTTAAATACTGCAGATGGTTCCAGTATACAATTTGACAAAACTGATGAGCATTTTTATAAAATATACCAAAAAGTTTCTAATAATGGCCCCTACCAACATGGTATAAATTTTGCAGGAGATACAGGCACACCTTCTTATACAGCCATACCTGCATTATCTACCACTAGGCCAAGTTTTGTGGTTCACTCTCTTTACAGAGACGTACTGAAACCTTACGGTAGTTTAGATCAGATAGTATCTATGCAAGCACATTTTGAAGAATGGGGCTCTTCGGAATGTGAGTTTTTTAATGGAGATACATTTATAAATAAATACGGTCTCTCTTTAAATGATGAAGGGTTTTATCCTTACAACACTCTTGATACAGACGGAAACGATTCTTATAATAAATCAGGATTTACTAAACCACCTAACATGTCAATGATAGTTTACATGTGGATAGAGTCAAGCAATAATTACGCTTTTAGACATTACGTAGAACCTGTATCATTTAGTGCTGACTCAGTAGTAAGTTCTGGTTCAGTACCATTTTTTCCTGCTTATAAAATTTTAGCTAACTACGAAATTCCTTTTGGAATGCTTACTATGAGTGGGGATGCTTTTAAGAGACTTGGATACGCTAGTCAGTATAATAATCAATATTCTGCACAGCCTAACGCTAAGCCTTTCGCTATAACTCCTAAAGAAGATTTAGAGCGTAAAGCCGAACTTAAAAATAGAATTCTTTACTCTGTAGAATCAGTACAGGGTGAAAAAGCTGATGGGTATCAAATATTTTTACCTAACAACTATTATGATTTACCGTCTGAGCATGGTTACATGACAGACATTTACATGAACAAAGAACTTTATGCATCTACACCTGAAACTCAATGGTTGTTATTTTACAATACACTAGCAACTCAAGCTACTTCCATCGGAGAAGTAGTTCTAGGTACAGGTGGTGCTTTTAACAGACCTGCAGTACCACTATCTACAGTAGGAGGTGGTTTTGGCGGAACTTCTCATTGGATGCATGCTGTAAATACTCCTAATGGTAGGTTCTTTGTAGATAAGAAACAAGGTTTAATATTTCAATCCCAAGATGGACTAAAGCCTATATCTAACTTTTTATCAGACGACTACAAGAGTTCTATTCCATTATTATTAAATGATGGTATACGAATAGGTTCAGAACCTAAAAGGTCAAGAGTGTTTATACGCTTGGGTGATGAGGTGTATTCTTTTAGTACTGCTTCTGGTTTATTTATATCTAGACACGATTATATACCTAGATGGATGTCTTCTCACGGACCTAACATGTTCTCTCAAAAGGAACTTAATAGTATAGGAAACGACGGAGTATTTTTACACAGTGAAGGTTCTAACGGAATGTTTTACGACATTCAAAGACAAAGTTACATTACACTAGTAGTTAATATGGCTCCTCATAAATCTAAAGGTTTTAAGGCTATAGAACTAGTTACATCTGTAACTGGCAGTACTGGATTAAACGAAGCATTTAATACATTCGATGCTTTAGAAATTTGGAACCAAGAACAGTACACAGGGCTAATTGACATGACAGTAAAGAGCAATGTGTTTCAACCTGAAGGTATTATGGAAGTTCTAGTATCAAGAGTAAGAAATAATTTTAGACTGAGTATACCAAGAAATATAGTAGCTAATCCTAATTTGAGTATATTTGATACTTCAAACCATCTACAATTAAAGACTGATACTGTAAAAGCTAAGTGGTTAGATAAAATTAGAGGTAATTTTGTACATATAAAGTTGATTAATAACAATAACGAAAGCACTTTAAAGTTAGAAAATGCTTGTGTTATAATTTCAGAAAACAATAGATAATCATGGGTAAGTTCAAGGATAAAAATGGGTACACAAGACTTTCAACAGTCAAATTAGCGGAAGGTAAAGATTCTACAGATGTTGTTGCAGGAATTGCGGGAGCTTATGGTGCAGTAGGTCAAATTTCAAATAACCTAAAGTCAGCCAATACCATGGACGAACGTGGAAATCCGTTGGGAGAAGTAAGTGGCATGAGCAACACTTTGGCAGGAGCAGGTGCGGGAGCTAAACTAGGATCAGTTCTTGGACCTAAAGGAGCAGCCATAGGAGCAGCAGTAGGAGGTTTGTATGGAGGAATAAGTTCTTTGTTTGCAGATACTCCTAGTACAGATGACATGACATTTAAAGAGAACCAATTCCAAATGGGTAAGCATGTTGGATCTATGTTACCAGAAGATGCCTTTGCTAAACAGCAGTTAATGGCTAAAGACGGTATGGATGTTCAAGGTGGAAATAAAGAAATTGAAGTTGAAAGAGATGAAATAGTTCTTAGAAAAAGAGGTAAATCTTTTGTTAAAGTAGCTGACTTCAAAGGTGCTAAAACTCATGAGCAAGGTGGTGTAGATTACGAGGCAAAAAAAGGAGATGTTATTATGCCAGGTAAACATAGAAACAAAGTAAACTCTATGCTGCGTAATAGAAAGTGGGGCGCTATAGAATCTTTAAGGTTAACACTACCGAAAGATACAGGTCAAGAAAATTTTGCAGATGGAACTGAAAGCGTAGATCCTAAGACTAAAAAGAAGTTTTCTTACAAAGATATGCTTAGAGATGTCTCTAAAAATAAAGGTATTAAATCTGAAGATTTCTTAGAGTACCAAAAAATTGTGAGGTACCTAGAATCTAAAGGAGACTACTCAGCAGTTCAACAACCTAGAAAAGGTTTTACAAAAGCTCCCGGAAGAGGTGCTTATCAATATGAAACAGATTCAGATGGAGGTTCTGGAAGTGGTGCTACTGCTATAAACAGAACTAAAAAATGGATGAACGATAATAACTATGAAATGCCAGAAGGATTAAATTCTGACTTTTCTAAGATGTCTGAAGAACTCCAAAACGCTTCTGATTTAGCTAACTTTAGATATGGGCCTAAAGGAGATTTTGACAAGATAAAAAGTAAAGATTACAAGAGTTTATATTTAGATCATCACTGGGCAGGGCCTAAAGAAGAGTTAGATAAAAAAGGATCTTACTATGACGATTCTGTATCTTACATGAATAAAAATAAAAAAACTGTTGCTCCAGTAGAAACTGAAAAAGCACCTGTACAAACGGGTGGGCCTTTGGCTAATATTAAAAGTGAGGAAACTAAAAAGAACCCTCTTCTAGACAATGAGTATTTACAGCCACAGAAGTACAGAGAAGGTACTAGTGGTGTAGAAACTGATCCTAAACCTAATGAAAGTGTAGTTAAAAGTATTGTAAAATTTGGTGAAGATGGTATAAAATTTGGTGAAGATGGTGTAAATATATCTGAGTATTTATTTAATTCTCTTGTAAATAACGGACTTACAAAAATAGCAGCTAAAGGTTTTATAGTAAACCTAGCTTATGAAAGTAATGACTTTAAGAACTTAGAAGAAATTGGTACAAATGTTCATGGTACTAAAGGTTTAGGGCTTGCTCAATGGACAGATTCTCCAAGTTCAAAAAGAAGAACAGCATTTGAAAAGTACTTAAAAGATAATGATGCTACAGTAGATGATTTAGACGCTAACATAGGATTTTTAATGTCAGAGTTAAAAGGAGAGCAGGGCTATAACGTAGGTCTAAATTTAAAATCATTAAATAAAGCTTCTTCAGTTAAAGAAGCTGCAAATATAGTTTTAACTAAATTTGAAAGACCTCAAGATCAAAGTGAAGAGCATTTAGAAAAAAGACTTAAAAGATCTTCTAAGTTCTTAGAAGAGTCTGAAAATTATGTAGATCCTAAGCCTGAAGAGGTTAAAGAAGAAAAACAAAAGATAGAGGAGCTTGATGAGGCGGCAGAGTTTTGGAAAGGGCAAAAAGCTGTAAGACACCGAGGATTAGGAGCAGGTAAAAAAGCATTTGAAAAAAATGAAAAAGCCAGAGAAAATTTAAGTTTTTTAGGAAGAGTAGCTAGTCCAGAACAATTAGCAAAAAGTGGAGAAGAGGTTACTTATGTAGATAAACTTAATTTTTTCTTTGATGAAACAGCTACTAGTGCTGCAATGGGATTAGCATACGCAGGTAATCAACTAGTTGACTTTGCAACAGGAACTAATTCTCAAGATTCTTTTGATGAGTTAAAATTTGAAGATACTCCTGAAGGTGACGCTCTTAAAAAAGAATACCAAGATATAATTTTTGAGACTATTGATGATGAAGACATGTTATCTCTAGCTGGTCTTACAGACACTGCAAATTTTATGTCTAAGTTTTCTACTAACTTACTTACAGGACAAACTACATCAGGTACAGATCTTTATAGAGGAGCTAACTTACTTTCAATGTATTCTCCTGAAGATGTAAAAAATATCAAAGCTAAACTTAAGGAAAAAGGAATATCTAAAGAAGGTATGTTCTTATTTGATAATATGGCCGAAAATCCTCAGAACTATTACAGTAGTAATATAAAAGGTGCGGACGCTATAGATACTGTTAGTATGTTATTAACCCCAGTAGGAACAGTTAGAGGAGCTGTAGGTTTAGCAAGAGCAACACCTATGATGACTAAAAAATCACTTAGAGCAGGTAAAGCAGGGATAGATAATACAATTCAAGCTACAAAGTGGACCCATAAACAAGCAAAAATTGCTTTAAAATATTTAAAAGATGTTGACTGGAAATCAGTTCCAAAACGACTATGGGATAACTTTGGTAAAATGATAGAAGATGCTCCTACTTATGCAAAAGGAGAAGATGTCATGGATATTTTAACTAAAGCTGAAGAAGTTCTTAAAAAATCAAAAGATCCTAGAGCTAGTAATTTAATACCTGCAATTAAAAAGCATAAAACTACTTATCAAAAAGCTAAAGAACTAGCAAAAACTGGAAGTGATTATTTAGGTAAAAAACTACTAGGTTCTTCTTTTTCTGACATGGCTGATTATAAGAAAAAAGTGTTTGATACTACTGGCGTACCTTGGGATGAACTTAAAAATTTAAGTAAAAGACAAATAGCAGGTAAGATTAAAGTTAAAGGAGAAAAGTTTCAGGCTAATTTAGCTAAAACTAAGCAAGACATAACTGATAACTGGACTTCTTATAAAGCTAAAAAGAAAGAACTTATAGACATTTATGAATCAAGTGCTGTGGAGGTTGCTAAGAATAACCCTATAGTTGTAGCTTTAGAAAAAGATTTAAGTTTTATTGAAAAATCTATGGATAAATTAGATGGAACTTTACAAGCTATGAAAAAAGAAACACCTCTAGCTTACGATAAAGATTTTAATTTACTAGATGTAGAAGTTATAGGTAAAGATGGAAAAGTATCAGGCTATAAATCTGAAGCAAGTTCTTTATACACTAAGAATTTAAATGAAATAGATGAGTTAGCTTTAAATTATCAGAGTCTAGAACAATTAAAAGACGCAAAAACTCTAGATGCTTACGACGCTGCTGTAGAAAGTGGACAAAGTTTAATAAAAAAATCTGAGAAGGCTTTACATGCAGAAACTAAATCTAAAGCAGGAACACTTTTAGGAAAAAACAATAAGTCTATACGCGATATAAAAAACTTAGGGGAGTTGAGAGACAACTTTCCAGCTATGTATAATAGTTTGGAGAAAGCCGATAAAATAAAAGGTATACCTAAAAATGCTATAGGATTTAAAAAGTTTATGGATGTATTATCTAATGAGATGCCTGAAGAAGGGGTAATTACAGATGAAGCCGATCCTAAAGAAACGGAAGTAAAAGAGGGGGAACTTAGAAAAAAGGCTTCTAAATTAGGAGATGACATTGAGCCTTACAAAGGAACTATAAATACAGACCTAGAAGGTAAAGTTGTATTGCCTCCTAAAGAAGGTGAAGTACCTCCACCTTCAGACAAGCCTTCTATATTTGATAAGGCAAATTCTACTTTATCCGGAATAGCTGCATACGCACCTGCTATATACAACATAGCTAAAGGTACAGGTACTGCAAGTAAAGTAGAAAGAAATTATGTTAACCCCGCTTTAGAAGAGTATGAGAACAATTCCCAAGCTCAACTGAATTCTATAGACCAAGCATTTGACGTAGCTATAGGAAATTCTAGAAACTTATCTGGTGGATTAGCTAGTAGTTTTAGATCTAATGTAGAACGATCTCACGCTGACAAGTTAAATAGAACTGCACAGGTTAATGCTCAAGAAACTCAAGTTGCAGTAGGTGTAGCAGGAAGAAATGTAGGAAGAGTTAATGAGGGTAAAAAGATTAACTCTCAAATAGACACTCAAGCAGATCAGATGGACATGAGAGCAGAAGCAGCTAGAGATAGCTTTTTAGGTCAAGGAATTTCTGATTTAGCTAATATAACAGCAGTTAGAAGTAAAGATAAAGCAGCCAAAGCTAATCAAGATAAAGTTTACGATCTTATGATGAAAAACAATAAACGAACTAATACAGAAGGATAGTTATGAATACGAATTTATTTGAAAGACCTATTGCAGCTAATCCTATTAGCCAGTTCTCGGCTCTTCCCCTACAATTTATAAATCAATTAAATCAACAGAAGGAACAGAAGGAAGCTAGAATGTATGCTATGGAAGATGAGATAAGTAAATCTTTAATGGGTACTCATGCTTTGCCAGGTGATGCTAAAAGACATCAAGAAATTATTTCTGGATTAGAAGAAAAATTAGATACTATTGCATCTTCTCCCGGAGATTATAGTGAAATAGAAGGGAAGCTTAGATCTATAAAAAGAGAAGTTGGAACGTCTATGAGAACTGGAGAGCTAGGTTCTATTAACAGTAACTATGGAATTGGTGTAAAAAATAGAGAGGAGCAGTTAAAAAATTACAGAGCTGAGAAAAGTAACAAAGCAGGTATGACAATGTCATTACAGTCTACGGCTAATCACGTTACCACTAAAAATGAGTTTGGCCAGTGGAGTACTCTTAGACCTTATCAGCCTACTACTATAGTGGATTTCCAAAAAGAACTTACCAGTTCAGTTAAAGATATACACGAGCAGTACGATGAAAACGGTGACGGTCTTAAGTCTGATGATATGATAATCGAACACTTACAAGCTAAGCTTACGGCTAGACCTGAATTAGAAAGTGCTATAAAGGAAAACTTCAATGTGATGTATACACCTCAAGAAGGTTTAACAAAACAACAGTCTTATGATATATATAAAAGCAAAACTCTAGCTACAGTAGTAGGAGAACAATCTTACCAAAAATTAAGTGGTACTGGTATCAGTGGAGGTAATACTGGAGGGTTAGTAATAGACGGGTTTGCACTAGATACAGGAAGTGCAAGTTCTATGAAAGGAGGTACGTTTCCGTGGTTAAGAGAAGGAGTTAGTGATGTATTCGGTGTAGATTCAACCAAAGAGTTTGATGATTGGAAATCTTCTAATAAAGGTTCTTTTGAAATCAAACACATGCAGAACAAAACCAATACTAAAATGCCTGAAGATCATTCAGAAGCTGTTGCGTGGTATGAGAAACACAAGACTAATAGCAAAACTACTAGTATATCTACCACTAGAATTCCACCTAATTTAAAATACTCTATAATAAACAAGAAAGGATTTTTTAGTGTGCAATCTAGAATTACCCGAAGAGACGGTTCAGTAGTAGATGCAGATTTTGTAAAGAAAAATATAGAGGGAGAAATTAAAGGAGGTAGAACTGCAGAGATGTTTTCAATTGCAGATAAAGGTTCTGGAGCTTACGGTAAATACCTGATAACAGGAAAAGATGGTGAGCAGTATCTCATGGAACCTAGAGACCTTAAAACTCTAACTGATCCTACGTATGTACATAATAAAATTATGGATGTACAAAGCGATGCAAACATGACTGGGCGTAAAGAAATTCAACTACGAGTAGATTTAAAAGTACAGGGAGGAAAAGTTCCAAGAGGAAATTATGAAGTACGTAATATATTAGCAGGTGAAAAAAGTCAAGGTGGAGTACAGCTACTTCAAGATGGAAAAGTTAAATTTGTAACCAGAGGACAGAAAGATGGATCAGGTAATTTAATCTACAAAAAAGTATAAATGGAGCAAGGTAAAGAAATTGATAAGGATTTAACTATGTTAAACAAAGACCCGGAACCTACTTTCGATGAAATGTTTGACAACGCTAAAGGGTTTGACCCTAAGGTTAATAATTCGGCACCAAGCCAAGATGGTTTAGACTCTCAAT
>Ga0209712_10002753_pt1 | contig 14408 bp, 12 predicted proteins | sample ArcOceMetagenome_FD_187443 | JGI IMG/M metagenome (GOLD analysis project Ga0209712, IMG submission 187443) | Marine eukaryotic phytoplankton communities from Arctic Ocean - Arctic Ocean - Greenland ARC118M Metagenome (SPAdes) (version 2) | ecosystem: Environmental > Aquatic > Marine > Oceanic...
CGCTGAATCCGTCATTTTGAGGTGGCACGGGTATATTAGCCCAGTATTTTCTGGGCTTTTTGCTAAAATTTAGAACGCGGCCAACGTAAAAAATTTTACATTGGCATCCGATTGAGTACTATATTCACCAAGACTCTAATCCTATTCTTAAACATTGAAGTTATTTGACCGAAGGAAAATCGATGTACGATTGTAACATTGTGGTAATTGATGACGATACTACTACGCTTGAATTGGTGCAGATCATTCTTAAAGAAATAGTATCGGGTGAGATTTGTGTCTTTTCTGACAGTAGACAAGCCTTAGGTTATGTACAAAGTGACAGCATGAACAAGATTTCATTGGTGATATGTGACTGGTTAATGCCAGACGTCAGTGGCTTAGATATTCTTGCTGCGCTTAGAAAATCAAAACCACACTGCCCATTTTTGATGTTAACCGCTAATGCAACCAAACAGCTGGTGGTTGATTCTATGCGTTTAGGCGCAACTGATTTTATTGTGAAACCTTTTCACACTAACGATCTGCTAACTAAAGTCGAGCGACTGATCCGTGATGCGGACGTTGAATAAAGTCGCTATTCATTTTCTTAAACCTTTTCAATTTAAGTGACACCATTCATGCAGTTTGACAAAATTATCGATAGAACCTCCAGTTACGCACTCAAATGGGAAAGATACAAAGGCCGCGATATCTTACCTATGTGGATTGCCGATACAGAATTTAGGTGTGCAGAACCTATTTTGGATGCCATCAAGGAGCGCACTGAGCATGGTTTGATGGGTTATACTTTGCCTGCTGACCATGTCACCGCCAATCAAGCTGTAGTTAGCTGGTTAGCGCGGCAATATGATTGGCAAATATCGGCTGATTGGATTGTTTGGACACCCGGTGTGGTACCTGCGTTTAATGTTGCCTGTAAGGCACTTTGTCAGCCTGGTGATAAAGTGTTGATTCAAACCCCCAACTATCCACCACTTATCGCTGCGCCCAAATTAAATGATTTGTTTAAGGTCGATATAGGTACGGTTGAAGTCGATGGCCGTTGGACAATGGACTTTGACGAACTTGAAAAACAAGCTGCTGATCCCGCATGTAAGCTGTTTATAATATGTAATCCAATGAACCCAGTTGGAACAGTGTTATCGTCACAAGAATTACAGCGTATCGCCGATATTTGTATAAGCAATAATGTGATGCTGTGTTCAGACGAAATCCATTGCGACATCATTTTAGATGAAAATGTCAAACATATTCCGGCTGGAAAATTAGCAGGCTTTAAAGGCCAAGCTATTACACTTATGGCTGCTAGTAAAACCTTTAATGTTGCAGGTTTAGGCACATCTTTTGCGATTATTGAAGATCCTAGCGTTAGGCGTAAATTCAATGCTGCTGCACAGGGCATGATGCCTTGGGTTACAGTTCTCGGTTTAGCCGCGACCCAAGCTGCTTTTACTTTATGTGATGATTGGCATCAGGAGTTTTTACGTTACCTACGCGGTAACAGAGATTACTTTGCTGCTGAAATCGCAAAAATTGAAGGGCTGAAACTACTTACCCCTCAAGCAACATTTTTAGCTTGGATCGATGCCAGTGGTTTAGGTGTTGAAAATCCGCAAAAACACTTTGAGAATTTAGGTGTTGGGCCTTCACCCGGTGCAGATTTTGGCGACAAAAACTGCGTACGGATTAACTTTGGTTGCCCTCGCTCGCAACTAGAGCAAGCGGTGGCATTGATTAAAGCGGGTTGCTAGAAGCGAACTATCAGCCGCTAACAACCAAGAACTAACAATCAAAAACTGACTTTAGCACCCAACACAAACGAGCGAGCAGGCAAGGGAGCATCATCTTTTAAGAATGAGGTGTGCACTCTTGCCAATTCGTTAGTCAGGTTATTGCCTTTCAAATAGAACGTCAGGTCAGTGTTATCCAAACTTACGTAATAATTAAACGCCGCTGACACTATGGTGTATCCATCGGTTTGTGTCTCAAATTCGGCAATTTTACTTTGCTTTGAATAATGTGTGGCGCCAAGTTCAGCATGCCAGTTGTCTTGTTCCCAATGCAACTCTGCACCAAAACGCATAGACGGTATTCTAGGTAAGTTAGTATTGTCATCATCACTATGGCTTAATTTTGCTCGGATATAGTCAGTAAAAGCGCTAACACGCAGGTTATCATTTAAGTGCCAATCAATATCTGCTTCAAAACCATATAGGTCAGCATCTTGTTGATTAAAAACATATACTGGCAAACCATCTTCTTCGTGTTCTTCAGCTTCTAGCTCTTCACCCTCATGTTCTTCCTCATCATGAAATTCTAAGCCGGTGTTTTGCTGAAACAAATAGTCGTCAATTTGGTTATAGAACACACTCACGTTGGCATGCAGATGTTCAGTTTGTATACGATAAGTAATATCTAGATTGTTAGATATTTCCTTCTTTACCGACTGATTTGATTGAATAAGGCTAAACTCTATATCATCAGGATCTGAGTCATCGATGACTAAATCAAAACCCGCACCCACTTCATAGGTTGAGGTGCTAATATGAATTCCATTGGAAAATATTTCAGCCGATGAAGGCGCACGTGCAGAGTGAGCTAGATTAACCGCGAAAGATTGGTTATCCGCTAATTGGTAGACAAAACCTGCCGAAAGGCTATTGGCGGTGTAACTTTCTGAGTCAAAATTGGCACTAACCTCACTGTCATTGAAAAAAGCATTATCAGGCTTATGAGAAACATGCTCTAGCCTTGCTCCCAATTGCCATAAGAAGTCGCCAATTGTTTTTTCTTCCAATACGAATAATGCGCTGCTGGTGGTTTCGGTAGATGGTGTAAACGCTTCTTCACCCACTGCAGAAAAGTCAGAGTTATTGTAGTGTAAACCTACAACCCCTGCCCATCCGTTAATAGGTGCATGTTTTGCCCATAGGCGCGATTCGAAGGAGTCATTTTCGAAGGTGGTACCTACTGCGCCATCTTCGATTTCACTATGCTGATAATCAGTATACGCATTGTGCCAATGGGCTTCTGTGAACCAACCTGATAGATTTTTCCAATCAATTATTGATTGAAAGCGATCTTGTTTCATGCGAGCAAAGACGGCTTCTTCTTGCTCTTCTTCAGAATGTTCTTCTTCAGAATGTTCTTCACCTTCGTCTTCATCATGCTCCTCTTCATGAGCATGGCCAGGGATTCCGTATTCCGTTTCAAGTCTGCCATAGGCCAGCGACAACGAAATATCATCCCCAATCCAGCCTGCGCCTATGGTAAAACCTTGCGAGTCTATGTCAGAATTTTCTAATGTATCAACTACATCACCGTCATCTAGAGTGAATTCAGGCACATCATAATCATCAGTCTTACGTTTAAAAGCATCTAAGTGCCAAGCAAACTTATCCTGGCCGCCATTGAGGTCTGTGGATATTGTACGTTCATTTGATACAGTATCGTGTAATGCGCTGACTCTGCCGCTTAGTCCTTCTTGACGGGTTTTTGGCAAACGATTATCGACCACATTAACCACCCCACCAATTGCACCGCTGCCATACAATAATGTTGACGGTCCGCGCAATACCTCAATTTGCGTCGCAGTAGAAACTTCAGTAGTCGCAATGTGGTCAGGACCTACACGGGATGCATCTGAACTGTCCATACCGTTTTGTAATACTTTTACTCTTGGCCCATCTAAACCACGAATAATTGGGCTACTAGCCACAGGACCAAAATAAGTACTATTGACTCCTGGTACTGATTTTAGCGTTTCCCCCAAAGTAGCACTTTTATTTTTTTCTAATTCATCACCACTCAAAATGGAAACGGGTGTGGAAGACTGCAAAATTGAACGCCCCAGTGGAGAAGCTGTGATAATCAGTTTTTCAATATCATTTTCATCTTTTTGAGTTGTTTTCTCTTCAGATAATGCGGGTCGACTGGCAATAACTGCCAACACTAATAGGGAGATTTTTGATAGTTTAAAAGGCATAAGTCACTGAAAGTAGAATGATAAAGTGATGTTATATTATAACATTTATAATTCTATGCAATCACTTTTTGAATAAATTGTCGCAACTGTTAATCTAGGGTGATGTTATAAAGATAAATAAGCCTTAGTCGCAACAAGGCAAAAAGTGAGTAATGTTTGGCTATGCAAAAATTTGAATCAAGCACTCACGCCTCGTTGAACTCACTGTGTGAGTCCGAAGAATTATTAGGTGTATTACATCCTTATGCCTTTATCCAAGGCATTATTTTTGCTGTCGCCGCAGCGCCAGAAATTCCTATGCCTGAAAAATGGTTACCTTGGGCAATCAAGACGAGCAATCAACTCACCAGTACCGAACAAGCAGACAAACTCACCGATATTTTGATGAAGTTGTTGCAATCACAATTGCAAAGTATGAGTGAAGACAAGATACATTTGCCTGTGGGCATTACATTTAATCAGGATGGACAAGAGCAAAGTTCCGTTGCGATGTGGTGCCAAGGTATGTTGTTTGGGCATAGCCAACTTGAATCAGTTTGGCAGCATGCTTGGAATAAAATGCAAGTCAGTGAAGTAACGCAGATGCAGCAACTTCAAAAAGACTTAAGTCATTGCTTATATATGTTCACTACCTTCGCAGATATCCCTTTGGCAGTTAAGCAGGCTGAAAATAGAGGTAACGATCAGTTGCTTAATATATTGCCAAAGATATTTCTGTCTTTCCCGCAAACCCTAAAAACCTATGTAGGGTTGTCTGGCAAATTGGTGGACTTCTTACCAAATCAGTTTGAAACTTTCGAGCAGAAATAAACAGCTAACAGCTAAAGAAGATTAACCTCAGAGGAAAGCAAAGTCTAGTTACTACTTCGACGAAAAGGCAAACATTGCTAGGATGTAATAGGGGTGTTCAAAACTTAGACCAGCTTTTGATTTTCTAACCACGCCTTTAACAATCTGTTCTCTGTGTAGCGAAGCCTCATTATCCTCTGTGGTGAACAATTTTAGTTTTTGCCTTTCGCTTTTGTCTTTAATTCAAAATCAAATTCTTGGGCAGAAATAACTAATCCTTCTTCATCTTCGCTAGGGAAAACGGCTATTGCGACATCGTCGTCTTCTAACCCTTGGGTCCAGCGGCTATGCCATGTTTTTAAATCAATCGCTTTTGGCTCGCACTCAGACCAATCGCCCGTTGCCCAAGCTTGAGCAAACTCTTCGCTTGGCCACACAGGTGTGCAGTCTTCATCTTCGGTGTTAAGCATTACGCAGCCATCTTGGTCTGTGAGTATCCAAACCTGTTTATTCAATATACATTCATTTATTAGGTAGCTGAGACGTTGTTCTGGCGTGAATTGTGCCGTTTTGTTTAGAGCGTTGCTGTCGTTATTTTCTGACATGAATCTTCCAAATGGGTGAGGTTGCTGATTGGGTAGAAGGATAATCCAAAGTGACCGATTAGTCTGTTTTTTTGGTATGTATCCTGGTTAACCAATGCCTAAGTCTATGGTAAAATCTGGACTTTAAGATCAAGAGATTAAAATTTATGTCATCAGAACAAGTTAGCCAAGAAAAATTGGCTGAATGGGTGAGAGAGCAATTCCAACGGGCTAATAAACATCTCGCTGAGAAAGGGGTGTTATTCGAGAGTGTAGTGACAGAGGAAAGCCAATATTTAGCCCCTTTTGTCGCCATATGGAAAATAAAAGCATTAGATGGCAAATTCTTTTGGGTCATTAGCGGTGATGTACCTGCAGATTTTATGCCCTATAAGTCAGAAAAAAACGCTAGAGATGCTTTGCGAGGATTTTCGTTGCGTTGGCAGTTACAAGCGGATAATATTTTACACAGTGGCACCAATGATAAAACGCAGCATGATTTTGCAGATAGATTAATTGCTAAAGCAGAAGCAGTGTATGACCTTTTTTCAAATGATAAGGCTTGGGCTTAAGACCCCAACTGCAAATTATCGAAGTGATACTTTGATGAATATATATAAATGCACAAGCATTTTTATCAAGATCCTTAAGCGGATACACAACGTGATTGAATAAAATTAAAAGTATATTTTAACGGCTTTCACCAATAAATTTATTTGGGTTGTACCTAAGTTTCAGTAATCAAAAAGGATGTAGCATGAAAAAAACGTATTCAGGAATTTTCGTGTCTTTGTGTATGATTCTGACGATGTCAGTGTCTGCGAAAGATCTTATTCCACTCAAAACCTTTATTAAATTCGCTCAATTTCAACAATTGATCCTCTCCCCAACAGGAGAGTTTATGGCTGCAGCAGCCTCCAGAAGTGACAATGTAAATTATGTGACGATCTTCGATATCAAAAAAATGCAACAGGTATCCAGTATCGAATTTAAACTCGGACAATTACCTACTAGATTGACTTGGTTGAACGACACCCGTATCGGAATAAGAATCGGCCTAAAAATTGGCGCCCTGGATCAGCCAGTCGGTACAGCTTTGTATTACGCAATGAACGCCGATGGAACCAATAAGGATGTACTTTGGGGTAAGGCTGGTGACGGTCGGTCAACAGGGCCTAACAAATATCGTACTACTATGAGCATACTTGACGTATTGCCTGAAAACCCAAGAAAAATTCTAATATCTGAAAGAGGCGGAAGCTGGACGGGTGGTTACAGTTCAGTTGCTTCTTACACCAGCGCCTATGAAATGGACATATACACAGGTAAAACAAAAAAAATTGCTACAGCTCCGCTTAGAGGTGCAGGTTTGCTTGCCGATAATAATAAGCAGATCCGCTTTGCGGGTGGCATTGATGAGAAAGACGGTTTTAAATATAAGACATATTACAGAAAAGATAATAAAGACGAATGGCAACTTTCCGCTAGTTATGAATCAGGATCAGGCAGTATTTCACCCATTGCTTTTACCGCTGACAATAAAGAAATTTATGCATTATCTAACTTCGATGATTCAATTGAAGGCCTAGTGAAGCTTAAGCCTGGCTCAAAGGAACAAGAGGTCTTATTTAGAAATGAAACGGTTGATATAGATAGTGTGCTTTGGGATCACAACGATCAACTGGTTGGTGTAAGGATATCGCCTGATAAAACACAAAATATCACTTTAGTTAAAAGTGATATGGCCAAGTGGATGGATCAACTGCAGGCCGTGTTCCCTAATGATACCGTCAATATTACTAGTTCTACCCGTGATGCAAGCTCACTTATCTTATTCGTATCATCAGGCAGCGATCCAGGGGCATACTATCTGTTTGATACTAAGACCAAAAAACTACAATTTTTGCTGAATACATCTCCTTGGGTGGATAGCAGTAAAATGGCAAAGGTCGAGCCCTTTACTATCACAGCCCGTGATGGGGTTGAGTTGAGAGGATATTTAACTTTACCTAAAGGTGACACTAAAAACTTACCTCTGGTTGTTTACCCACATGGTGGCCCACATGGTCCACGCGACTTTTTGCGTTTTGACCCTGATGCACAAATGTTAGCCAGTAGAGGATATGCAGTGTTGCAACTTAACTTTAGAGGGTCAGGTGGTTATGGTCGTGACTTTGAACAGTCTGGTTACAAAAAATGGGGCCTTGAGATGCAAGATGACCTCACAGACGCAACCAACTGGGCAGTGCAAACAGGCTTAGCCAATAAAGATAGAATGTGTATTTATGGTGCCTCTTACGGTGGTTATGCAAGTTTGATGGGAGTTGTGAAAGAGCCTGATTTGTATAAGTGTGCCATTGGGTACGTAGGTGTTTACAGCTTGCCTATGATGTTTGAAGAGGGTGATTCAGCGGCCAGTAAATTTGCTATTGATATTCTTAAAAGTTATCTAGGTGAAGATCAAGAGGATTTAAAGGCACGATCACCTGCATACAACGTTGATAAAATCAAAGCTGCCCTATTCATTGTGCAGGGCGGAAAAGACATAAGAGTGCCTATTGAGCAAATGTACGCATTGACTAACCAACTTGATAAACGTGGATATCCATATGAGCTAATGGTTAAGGAATATGAAGGCCATGGCTTTTATAAAGAAGAACACAGATTAGAGCTTTATCAGCGAATGCTTACATTCTTAGATAAGCATATTGGCGAATGATTTATAACCAGTAAAAAAAAAGCCCCTTAAGGGGCTTTTTGCTGCAAACAGTATACAAAATAGATAAATCAACTATTCCACTAAGAATGGAATATTTGTATTCCCTACTTTGTTTTTTCCATCATGAGCGTAGTTAAATAAACGATACTCCCCAACTTCATCAGGTGCGTTAAAGGTCATTTCAATATAATCCGCTTGAACCTCAGATTTGAGTATTTGTAATATCAATGCTGCAGGTTCTGCTTCAAAATGCCCCCCTTGGCTGCGAGTTTCGACTTCTTGCATCAGTACCCACTCATGAGTTAACTGATCGCCTTCTGGATCGCTTACTTGTACTTTTACTGTGGCAGGTTGACCGGGCTTTAAACGAATATTATCTACAGCTTGAGTATCGTTGATGGTGATAGACTTAGACTGCGGTGCGCGATTGGCTGGGTATTTCCCTGTCCATATTCGAGTTAGTTCGTCTATGCGTGCAGTTTGTTCACCTGATTCGTTAAACATGCCATACCATGTTGGTGTGCGCTCTTGTTTTTGTCCCCAGAAAAATACGAATGAACCTATAATTTTACCTGTTTTGTCATCAAGGATGACGTCTTGCATACGCTTCGCCATACCCGTTGCTTTTGAGGCACTTGGCTCTTCAATTTCTCGACCCCATTCGGTGGAGGGCAGTTCCCAATGTCCCATCGGACCAAACTCAGTCACCATATAAGGTTTGTCTACGTTACTTTGGACAATGCTACTGGGTAGTGTGACTAAAGATGCATAACTCTGCACAGACAAAATATCGATATTAGGTGCATATTTTAGAACTTGTGCGATATCTTTCGGATTGTGACCCGCTAGACTGAAAGTAACAGGATGGTTGGGGTCATGTTTATGAACATAGTCAATGATGTCGCCCATAGCGGAATAAACCTTGGGGTTGACCTCTTTTAATTGTCCTTCTTCGTCATACAATAAATTAGGTTCATTGTTAATTATCCACAACAGTATGTTTGGGTGATTTTTATATTTTTCGATGATAGCTGTGACACGTTTAAATTGCTTATCCACAGCTTCTTTATCGTTGTAATCAAAGCCTACTAATTCTTTACCTGTTGCTATACCCACTGCAATCATAAGCCCCAGCTTTTCTGCTATGGCTAATTCTTGCTCGATATGGTTTACATCCCAGGTTCGAAAGGTATTACCTCCCGCTTCTTTTAAGGCTATAACGTTTTCATCGTTTTTGTAGCCCAAGCCAACACCCCTTACATCATAAGGCTGGCCATTCACGGTCAGAGAATATTGATTGCCCTGTTTAACTACTTTTACGACTGAGGGTGTTTGAGTCGTATTGGAACATGCTGCTAGCAAACTACCTAGAGCCAAAAATAATATTGAAAAAGGTAAACGTGAGATCATAAAAACGTTAGATTTCATTTTGTGTCCATAAATTAATAATTAAATGCTAAGTATCTTTCAAAATAAATTGTATTCTACGTCCAGAGCATTGCGAACATAAACAAAGCATAAATCGGCCAATCGGGTCATTGTTAGGATTAAGCGGATGCAAAACGTATATTTTTGGAATGGCAATAAGTCCCCAGCGAGGCAGAGTTACGAAACAGCGCTGCTACAAGCATGTCTAAAAGCTACCAATGAAGAATATGCTTCAGTAGATATGCGAATCGATAACACGGATTATCCTAGCGCTGATGACGAAGCGAATATTTTTGCGAGCGGTACAGATATTCTGGTGACTGTAGCCGGAAATGTAAAATTTAAAGACAAACAAAAAATAGTTATCCCACAACCTCTTACTAAAGGGTTATTGGGTTATCGATTACTTTTGGTCAGAGATGAGTCTTTATCAAAGTTTGCTCAGATTACACAACCACAACAGCTACAAACATTATCTATTGGGATTCCTGAAACTTGGGCTGATGCTGACCTTTTTCGGCATAATCAATACAAGGTTATTGAACAGGGAACCTTGGATGATTTATTCCTGTTATTAAAGAATGGTACTTTTGATTACGTAGCTTTGGGTGTGAACGAAATTGAGCAAATTTACCAGCAGCAAGCGTTACCATTAGGTGGCATCAGCATTGAACCATCGCTGATGTTTTATTATCCGTTCCCTTTACTATTTTATGTAAATCCTAACAAATCAACTTTGGCTGAACGGCTCAGTACCGGGCTTAAAACTATTATTCATAATGGCGTATTTGAACAACTATTTACTGAGCATTGTGGGCAACTTGTGCAGCGCTTTAATTTGCAGCACAGGCGAACCTTTAGTTTGACCAATCCTGTTTTACCCGCAGGTATGTTGAATTTTAAAGCCACTTTATTAGATTAATAAGCTTCACGGGTTACCCTTTTAGATGATTGATTTGTCTACAATATTCCTAGATTAGTTAAGAGTTACTAGGCTGCAATACAGCATAGATTACGTCCCGCGTCTTTTGCTTTGTACATCGCTCTGTCAGCTCGGCCTAACCATTCAAACCCTGTTTCATCGGGTTTATATTCGGCAATACCCAATGAAATAGTGACATGCAGGCTCTGATCAAAACGGTGTTGATCAATCGATTCTCGCAGCTCTTCTGCCAAGATAGAGGTGTTTTCTTGGTTTCGCTTGTGTGAAATTACCACAAACTCTTCACCTCCAAAACGGAACAGATGATCATCTTTAGACAATTTTTTGTGCGCCTTTTAAACTAATAGTACCGACTACCACCCCAATGCACAGCAAGGTCAATAACCAACGAGCGAAGTGTACTTTGCCCGTACGATACACATAAATAAATAGTAGTGAAGTTGATAAAACCGCAAATAGGTCAAGTAGCGCAATTGACCACTCGGCATAAAATGCTCTGATAAAAAAGAATGGCGCAATACATAATGCAGATGCACTGCTAATAGACAATACAATGTATTCTTCGGTCGTTCTTTTTCTATTATTCATTTTATAGTTTGTGGCACTCAGAATAGCGCTGACATCCATGTATAGGTCATAAGTTGAGATGGTTTTATTCCAAAATCAGAGCTGCTAAGATTTAATCTATAGCAATGATACTTTTAGTCTCTAGAAGGTATTTCGTCAATATCCCTTGGAAAAATCTAACAGGTTATGAAGTGTCGACCCATTGATATATCTACGATAATTGTCGCTAAATATTGGAAATATGTTTTCAGGTAATGATTCTGCAGCTGTGTGCTGGGTAATGTAAATGTTATCTAACTGCCAATATGGGTGATGCTCCGGCAATGGTTCTTGATGAAACACATCTAACACCGCAGCTTTAAGTGTATTATTTTTTATTGCATCGATTAAAGCGCTATCCACTATTGTTGTGCCTCGCCCCGCATTCACCAATACACAGTGTTTAGGTAGATAAGATAAAAATGTGCTGTCAATTAATCCTGTAGTCGCTTTGCTTTGGGGTAATAGGCATACCAGATAATCTAGCTCTGTAGCAAAATTTTGTGTGTCGTTGAAAGTGTAATATTGATCAATAAATTCGCAATCATTACTTGCTCTGGTATAGCCCCGTGTCTGCATAGAAAAGTGTTTAGCCATCTTGGCAACAGCCTGACCAATATTGCCGACACCCATTATTCCTAGGGTTTTACCCGCTAATGACTGATATGTCGGGGCTGCCCATGTTTTGTTTAGCTGCGCGCGATTGAACCCGGCCAAATTACGTGAGAAATACAGCAGGTAAGCAAATACGTATTCCTGCATAGCTTGTTGAAACACATCTTTCACGCCACAAAGTTGATAATCGGTTTTCTCTAAGGCAAATAGGGCAGCGTTGCCAGCCCAAGTAGATTGTAGCCATTTTAATCCAGTACATTGGCTAACAACTTGCGAGGTCAAATCAGGATCGCCAAATAAGATGTCCACCTGCGAATAATCAAAGAATTCGGCAATTTTATTATCTACCAATATTAGTTTTAGATGCGGCAACTGCATTTCTTCAATAAGTGTGTTGTAGAGAGCTGAATCGCGACTCAAAATGGCTACTTTATGCATAGGTTAAATAGATACCATGTAAAGATTAAATTACTAATTCATTATTTTAAGGAATTATATTTGTTAATATCGTGTTAAGTTGGAATTAAATTCGGATTACTATTAAGTAAGTCAATTTCATCATCCATAGAGATACCAAAATGAGTGCCAAAAATATAACTGATCACGCAAAGATCCTATCGCCAAAAAGAAACACCACTCAAGCTACCACAATCGAAGAATTAACAGATGAACAATTGGCTCATTTTGGTATCGACAAAGATAGCGAGTATGGGCAAGCTTTGTTTAATACTGCTCAGCATTTGTATTATACACAAGCCAATATGCAGCAACTTTGGAAGATCACCAGTGATACCCTTGAAGGGTTGAGTAAAGAAAACAAAGTCGCTTATTTTAACGCGAAAAAGTTTTTGTCTTTTCAGATTGCTAAAATTCTCGATACGTTACAAAACCCATTTCGCGCTACCTATCAAAGTTTAAGTAAACAATCCGGCTCCCAAGTCAGTAAAAGTCACTATCCTTTGTTTGATAATGTGACTGCATTGTTTTCGGCTACTCCAGTGGTAGTAAGAACTGCAACATATGTGTATGCATGCACAGAATGGGTAGATGACGCCTTTCAAGGTAAAGAGTCAACTCACCAAATTTATTCACGGTTACTTAACCCAACTAATATTTCATTGGCCAACGCCATCGTTGATTTAGAAGCCGGGCCTTATGCCGCAGATTATCTAGCATGGAACTTTAACTCAGGCATGGCCGCGATTGATGCGATGTTGTCTAACATATTAGGCCATGGAGACGTGTTGATCGTATCGCGTAATGTATATGGTGGTGTTTACCAGTTATTGCACGATTATTTTGCCCGTGAAAATCGCATGAATGTGCAACTTGAATGGTTCGATGGCTATTCGGCACAAGAATTTGCAAGCTTTATGCAACAAACAAAAGTAAAACACGCTGAGCGTCTTGAGGCAGGTAAAGCGTTACATGTGTATATGGAGTCTCCATGCAACCCGCACGGTTATGTACTGGATGTTGCAGGGATCAGTAAAATTGCCCATGCATCAGGCCATGTTGTGATGTTAGATGCCACACTTGCCACGCCCATTTTACATCAGCCTCTGCAGCGTCTTGATAAAGAAGAACGACCAGATTACGTAATGCATAGTTACACCAAAGACATATGTGGTAGTGGAGCTACAACTGCAGGAGTAGTGATTGGCGAAGCATATCGCATGTTTCAAAGTAAAGGTGATTGCGTCAATGGTTACGATTGGTCAAAAACCATGTTTTGGGATGTATATTACATAAAAGGCGCATTTTTAGACTCTGAAAAAGCTTTTGATGTATTAACCGGTATGAAAACCCTCGAAATGCGTATTATGCAAAAGGTGATCAACACCTTTGTATTCAGCCAGTTTTTAGCTTCCCATCTAGGGTTTAACGTTAATTGCCATGCCATAGATGGACATCCAAATGCAGCCTTAAGGGAAGGACAGATGCGCCACGGTTGGCCATGTGCGTTATTCACTGTTGATATGCAGGGCACAGATATTAGTCGCGATACTTTTGTGCGCTTTTTTGATGCCCTTGAGCCGGCTTTTAGTCATCAAGTGAGCATAGGGCAACATAATACGATTGTTCTATGTCCAGCACTAACCTCTCACAGTGAGCTAGACAAAACAGCACAAGCTAAAAGTGGTATCTATTTGACAACCATGCGCATAGCCATGGGAACAGACAATGTGCGAGAGTTAATCGCTCATTTTATCAATAGCGCCAAGTTACACATAGATCCTGTTATTCCAGGTTTCAGCGAGCAATTTATGTCCGCACATAAAATTGACGACTTATATTTGCAAACCTGTTTGCGAGTCAGTAAACAGCATTTCTCAAGTGGTGGTTCTATCAGTGACATGTTGTCATAACTTAATTGTATCGCTTGTCAGCCAATGTGATTTAAGGCATACCTGCCCTTTTTTTTAGTCATAAAAAAAGGGCACTTTTGAGCACCCTTGTTTTATTATTTTACTCTTTTATGGGAGTAATAATTACTTTGTAGCAGCTACTTTTATAGTTGGCTTAGATGCTAGGTTAGCAACGGCAGCAGTCAACGAGTCTATTTTAGCTTTAAGCGCTTCGATTTTTTGATCGGAATCAGTTTTGTTTAAACCAAGTTTAGTGCGAAGTGCTGCAACACGTTTGTTTAGGTCAGCTTTAGCAGATATTTTAGCTTGCACTTCAGCGAACTTACTTTTGCCTTCAGTTTCAAGTTTTTCGCCATTAGCTACTAAT
>Ga0209712_10002755_pt1 | contig 14406 bp, 8 predicted proteins | sample ArcOceMetagenome_FD_187443 | JGI IMG/M metagenome (GOLD analysis project Ga0209712, IMG submission 187443) | Marine eukaryotic phytoplankton communities from Arctic Ocean - Arctic Ocean - Greenland ARC118M Metagenome (SPAdes) (version 2) | ecosystem: Environmental > Aquatic > Marine > Oceanic...
TCACTTTTGTCCAAATTCGCTTTTATGTACTCAATAAGTTCCGGTAATAAATTTTCGTTTGATATATCTTTAAAACCATCTTTTTTTAATGAACCAGCACCATAAAATCCATGTAGTCTTACATTTTTGATTTCTGCTATCTTATCATTTTCCTCGTTTGTTATATTCCATATTATTCCATTTGGATATTTTTCACCTTGCCAAATAAACCAAATAAACCATTTACCCTTAATCACTTCATTTATAATTGAAGTGTCATTCGTTAAATTCGTTTTGAATTCTAAATCAGTTATTTGAGCATAAGCCCACATTTCATATCGAAATATTCGCCTACTTAGCAACTTCATGCTCTACTTTTGATTCGGTGTTTTATTGAACAGAAGAATGAAACAATAAACAGAAGGTGACAACAATCAAATAATGAAATTTTAAAATTTCGCATCTATCCGAACACCAATATTTCTTGGAGCTTCCAGTAATCCTGGACGCAACATATATTCTGTATTAAAAAGGTTATTCCCGATAACTCCGACTCGAAAATTCTCATTAAGTTGATAACCAACTCTAATATTTGTGATTAAAGCACCATTTTGATTTTCTTCTCGATATTGGCGAACGCCACTAATCACTAAGTTAAAAACATTATCAATCGCTTCCATGTAACTGGTGTACAACATAGCTACACCAATTGAAAATCCTTTGTACGTCGATTCTACATCAACTTTTGCAGTGTGACGAAAACGGTATTTTAAAACATTATAATCGGCAGATGAGCCGAGAGAGTCAGCTGTTGTAAATTCTTTAAAAACTGGGTTGGTATAAGTATACCCAGCTAAAACGCCAGTTTTGAATTCCCCAATTTTACCTTCTCCAGCTACGCTTACCTCAAAGCCACTAATTCGAGTATTACCCACATTTCGGGATTGAAAACCAATAACTTGCGCATTGACAAAACTAAATTCCATCATATTATTGTATTCCATCAAAAAGGCAGCCGCATCAAAAAATCCATTCCAATTAGAAATTCTAAAACCTTGCTTTATGCCAATTTCTGTACTCCAACCAGTTTCAGAAGTTAGATTTGGATTTTGTAGAATTGGAATAGAACCTAAACCAGAGCCGATTTGTGTAGAAATAAACTTCTCTGCAACCGTCGGAAAACGATAACCTTGCCCGAAAGAAGCTCGGATATATGTGAATTCTGCGGCTTGATAATTCGCTCCAAAACGAAAAACAGGCCTTGCTTCTCTTTTGTTAGCGGTCAAAATCGTATCACCAACATCGGTAATTAGCGTTGGATTAGCAATCGTATTTATTTCATAACGGCCTCCGAATGAAAGATTTAATTTATCAAATAACTTCTTATCTGCTTGAACATAAACTGCGAGATTGGAAGTCGTATAAGCGGTATCACCATAAAGTTCTCCTTCTGCAGTGGATCGCATTCCAACGATTCCTGACGTTAAAACCAAATTATTATCGAACTTTCGTTGGAACTGATATTCTCCATAGAGTAGGTCTGAATAAACAGCATTGCCATTTGAATTGTTATTATTCACTGAATACCAACGTCCTAAAAATTTATGCCGATTATCGTATTTATCAAAGTAAGTTACAAATGGATCAACTGAAAAGCGAGTGATTTCACTCGAAAAAGAAGAACCATCTGACGGCAGATAAGCACCAGTCGAATCATTTGACCAAAAGAACATATTGCCACTTTCTCCAGTCGTCAGTGTTCCATGAACGCCAACCGTTAATCTATCTGTGATTCTATATCGCAAGCTGGTATTAAATCTTAAATACTCTACAGAGATTGCTCGATTCGCTCCTTTTTCTTTTAAATAACTGCCACCCAAAACGACATCTAACTTACCAAACTTCTGACGGTGGGCAACTGAAATGCCGGCATCATAACGTAAAGTATCTCCCCACCATTTTTTTTGTAAATCTTTCGGTGCTAAGTATTGTGTACCAAAGGTTGAAACCTTCGTGACTGGTTCCGCTTTGGCATAAGCTGTTCGGATATTGATAATTCCATTCATTGCCGAAGAACCATATAATGCAGAAGCGGCACCTTTGACGATTTCTATTTGTTCGATATTTTCTAATGAAATATCATTCCAATTTGGAAAACCTGCGTCTGCTTGCAACGCTGGAACATCATTGATTAATAATAAAACTCGACTTCCTGCTCCGTAAGAATAACCGGAACCGCTACGAATATTTGGTTGTCCGTCGATGATATTTACACCTGGAACTTTTTCTAAAGCGACGTCAATTGTCGGAGCATTAGAATTAGCGATAAGTTCTGGTTTTAGTATTTCGAGTGAAACGGTTACTTCTCCTAATGGCTTTTCATATTTTCCACTGGTAACGGTTGCTGTATTTAGTAGTGTCGCTTGTTCTGCGAGCTCAATATCTAGCTGTAGAATCTCGTCTGCTTTTAGGGATATTTTTCGAATGATTTCTTGATAACCAATATAAGAGAATTTTAAGGTATAATCTCCTGGAGTTAATTTTAAAGTATAATTTCCTTCCAAGTCCGTTGTTGTACCAGTTTGAGTTTCTTTTACAGTTACGGTGACGGCTGTCATGGATTCATTCTCATCGGATATTTTTCCTTGGACGGTTGCTCGTTGTGCGAAAGTACTTATAGAAAATAGAATGAACGAAAAGGTAAAGAGTAATTGCTTGACATAAATAATATTTCGATTCTCCGTCATTTTACATTTCATCTGTTATAAATTTTTGGTTGTTATTTAGAATAATACGCCTAATCTAATGTACGAAGTTTAATGGATATTTTGCTGTTTAGTTGTGTCATATAGTATGTGAGAATAAAGCGAATTATTCTCGAAAATATAATTAGTGTTCAGATTGGATTTAATTCCCAAAATGAATCCAAATTTGATATTTTTTTTATATTTTAAAAATTGATTTAATTAAAATTTATATATTGTAATATGTTGGTTAGTAGTGTTTTAGATATTTAAAAGACATTAATTTTTTAGAGCTATTTTTTAACACTAAAGTCGTTGGCATTTTTTATGTCTTTATTATGTCAAAACAAGTAAACATTTAATTAACGACAAAAATTTATTTTCTCTTTCATTTAACATAAAATCATAAATGGTAAATGGTTCATTATCTTATAATTCATAGTAGGTAAAAGCTGATTAAGACAATAAACTAGAAATTATTTAGATGACATGGAAAAGGAATTTTAGTAAAATTTTTATAAACATGAAATTAGATATTTTTATTTTTGGGATGGCATTTTTGACAACTAATTTATTTGCACAAGATTGTACGTTAGGAGACTGTCAAAATGGATACGGTATTAAGATTTTTGGTGCTCATGTTAAATATTTAGGAGAATTCAAAAACAGAAAGCAGAATGGTCAAGGTGTTTATTTTTACGGAGAAGATATTAAATATGTCGGCTCTTGGGAAAATAATGCTCGACACGGTGAAGGTAGAATGTACATCAACGGAAACATGACGCAATCAGGAATTTGGGACAATAACAAATTGATTCAGAAACAAGGAAACACTGGTTGTATTAGTGGTAACTGTGAAGATGGTGGTGGTGTATATTTATATGAAGATGGACGTAAACTATACGGTGAATTTCGAAATGATAAAGCAAAAGATAAAGTGATTTGTTATTATCCAAACGGGAATAAATATATCGGAAATTGGGAAAAAAATAAAAGAGAGGGCTTTGGTCTTTTTTATAATAATGGAAAGGAGGAATCGGGAGTTTGGTATAATGATATATTTCTTGGCATTACGGTAACGAGATCTCAGGAAGGTTGTGTTTTAGGAAATTGCTTGAATGGTGAAGGGATTTTTGTTTATAGTGATGATACTCGATACAATGGGAAATTCAAAGATGGATTAGCAAGTGGATTTGGTGTTTGTTATTATACAGATGGGGATATTTATATTGGACAATGGAGTGACCATAATTTTCATGGCGAAGGGACTTTATACTTTCATGATGGTTCATTATCAGAAGGTCTCTGGAAAAATGGAGTTCTTCACGATAACGTGATAGAACAATCAGCCGAGGTATATTATGATTATCATTCTGAACAGGAACAGGAAAAAGGGAAACTTTGGGTGGTTTTGGTTGGGGTAGGGCGTTATCCTAACATGCCGGATTTGAAATACACAGACGGTGACGCTTATGAATTGTATTCCTTTTTCAAAAGTCCGATTGGAGGAGCTTTACCGGATAATCAAATTATTATCCTTGTAGATGAAGAAGCGATAAGAAGGCAGGTTCTTGATAAGTTGACTGACTTCGCAAATAAAGCAGGAAAAAATGATATGTTGATATTTTTCTTTTCCGGACACGGAATCAGGGGTTCTTTTTTGCCTCATGATTATGATAAAGAAAACGTTGTATTGAAACATGATGAAATATTAAATATTTTGGAAAAGAGTGAAGCAAGATCTAAAGTCGTTATTGCTGATGCTTGTCATTCTGGTAGTTTTATGGAAGGAGGTCAAAGCCATGAAGAATTTTTGGACGACTACTATGGTGGTTTTAGTGATAGCGAAGATAGAATTTTGTTGTTGCTATCTTCTACCGCAGGGGAAAGTTCAGTTGAAAGTAACGGACTTCGTCAAGGCGTTTTTAGTCACTTTTTGATTAGTGGATTGAAAGGTGATGCGGACTCGAATAGGGATACAAATATTACCATTGAAGAGATATATGATTATGTCTATATGAATGTTAGGCAGTTTACGCGTGATCGTCAAACGCCAGTTATCCGTGGAAATTTTGATAAGAAGAGGGCATTTGGAATTCCACCTAGAGATTAAATATTTAATTAGGGGTGAGGAATATGAAATAAAAAAGTCTGTTTTGATGAAAATCAAAACAGACTTTTTTATTTCATACGTTTACTGAAAAATGAACTGCACCGTTTTCAGTATATAAAATAGTAGATAATTAGATTTTTTAGGTGTGGTGTCGATTGTGTGGAACACTTGGTAAAAAAGGTTGCTTTATGCTGAGGCGTCAGGGCTACGCCTTTTTTGAAAAGTATTAGCACATTTACACGACCGTTAGCGGTAGGGCGATACCTTTATTTAATTCATAAAGAAGCATCGATTCGTTTTTGGTGCGTTTGTTCATTCAACACATCACCGAATAGATTTTTAGGAATTCCTTAATTATTCTTCCGCTTCCGCCAAAACATAAATCCAATTCCTAAAATCAATAAAATCGTAAGTCCTCCATAAGTCATTAGTTGTTGTTGTCGTTTTCTCTGTGTGTCAAGATGCGTAACATAAGAGGGGTTTGGAGCATTTGGCGTGCCTAAACCCATCATAATATCCCAGTGTGATAAAACGCTATTATCAGAATTTGGTAATTTCAAACTTAGGGTGAAAGCATTATCCATCTCACTTAAATCATATAGAACACTGTCAATTCCTGCGTTATCAACTGAATATAATTCTAAGATTTCTCTTGATTTATTTAGACCAAAGGCGAAATCACCGATAAGTTTCGTTTCGTCGGGAAAAACCTTTTTGAAAGCCGTTGTACTTTGACAAAGAATGACATAATCGTTTGGAGCAATTTTTCCGGAAGGAATGATAAAGTCATGTTTAGAATCTCTCAAAATCCAATCCGTCAAATCTACTGTTTCGTTCGAAATATTATATAATTCTACCCAATCACCCGTTCGTTCATTATTTGCAGAAATTTCATTAATGACAATTTTTCCAACTAAATCAGTAGTCGCTGGAATGAAAACTGCTTTTAATTTGTAAGCATTTTTCTTTAATGATAAGGTCAAACTGCGTTCTTTCAGTACGGAACCCGCACCTTCCCAATGAGAAAATTGAAAACCTCGTTTTGGAATCGCTTGAATTGTAATTGGTTGATTATTGAAGTATTGACCTGAAAACAGTGATTTTTTGAAATCAATATTATTATTCAAATTAAGATAACCTCCATTACCTATGGTCACTTCTACCGAAATCAAATCTCCAACTATAAACATTTCATCAATAAAATTTCGCATATAATCGGGTCGCTGACGAGCAAATTCTCTCATTCGCTCCAAGTGTTTCAACCAGTTTCTATAATCTAAATCCCATTTTTTGGTATGTCGTTTAATCTCAGGTTTCAAAACGTCCCTTGTGTGATTGACTGCTGAAATGACATGCTCTGTTTCAAAAATCGTATTTAGGTAATCTGAAAATTTTAGTATGAATTTATTTTTGAAATCTTCATTTTTTAATAATTGACGCAACATGAATGTACTCCAAGGTGGATTTGGCCAACTTGGACCTTTTGGTTCGGTATGAAAAGCCAAACTATTATTTTTAAATGAGGCTTCCTCTTGTAATCCAAATCCCCAATCAGTATCATATAAAATCCAACGCCAACGACCACTTTGAGTTTGAGGCCGCCAGAATTTGATATTCCCGCCACCATCTTGATTATCAATAAAAATCTGAACAATTTGATAAATCATAAAATTGTCCACATCCATTTGTGTCTTTACATAATCGTAATTATCCTCAACTGACAAATCATTATTTGCCATGAAATTTTGTAGTTTAGTATAATGTGCGACACTTCCGACTTTGACGTTACGTTCGTGTTCTATCAAGTCCAAGTTATCTTTATCTACACCAAATTCATATTCTAAATAATGGCGATTTATTTTTTCTCGAATGTTATAAATTCCCCAATACATACCATTAATAAAGACTAAAGAAGGGCGATATGCTTGTTTGGAAACATCAACATCGTTTAATAAACCGGTAATTACAGCATCTCGACTATGCGTTTTTCCCCAATCACTTCCAGCATTTCTAAGTACTAAGTGTTTAAACGTATTTTGTTTTTTATTGGGAAAAATTTGGTGTCGAATTCTTGTTTCGCCATAAGCTTCTCTACAGGCAATTGCTAAAGACTTTTGTGGAAAAACTCGACTCATTCCACCAAATAATTTCACACCTGCTCGACTATCAAATACTTCTGAACCATCGCTTTCAAAGATTTCTATATTTGCACCGACTTCATTTCTTGACCAAAAATTAGCATTTAAAAATGGATATTCGGTTTCAGCACTTGGCCCAGGATTAAACCAGCCAGTCGTTTTATCAAAAAGGATTTCAGGAGCAATTGCGATGGAAATAATTGGAAATTTCGTCTTCTCATTAATCAAATAAGTATTCGTGTAAATACGACCTCGCCGACCTCGTGAATATACAATTGCACGAATGACAGTTGTTTTACTAATTTTTATTGCTTTTCTATAACCTGTAGATTCGGATGTTGGGCGAGTACCATCAGTCGTATAATATACTTTGTTACCTAATTCGGAAGTAAGTTTTACCTCAATAGATTCGGTATATTTCCCTGCGATTTTTGAAAAAGATAGACTTAGCTTATCTTGCCCAAAAATATTGGTGGAAACTAATATTAGTATAGAAAGAATAGTTAGAGGCTTCATTTCGTCTTTTGAACCTTTTTATTATTGATTAATTAATTAGAGCCAAAAATTTGTGCAAGTTAATAATTTTGTAATAAAAAGATTTATCGTTGATTCATATAAATTCAATTTATACAATTATTCGATAAACGTTTTGCTAAAATATTTATTAATTATTGCATCAGGAGCGGGGATAAAATAACTTTATATCTATTGCTGTTTCTCTTTCTCTTACTTTTACTTCAAATTTGGTTGCCTGTTCACCAGTGGCAGTAAATGGGTTTTGTCCCAATAAACAGCCATCTTTGGAGTAAGAACGAAGCGAAAAAATAATTCGATAAGGAAATATAAGCTTATTTAGTTCTTATTCCTCAATGGATTTTATGCAATTTAATGGAAAATATATTTAAACCTCTTTTATACTAAATAAATGAAAAAGTACGCTTCAAAATTATTATTATTCGGCGAATATACGATTATCAAAGGAGGTTCAGCTTTAGCTTTTCCACTATCGAATTATTGTGGAAATTGGGATTTTTCGGATGACGTCGATAATGCAAATTTATTGGAATGGAAAAAATATATTGAAGGGGAACAATCTCATAATTCGAGCGTTTTTGGAATTGATACAGAAAGGTTTGAAGTAGATTTAAAAAAAGGTTTGTTCTTTAATTCTGATATTCCGATGGGTTATGGCGTTGGAAGTTCGGGAGCATTATGTGCGGCATTGTATGATGAATATGCGGTGAAAATATCAAAATTATTACCGGCTAGCGAAAATGTTTTTCAATTAAAAATGATATTTCAAATGCTTGAAAATTTCTTTCATGGTTCAAGTTCAGGCGTTGATCCTCTGATTTGTTATTTGAATCAACCATTACTATTAAAAGGAAAAAGGGAAGCGGAATTAATAAAACTAAAATCACCGATAAACAATCAAAGTGCAATTTTTTTATTGGATACCAGACGATCTCGACAAACGGAACCGTTAGTAAATTTCTTTTTAGAAAAGTTGAAAAATGAAAATTTCAGTACCTCATTTGAAATGGAATGGTGTGTATATAATGAAGCTATAATCGAAGCGTTTTTAAATCAAAATCATATTGACTTTTTTGAAAATATTCATCTGCTTTCGCAATTTCAGTATAACCATCTTTCTCGAATGATTCCAGATGACTTTGTAGAAATTTGGAAAAATGGTTTAGAAAGTCAGCTTTATACAATAAAACTTTGTGGAGCTGGCGGTGGCGGATTTTTGTTGGGATTTACGGAAGATTGGGAAGCGACTAAGAAAGTACTGCGAGTTTCGGGTTTTGAATTGATACGAGTTCGGACGCTCTAATCCTATTTATCTTGCAGATTTCCTTAATTCCATAGGTTTTTTTTCGTTTTAACGTGAATTTTAAGCGTGATTAAAACATAGATTGAATAGATTTAGAGAAATCAGCCGACTTTCATTCGTGAAACAAAAAAAGACTTTGCATTAATGCAAAGTCTTTTTTTGAAAAAAAAATCAGTGTTATCAGTGTTATCAGTGTTAGAAACTCATGTTAAAGCGATAAAATTTCCAACCCTAAACCTCAATCACTTGTCTTTCCATCCCCGTTTGCTATAACCTCGTATAAATAAGGGAATCCAACCGATGATTGGTAAAAAGTAGAAGAATGAAAACGCATGACGTAAAAGAATAAGTAGGAAACCGAAGAATCCAAAATCCATATTTACAGGTGTTTTATCTTCTTTAAATCTTTTAAATTGTCGCTCGTGTTCCGAAAACAGAAATGACCAGAAAGGTGGAGAAAAAAACCAAAACCTACCGATGTTTTTTAGTTGAGCCTTGAATAATTCACCCCATTTATAAGGTGATTGTCCATGTTTGGCGACAGCTTCTGTGAGTTGCGATTGCATTTCAATACGTACTTTTTCAGTAATTACACGGAGTTCTTCCGGTGTCAAATCTTCGAAATCTTTATCCGTCATTTCGTAAGGTTTGATGCGTTTACCCCGAACATAAGTCAAATTTGCTGGAAGCGCAAAGTAAAAAGCCCACGGTTGAAAAACTACCAGAATGGTAAGTAATCCGATTGGTAAGTTAGGAATACCAATTTTTTGGACAATTTTATCCACAATTTTTGAACGGTAACTGTACGGGTTTATATATTCAGCATTTACAGTTGCAACAGGAATCACATCCGTTTTATGTTTTAGACTCATCCGAATAAAAGAGGATGAAAATCGCTGTAATTGATACCGCTTATCAAAACCTTTTCCGATTCCTGGAACACCTTCTGGATAAATCAATAAATCAGCCTCATTGAAATACATTAAAGTCTCAAAATTCAAGGAAGTCGCATCTATTCCGCCGGCACGTTTCCACATAAAAGGAATCATGTAGGGATTCATCAAGTAGGTTTCTGAAAGCATCGGAGCCGTCAATGGCCGAATAGAACTTCGACCATCTTTTTTAGTGATATGATATAATCCTGCACCAAATATCATCGCATCCCAGGGAAAGGCCATGCCAGAATGATTTCCTGCAAAAATCAATGGTTTATTATTTTCCATCGGTTCAGGATATTCATCAAATCCGATAAATTTTGCACGAAAATAAACTTGATTTATTTTATGAAAAACATTTGATTCCAAACTTTCAACATATTCCGCATCATAGAATTGCGTGTAGATTGATTTATTTTTATTGATAAGGTGTTGAATTTCTTCAGGGCTTAATTTTCGAATATCCTTGCGTTGAAAAACTATTGATGTCATAATAATTTGGTTTTGATTGGCGAGTACCAAATCTAAACATTTTTTTGAAATTCTACAAAACAAAAAAAAACTAACTTGATAATTTCAAGTTAGCTTTTTCACTGTTTATATTTCAATTCAAGTTATCTATTCATTAGCCAAGCTCCAGGATATTCAATTTGAGCTTTTTTTAGTTTAGCGTCAATTTCGCTTGCCTTACAATTGATTTTGATTCCAACACGAATTTTATTGTTATCTATTTTTCTTGAATAAGCTTTATAGCCAACTTTTTTAACATCTTTTATAGCCGTATTCGTATTGTCTTGTGTACTGAAATTACCAATTACAATAATATAATTTTTTGTGTCAGATTCTATTTTTGTAGTCGTAATAGAAGATTTTATAGGTGTTTTAGCATTGCGCTCAAGTTCTGAGTTTACTTTTTCTATCGATTTTTCTGCTATTCCATTTTGTACTTCTTCCGGTACAACCTTACTTTCTTTTGGCGTATCTTGAATAGTTTTATCTTCGTTACTAACTGTTTTTTTGAATGGATTGAATGTCGAGTTTTTATCAATTATATTCGTTTCATTTTCAGTAATCAAATCTGAATCACTATTCACGATACTTGGACTGATTCGTTCCTTGTCAGGATTCGCAAGGCGAGACAACTGAGGAACAGCGATAATAAGTATTAATAAGATGATTAGCGTTCGTAAACTCGGATCTCCCCAAACTCCTGCAAATACCTTGCGTAATTTTGATGGTTTTTTCACAGCAACAGCTGTTGTTATGACGGCTTCTCTCTGCTTTTGTGGGGTGACTTCTTTCTTCTCCCGTCTGCTGATCGGATGTCTTTGGAGTTTTGGTAATCCAAAAGAATCCTCTAAAAAGTTCTGATTGCTTGACGCAAACATGATTTTACTATTCCGATTATCTAAGTATAACCGACCTACATTTGGAACAAAAACCGCCTTTTTTTGTAAATCTTTTTTAACTGTCTGCACATAATTATCTACGACTTTAACGGCTGCTCCGAAAGTTAAGTCATATTCTTCAACAAGACTTTGTATTAATTTATCATCATGGAAAGTAGAGCTGGAGTCAAAGTGTAATTCTTTAGAAGGAGGTAAAATATTTCCATATTGATCAATCATCGTTTCTCTATACGATGAATGAAAGCCACCTAAACCAGGAATATTAACCTGATTGTGCTTATAAAGTAATTCAGAAATATGTGAGGCGATATTAATTTCCATTAATTAAAATACTTAGATGTAAATCATTAAATTACGTATCCCAAAGATACGAATTTATTATTAAATATGATATTGCACTGATAAGAAGAGGTAAACACATTTATCAAAATGATAATACGATATAAAGTATAGAGGCTAAAAACAATAGTCATTAATAATAGGTTGATTGGTAATTATTAATGGAGATAAGTTTTATCTCAGAATTTTAAGTTTTCCAAAAAGTAGCTTTTTAATTTTAATGAGATTTTATTCATTTAAACTTTGATTATTATCAATAAGAGCCGACAAATATTTGTTTGTAGGTAATTTTTTTCTAAAAATTAGAACTGTTTTGTCACTTTGAGGAAACCTTTCGTAAATATGTTAAATAAATTTTTAACACTTCCGATAACAGAATATTTGCCATAGCTTTAACATTGCAAAATAATAAATTGTAAATTTTAATTAATGTAAACCATGATAATTGCATCCTTTAAAAAATCCTAATTTGCTGTATTTCAATAGATAAAACTATCTTCAAATAAAAAAATTATCCTTTTGTTTATTTAAACTTTTAACTTATTTTTGAGCCGGATTTTAACAATGTGTCACAAAGGCACATTTTAACATTGATTGAATTAAGTTCTAAAATCATAAAAGTCAATTCATTATGGCAAACATTGGTCGCATTAAGCAGATAATCGGACCTGTTGTGGACGTTAGTTTTTCAGAAAAGGGCTCTAAATTGCCTAAGATTCTTAATGGTCTAAAAATCACTAAAGAGGACGGTTCTGTGTTCATTTTCGAAACACAGCAACACTTAGGAGAAGATAGCGTTCGTGCTATCGCAATGGACTCAACGGAAGGTTTAACTCGTGGAATGGAAATCGTAGATATGGAATCTCCTATTACTGTCCCTATCGGAGATGCGATTAAAGGTCGTTTGTTCAATGTAGTTGGCGAACCGATTGACGGTTTACCTGCTCCAAAAGCAATTGGTAGAGTCTCTATTCACAATACGCCTCCTCTTTACGAAGAATTATCAACAGAAGAGGAAGTACTTTACACAGGTATCAAAGTAATTGACTTAGTTTGCCCTTACTTAAAAGGTGGTAAAATTGGTTTATTCGGTGGTGCAGGTGTTGGTAAAACCGTATTAATTCAGGAGTTAATCAATAATATCGCAAAAGCTTATGCAGGTATTTCTGTATTTGCAGGTGTTGGAGAGCGTACTCGTGAAGGAAACGATTTGATGCGTGAGATGTTAGAAGCGGGCATCATTAATTACGGTGAAGGTTTCATGCACTCTATGGAAGAAGGTGGATGGGATTTATCAAAAGTGAATATTAAAGATTTAGAGGAATCTAAAGCGACATTCGTTTTTGGTCAGATGAACGAACCTCCTGGAGCTCGTGCAAGAGTTGCCTTGACAGGTTTGGCAATTGCGGAATATTTCCGTGATGGAGATATGAATGATCCAAACGGTGGAAAAGATATCTTGATGTTTATTGATAATATTTTCCGTTTTACTCAAGCAGGTTCTGAAGTATCAGCCTTATTAGGTCGTATGCCTTCAGCGGTAGGTTACCAGCCAACATTGGCCACTGAGATGGGTTTAATGCAAGAACGTATTACTTCAACTAAACGTGGTTCTATTACTTCAGTTCAAGCGGTATATGTACCTGCGGATGATTTAACGGATCCAGCTCCTGCGACAACTTTTGCCCATTTAGATGCAACAACGGTACTTTCTCGTAAATTAGCTTCTTTAGGTATTTACCCAGCGGTAGATCCTTTAGATTCTTCTTCACGTATTTTGAATCGTGCAACTTTAGGTGATGAGCATTATGATACAGCTCAACGTGTAATGGAAATTTTACAACGTTATAATGAGTTACAAGATATCATTGCTATCTTAGGTATGGAAGAACTTTCTGACGAGGATAAAATGGCAGTAAATCGTGCAAGACGTGTACAACGTTTCTTGTCTCAGCCGTTCCACGTTGCAGAACAGTTCACAGGTTTAAAAGGAGTTTTAGTGCCTATCGAAGAAACTATTCGTGGTTTCAATATGATTTTGGATGGTGAGGTAGATCAATATCCAGAAGCAGCATTTAACTTGAAAGGTTCTATCGAAGAAGCGATTGAAGCAGGTCAGAAAATGCTTGCAGAAACAGCTTAGTTTTAACTAAAAATTGGGAATGATAAGTTAGAAGTTCCTCAATTATAAAATATACAGATGGGAATTGGGAAACTTTTCCTAATTCCCATTCTTTTTTAGTTAGTTTTTAGTGATTCGTAAGTTTGTATAAAGTACGAATCACTCATCACTAATTAATAATCACTAATCATTATGAAATTAGTTGTTTTAACACCTGAAAAGGAATATTTTAATGGCGAAATCGAAGCAATCAAGGTGCCGGGTGTTGCAGGTAGTTTCGAGATTTTGAAAGGTCACGCTCCGATTGTTTCTGCTTTAACCAGAGGAACAATTAAAGTAACTAAAACGGAAGGCGGAAAAACCAGCTTTATGATTACAGGCGGTTTCATTGAAGTATTAAACAATGAAGTTTCTGTTTTAGCATCAGGTGTGATTACAGCGTAAATTTTAATTGACGTTGTCAATTTTTTAATAAAAAAAGCCATTTCGACGATTATTGTTGAAGTGGCTTTTTTTGTTAAAAAAATAAAATAAAACTCAATCTTCCTCCCCAAAATCCTTCACTTCATCATATTTAATCAAATACGTTTTAATCTCGACCTCATTAATCACCTCTTTTCCTTGACAACGCCCGGCATGTCAATATAATCTTCAATACAATCTTCAATAAAAACGATGTAAATGCCTTCCGAAATGCCTTTGCGATTGCAATAGTCGTATGAATAAAATCTTAAAAAGTAATAAGCCAAAAACTTATCGCCTTTTTTATTTCATATTACAAAAAAAGCAA
>Ga0209712_10002756_pt1 | contig 14403 bp, 14 predicted proteins | sample ArcOceMetagenome_FD_187443 | JGI IMG/M metagenome (GOLD analysis project Ga0209712, IMG submission 187443) | Marine eukaryotic phytoplankton communities from Arctic Ocean - Arctic Ocean - Greenland ARC118M Metagenome (SPAdes) (version 2) | ecosystem: Environmental > Aquatic > Marine > Oceanic...
AGAATGAGCGTGATAAGAATTGCTCCAACACGCATTAGATTATAAGCGTAAAATGCATAAGTTTTTTTATCAGGGTCATATTGCAAACAAAACAATAAGACTCTATCCATTACTGATCCAATCTTTCCTTCACTTGCATCGACAAGTGAAAGTCTTAATACTCTTGGAAGAATTGCAAGACCATAATGATAATAAGATAGAACCCCTTTAGGAGTTAATACATATGCAGCAGCTGCATGTGCCCACTCTTGTTCTTCATTATTCCAAGCATATCTAAAGCCAATTTCTTTAGTAATTTTATCAACGTTTTCTTGTTTTCCAGTTAGAAAGTGCCATCCCTCGCCCGCACCTTCAACATTATACTGTTTTAGATAAGCTGCTTTTTTCATTTTAGCAACTTGACTAGATTCAGCTGGATCAATTGAAATCGCGACGAATTCATAATCCTTACCAATCTTTAATTTCAGTTCTTTAAATGTATTTAGAAGAGTATTTAAATGTGTATTACACAGCGTTGGACACTTGTAATAGATAAGCATCATAAAAACTGGTTTACCACCAAAGTACTTTGCTAGTTTTACAGATTCTCCATTTTCATCAATGAATTCATTACTTAAATCAATTGATTGACCAAGATGTTCATCGATACCGATATCATTGAAAAATGCAGGCTTTTCATTTTTAATTCCGCTATTTTCCTTAGCAATATCCAAAGGTCCAGATCCTCCGATAGCAAAAGAATCAGCAACAAATGTTAGTTGCAATAATAGTACTAGGAATACAAATTTTTTTTGAAACAATTTTAATCCAATAAGAATACAACCAATAAAATAGCCGGAAGTAATTGATAATATTTATTAAGGTTATTATGAATTTATATACTTAACTAGGCAAGTACTAAATACTTGGCAAGTAATAAACAATGTTAAGACATAATTATTTTTTTGGATAAAAACTATGAAGTGCATTAAGAGTTAATACTAATAATAAACATGCTCCCAGCTGATGCGCAACAGCAAGAGAAATCGGAACAAGCATTACTAGTGTTGAGATACCTAAAAGAAACTGAACAAATACCATAAAGACTATAAGTATAAGTGATCGCTTTTGAATAAAGTTAGAGATATTTCTACTATTAATAAGAAGTCCAATTGAATAAATAAATAATACCCACCCGAGTGTTCTGTGAATAAATTGAATCATAGTATTATTTTCAAAAATAATATTGAAAAAACTAGATCCAACAAGTGCAGAGTCAGCAATCCACTGGCTCCCCATTTTTGGAAATGTATTATAGCTTAAACCCGCATCGAGACCTGCAACAAAAGCTCCATAGATAATTTGAAGGGAAAGTAAAACAAGGAAAATGACTAAAAGTTTAAAGGTTCTTGGATGTGAATCTAGTTTTAATTCTTTTTTCACAAGCGAAAATATAATCCAAAAGATATAGCCGATAATAAGAAATGCTAATCCTAGGTGAGCTGCCAATCTAAAGTGACTAACATCAGGCCTATCAACCAAGCCTGACTTCACCATATACCAACCCATAAGACCTTGCATTCCCCCCAGAATAAAGGCCACGATTAGCTTTTTATTTAACTTCTTATCTAGTCTTTTTCTAACTAAGAAATAAACGTAAGGAAAAAAGAAGGCCATACCAATAAGCCTACCAAATAAACGGTGAAAATATTCCCAAAAGAAAATTGATTTGAATTCACTTAAAGTCATATCAGAGTTTATTTTTTGATACTCAGGATAGTTTTGATAATCAGCAAAGGCTTTTAACCATTCAACTTCACCAATTGGTGGGACTGCTCCCATCAAAGGCTTCCAGTCTACCATCGATAAACCGGAGTCAGTTAATCTAGTAATCCCTCCTATCATCACCATCGTGAAAACCATAACACATACGATTAGGAGCCAAATGATGATAGAACGGTCATACTTTAATTTCATATATTACTTTTTAGCTAGTTTTATACAATTTTTTATATCTGCAGCTGTTTTTTTAGACTTTTCAAAACAAGCAATTTTTCCTTTTGGTTGTTTCTTTTTAGAGTCTATATACTTAAGCATTGCCTGAATTTGTGCTTTGTCTAGCTCTTGGTCTGCCATCTGATTTGGTTTGTATAAAGCATAAACTTTCGCCGCGACAGGATCAACTTTCTCATAACCAGCCTCTTCATCATCACCCATAAACATCCCTTCAGGATAGTTTACGAACTTAACAAGCCAGTCTAAATTTCTTCTTTTTGAAACTCCAGCAAGATCTGGACCTTGAAGCTTTTTACCAGCAAGATCAACATCACCATTACCGATTGAATGACAAGTAGCACAATTTGTCTTAAATTCTTTTTCTGCGTCCCATGCCATTACTTGAGCAGAAAACATTACTAATGTGAACATTGTTAAAATTTTAGTTTTCATTTAATACCCCTTAGGTTTTATACTTTTAATAAATAACTGTTTAAATTTTAGCTGTTTATAACTAATTATTTTACAATTGTAACCCATAAATAACTTTGATTCAGCTCAACAAATGTTAATTAAACAAAATCTCTCACAGTAAATAATTCCTATTTACTTGCATTGTATAAAACTCTATAGATCCCTTATAGAGGACCGATAGGGGTTGTAACAAAAACTTCGATGGAAAAGGAATTCTAATGAAATTAAAAATGCCATACGTTTTATCGTACACGCTTATGTTTATGATGCTATTTGTATCAACCTCATGTCTAAATCAAGGCGAGACTCCAAAGATACCAGGAATTGATGGACCCAATTTGAATATTGTGGATGGTAAGATATTATTATCTGTGGGACTAGAGAATATTGATCTTCCAGGTGCGTTAACTCTTCCAATTCCAAAACTTAAAAACTCTACTGTTACTTTAGGTACAAGGTTTCAAGGCGGAACAATGATTCAAATCGCTTTTGACCTAAATGATGTAGAAAGTGATCGATTTAGAGTTGTCCCAAGTCAGACGATGCCTGATGGACGAGCATTTCCATTTATAATGGGCGGAGAGCTTCCAGCTTTAGCTTTTAATATTCCAAAAGCCTTCGATATGACTTTTTATGCTTCTAAAAGAGCATTTGGATTCTTCTTACCTTTAAAACTTCCAAGTGACTTTCAAATTGGTGGCACAATTGCTTTGAAAATTAATGGTAAACAATTTGGAGTTTTCTCAGTTGTTGGCAATAATGGAGAGGGTGAAGGCTCAGGATTAGTTCTGATGCTAACACTTGAACAGATACGCAGCAACCCAGATGTTAAGACGTTACTTAAGTTCTCTAAGAAAAGAAGATTCAAAAATAAAGTATTCTAAATCATTTAAATTATACGCCTCAGACTCACAATCTGAGGTTTTCACATATGTTAAATATCTAAATTAAAACATGTAATTTTTTCAAATCTCTATTATCAAATCTTCTAAAAGTGTAAAATTCAGGCAATTAAAATATAAAACCTAAAGGGTTTAAAATATGAAAAAGCTTTGTTTATTGCTTTTAACTTTCACTCATATATTGAGTTGCGGAAAAGACGTTCAAAAGGACGAAAAGAAAGCAAGCTTTATGGAAGGCCAAACTCAGGAGTCGAGTTCGATTTCTCCTGCAGAACATTTAATATTAAATATTGAAAAGTGTGACAGCTTATACTTAGAAACAAAATTAAAACAATACAATGTTGATCCAAATTATATTTCAAAAACTGGAGATAGACTCATTGTTCTAGCAGCAAAAAGAGGTATACCAAAATTTATTGAATTACTTGTAAATGAAGGCGCTGATATAAATCTAAAGAGTGAAAACGGAGATAGTGCAATTACTGTTGCAGCAAGAGTTGGCGATAGTGAATTTGTAGAAACACTCCTAACTTTAAATGCAAATATAAATTCAAGAACAAAAAGACAAGAAACTCCTCTACTCATATCGATCAAAAATGGTAATGAAAAACTAGCAAACAGACTAATTCTTGCTGGTGCAGACATGAGAAATATAGATGGAAATAAAAACAATGCTGATGACTATTCAAGAGTGATGCAATTAAAATCGACAGTAAGTCTAATTAAAGATGTGTCAAAAGTTAATAGTAGAGGAATTTCATTTACTCATTTAAATGAAATTTCACAAACTGGAAGACTACAATCTCTAGAGTATGTTCTAAATAACTTTAAAGTTGAAGATGTTATAAATGGAAATGAATACATTAATAAAATTCTATTAATTGAAGACTCAATAAATAGAAATGCCGTTTTGGATTTAGTTATTAAAAGTGGTATATCAGTTAATCCTTACAAAAAAGATAAAAGAGTTGCTCTAATTACAGCAACGATTAATAATGATGCCACTACAGTAATTAAGTTATTAGGCGCTGGAGCAAACCCCAACTCACAAGATTCAAATCAGTATCCATCTATGCACTATGCTACTAATAGTTTTTCGTATGACATTATTAGATATCTAGTAATAAATGGAGCTGACACATATTATAACGTTTACTATGGAACAAAAATTTATCAAAGAAATACATGCAAAAATCTTCCAAATGGTAAAAGAAGAATGACTAAAGAAAAAAGAGGAAAACTCGAAGAAATCGAAAAAATTATGGACTGTCGCAGGCCTTGGTAAAAGGTGCCACCCAAAAAAGTAATAACATTCCAGGAATTGCAAAAGCCGTACAAGTATAGAAATAATGTGTATACCCTATTCCACTTGTTTGACCGAAAAATGAAAAGAATAATCCATCAGTTGCCTTAATTCCTTCAATCATAACTCCAGATACAATACCAGAAAAAGCTTTTGGGATAGCAAACAAAGATGTAAGAAGAGCGTACTGAGTTCCAGTAAAATTTTTATTACTATTTTTAGCTATAAATGCCATAAGAGCTGCTGACCCTAAGCCTACTCCAAGATACTCAAAGCCCACTACAACACCTAAGGCCCAAAGATTTGGTCCTATTTCATTTAGAAAAGCGAAGCCTAAGATAGAAGCCATTTGTACGAAGCCAAAAATCCATAATGATTTGTTGATACCAATTTTAAACATCAATACACCACCAAAAAAGCCACCAATAATCATTGACCAAACACCAACAATTTTTGCAACAGCTCCAATTTGAGAAGTACTAAAGCCTACATCTAAATAAAAGGGAGTAATAAGAGAAGTGGCCACTGTGTCGCCAAACTTATAAAAGAAGATAAATGATAGTATTGATAGGCCTGTTTTAACACCACCATCACGAGTAAAGAACTCTTTAAATGGTTCAACAATTGCTTCTTTGAGAGTTGCAGGAGCAACAATTTCTTTAGCAGCTTCAGTAATTTTTAAAGTATAAATAACGCCTACAATCATAAATAAAGCAATTAAAATGATTACAAATCTCCAGGGCATATAATCAGCTAATATTAGTCCAAGGCCCCCGGGAATGAAGCCTGCTAGTCTATAAGCATTAGCGTAATATGAATTACCAAGACCTAGCTCTCCATCAGGTAAGAGCTCTCTTCTATAAGCATCAAGGGCAATGTCTTGAGTTGCAGAAAAGACTGCAATCGCAAAACCTATATAAAGAATCATATTGAGATTATCTGTTGGGTTAAAAAAAGCTAAAAATATCATTGAGGCCATAATACCAATTTGTGTTATTAGCATCCACCCTCGGCGTCTTCCTAAGAAAGGCGGAACATATCTATCAAGAAGAGGAGACCAAACATATTTAAATGAGTATGGAAGTAAAACTAATCCAAAAAATCCTATCGTTTTTAGATCAACGCCCTCAGACCTAAGCCAAGCTGGAATAAGTTGAATAATAAAATAGATTGGAAGACCTGCTGTAAAACCATTAAAAATACAATTAAGCATTCTCTTATTTAGGATTGCTTCTTTTAACGACATTTTTTTCTGATCACTAGACATAAGTTTGCTCTTTATAAGTAAACGCTTTTTCCATAAAGTTTCTATTTTTAGATTTTTCTTTTTTGGTTATAGCTAGACCAAAGTTTATTTTTTTTAATTCCTTTCCAATAGCTTTTGCTAAAAGTGGAGGTACTGCATTTCCAATTTGTCTAAACTGAGCAGTCTGGCTTCCTTCAAAAATAAAATTTGCTGGAAAACTTTGGCAAGTTGCGGCCTCTCGTGGCGTTAGGTATCTTGGCTCTTTTGGATGATAGTACATTGTTCTAGATGTAAGGATTGTTGGAGCAGGTTTATCCCAATCAAGTCTTTGTAATCTAGTTTGGCGAAATCTTTTTTCATTCATCTCTTCCCATATAACATCAAATCTTAATTTTTTTGGAAGATATGCTTTTTCATCACGCTCATATCTTATCCCTGCACCTGCAGGAATATGTTTTAAACGTTTTTCATCTAGCTTATTTTTTAAAATGGCCATATCAGTATTATGATTATGAATCTCACCTTTTTTAGTATGCATATGATTCAAAGCTTCTTTCACAGTAATTAAAGCTTTTTTACCTCGAACACCGTGACTAATTTTTGGAAAACTAGGTTCAGCATTTTTAACACCCATAATGATTGTTCTTCGTCTTTTACTTGGAACTCCGTACTCATCAGCACTCATTACACGGGCGTCCATATGGTATCCAAGCTTCTCAAAAGATTTAAAAATATTATCAAGAGTCTTTTCATTTTTCTTAGCAAGTATTCCAGTTACATTTTCAAATAAAACAATTTTTGGATTAGTTAATTTTACGATTCGGATAAACTGTTGAAAAAGATCATTTCTTGAATCACCAGCGTCACCTTTTCCTACTGTAGAAAAGCCTTGGCAAGGAGGTCCGCCAATGACCATATCAATAGAATCAATATCAACTAATTGAGAAAGTTCTTTTTTCTTTAATTTATGAATATCTATGCAAACACCTTTTGCATGTTTATGATTTTTTTCAAAACTCATCACAGCTGCTGCATCAAAATCAACACCCAATAAACACTTATGGCCTGCCATCTCCATCCCGGTAGAGAAACCACCACAACCACTGAAAAGATCGATAAAGTTATATTTTATTTTGCTCATTTGTTAAACTCTTTTGATTTAGTTAAGTTATTGATTATTCTAACTATTTCCGAACATTTCTGTCCAGAATTTTCTAAATATAAATCCTTATTACGAGACGTGTCACCCCTAAGTAAATGTATCTGAGATTTTGATATATCAAAGCACTTAGATAAAAATCTTATAAGCTCCAGATTTGCGGCCCCTTCAACAGGAGGAGATTTTATTTGTATTTTAAGTCGAGCTGGTTCACCGTACTCACCAGTAAATTCATTTTTCGACGCCCCTGGCTGTATATAAGTGTTCAGAAGAATACCATCGTCTTTTTGGGTGATCCATGTTTTCATATTTTTATGTTATCAATCATCATCCCTACATTCAATGAGATAAAAAATGGGTATATCCAAAAAAATTTTCCTCTTTTAAAAAATACGAATGATGTGGAAGTCATCTGTGTTGATAGTAAAAGCTGTGATGGAACTGTTGAGTTGATAAATCAATATGGTTTTAAATTAATTCAAATAGATTCTACATCGCGAGCTGCAAGATTAAATGCTGGTATATTAGAGTCTACAGGGGATATGATTCTTCTGCACCATCCAAGAAGTCTACTTAGTGTATACGCTATTCATGAACTTAAATTAGAACAAGATGAGTTATACTGGGGAGCCTTCACTCATAAATTTGATATGAATCATAAGCTCCTTAAATTTACCTCATGGTATTCAAATCATATCCGGGGCGACAAGAGAAAGATTTTTTATTTAGATCATTGCATATTTGCAAGAGCTGAAATACTAGAAGAAATTGGCCCAATCCCCGAAGTAGATATTTTCGAAGACACAGAGCTTTGTAAGATGCTGAATACAGTTTGTGATCCAATTAGACTTGATCCATTTAGTACAACAAGTGCAGTTCGTTTTTTAAAAAATGGTATTTGGACACAAGCGATTAAAAATCAAGTATTAAAATGGAAGTATTACTTTAAAGTAGATCATAAAAGATTAAATAAAGAATATGAAAAGAAGGTAGCTCTTAATGCAAAATATAATTCAGATAGAGACTCTTAGGCCTTTAGCATTTGTAATTATCATCGCGATAGTTTTGGTTTTACAATCAAAGATCCCGGCGTTTAAAAATATTTATCCTAAAAGAAAAACTACAAATACATTTTTGCTTCTTTACTCTATCTTACTTATGAGAATTTTTATTCCTTTTACAATTATAGGAATACTTGGGATTACTGCTAATATAAGACCTGATTATTTACGCCTAGAAACAGTTCCACTTTATTTTCAAATACCACTCGTTATTATTATTTTCGACTTTTTAATTTATTGGCAACACAGAATGTTCCATATATTCACACCCCTTTGGAAACTTCATAAAGTTCATCACTCAGATACGGAAATGGATTTCACGACTGGTTTTAGATTTCATCCAATTGAGATTATAATATCCGCTGTCTATAAAATGTTTTTCCTCTTTATTTTATGGCCTGTACCTGAGATCTATATGGCCTATGAAATAATCCTAAGTTCAATGGCGATATATAATCATGGAAATATAAAGCATAAAGACTCGACGGACTTTTGGCTTAGGAAGCTTATTGTTACACCGGCCATGCATTTCCCTCATCATGATACATCTAATAGACTTATGAATATGAACTATGGAAATTTTTTAAGCGTATGGGACAAGCTATTTAAGACTTATACGGAAGACAAAATTGATACATTTGGAGTAGCAGATGTTAACCAAAAAGAATCAGCTGATATGAATTATCTAATATTGTCACCCTTTAAAAAAAAGAATTAAGTCCCCCTATTTGATTTCATTTAGTGCCCAGTCGTATTCTAGCCATTCAACTGTAGCGCCCTTAGGAACTTTTAGTTCAGATGAAACATAGTTTAAATACCCTTTATACTTGGCATTAAAGTCAGCACCGTACCATTTAAATATGGCCGAAAGATAAAGAACACTTTCCTTACTATCATAATAGTTTTTAAGCTTATTATTTAAGAAGTGTACAGCAGCTTTTTCAAGTTGAATATTCAGAGTCTTTCCAACAAAAGCAGACTGTAAAAGAGAAGGACAACTAATACTTGCACAGTTTACTGCAAAATGAATTCTAGGCTCTTTAAATTGTTTTCTAATAGTATCGTGCTCAATATTATCGAGGCTCATTTCTTTGTTAAATAGTTTAATGAAATCTTTATTCCAAGCACTACTAAAGATTGAACCTATATCCTTAATAGTTTTAAGCGGATAATTATTTATAATAAGTTTCACAGTATAAGCATTATAAGCATTAATCCAAAAAGCTAATTGATCGTCTTTTGAGAATTTTTTAAAGTCTTCTTTAGATAATGACTCTAAGTCTGATAAATAGCTTTCAAGTAGTTTTACTTCCTTCTTTAATGCTGAATATTTAAAAAGAACTTGATCATCCACCATTGAGCTATAAGTTTTTAATATACTATCCCATTTAGAATGTTTTTGATCAAAAGCATATGTATTTAGTGTTATTAAAAAGAGTAATAGATATTTCATTTTCTTCTCCATGCATGGAATTTTTCGACCCAAATTAGTAAACCTACAGGTGCATTATTTTTCTTCCAAATACCAGCTGCATATTTATTTGCTTCACTCATTGTTGGATAACTATGAATTGTTCCTAATATACTATTTAAGCCTTTTTTAAATTTCATAGCAGTCACAAATTCAGTTAATAACTCACCAGCACCGACTCCTACAATTGTTGCACCTAAAATATTATCTGAACCTTTTTTAGTAAGAACCTTAACAAAGCCATAATCACTTGAATCAGCAATAGCACGATCTAAATCATCCATACCATACTTTGTAATATCAAACTCAATACCCTGCTCATTGGCCGTTAATTCAGTTAAACCAACTGTAGCAACTTCAGGATCTGTATATGTACACCAAGGTATAACTGAATAATCAACCTTGAACTTCTTAAATGGACTGAATAGAGCATTTACAGCACAGTACCAAGCTTGATGAGCGGCAGTATGAGTAAGCTGATATGGTCCGGTAACGTCTCCACAAACATATATATTAGGATAGTCAGTTTGAAGAAATTCGTTTGCTTCTATAGTTCCATTTTTACGAGTAGTGATATTTAAGTTCTCTAAACCAAAACCATTTAAATTAGCTTTCCTTCCAACAGCAATAAGAACTTGATCAAAAGGAACCTCTACATCTCCCTTATCTGTTTTACATATAAGGAGGTTTTCTTTGAATTCCTGTGCTTGATGTCCAGTTAAGATGTTTACGCCTTCAGCTTCAAGTCTTTTAGTAACTTCAACTGATACATCATAGTCTTCACGGGGCATTATTCTTGATCCCATTTCAATAACAGTAACTGAACTTCCAAGTCGATTAAAACTCTGGGCCATTTCAAGACCGATAGGCCCTCCGCCTAGAACTACAAATCGTTCTGGTTTTTCATTAATTTTCCAAAGATTATTTGAAGTTAAATACTTTATATCCTGAATTCCCTTAATTGGCGGAACAAAAGGAGAAGCTCCAGTAGATATAGTAATATTCTTCGTCGTTATTATTTTTCCATTAACTTCAACTTCCCAAGGAGAGATGATTTTTGCGTTCCCTGTAATACAATCAACACCAAGCTCCGTGTATCTTTCAATTGAGTCATGGGGCTCAACTTTTGCTATAATTTCATGGACTCTGTTCATCGCCTTTTGAAAATCAATAGATTCGATACTTGCATTAATTCCAAACTCTTTGGATTTCGTTATAGTGTGAGCAACTTTGGCACTTTTAATTAAGGCCTTAGATGGTACACAACCAGTATTTAAACAATCTCCACCCATCTTATCTTTTTCTATAAGTGCAACTTTTGCTTTAACAGCTGCAGCAATATAAGAAGTAACAAGTCCAGCTGCTCCAGCTCCAATAACAACCATATTATAATCAAAGTTCTTTGGTTTGTTCCATTTCTTATAAATTTTTCTAGATTTGAGAATCATTATAATTTTCTTAGATCCAATTGGTAACATTCCAAGTAGTGCAAAAGATAAGAGCATCTCGATACTTAAGATTCCTGATAGAGAGTCTATCTTACTTAACTGAACACCAGCATTAACGTAAACAGCAGTTCCTGGCAGCATTCCTAGTTGAGATACGATATAAAAAGATGCAGTCCTAATTGTTGTGAGTCCCATAACCATATTGATCATAAAAAAGGGAAAGATTGGAACAAGCCTGAGTGTAAATAAGTAGAAGGCTCCTTCTTTCTCTATTCCATCGTTAAAAGTTTTTAGTTTATCTCCAAACTTTGATTGAATAGAATCTCTAAGTACTGTTCTTGATATTAGAAATGCTAATGTAGCTCCAATTGAACTTGCAAAAGAAACTAAAATAAGTCCTTTAGTGAAGCCAAATATACTTCCTCCTAAAAGAGTAAGAATAGCAGCTCCAGGAAGAGATATCGCCGTCGCAATTATATAGATAGAGGAATAAATGAGGATAGTAAGAGCTGTGTTTTGATTATAGTATTCTATAAATCTAGCTTGGTTCGCCTTTATATAGTCTAAATTTAGGTAGAGGCCCAAGTCGAAGTAGAAGAAGACGGCCAAAATAATGACAATAATGCTCAGTAATAATATTTTTTTCATTTTACACCTTTTGTATAAGTGTACTTAACTTCAAAAATATTACAAATTACTGAGCTTTTGCGTAAATGATCTAAATCATATCAATCACCCGACTGCGTCATGTCTTTAAATTTCTTATTATTTAGTTTTGCAGCATAGTTAGTTCTTGATACTCGTCTATCTATTACCTTAACAAAATAGTAGTAGCCATCTCTATCCACCATGTACATTGCACCATCAGCATACACAAAATAATTATTACCAAAGTGCACAGGAAGTTCATGTGATCTATCTTTATCAATTTCAAGATTTACTTTAAGTTTTCTATTTTCAGTTCCTCTATTTAAAGTTCCACTGGCTGAAATAGTATGAATATTCTTTTCAATATCAAAGAAGTAATTTCCACCAGATCTAACAATTGATTCTGAAGAGTTTTCAGTCTCATTTCGATAGACTGTAGAAAAGTATTGCTTATTACCAGTAGCATCTAAAAGAGGAATTAGATTTCCATTAGCATCATAAGAGATATTTCCGTTGGCATCTAGCTGAGCCACGATCTCTGTACCAGTTGTATAAACAACACCTGATTTCATAACAAAGTAATTATTTCCAATAATCTCTATATCTTTAACACTATCAACAAGCTCCATAGTCTTATCAGCATAGAAACCTTTGTAATTTATAGTAATTAATTTATCTTCTTTAGTAATTAAGTAATTTCCACCAACAACTTTAAGTCTTGATAAATCATGGTCTCCAATAGACTCGTAATTTATAATTACTCCATCATTTTTAATTATATGAATATGACCAGAACGAGTTATAAAGTAATTTCCTCCATAATACTTTATTTGAGAGTCTAAGCTATAGAACTCTTTATTATAAACATATCCATGAGCATCAATGGTATAAAGCTCATAATCAGATGTTACAAAGTAATTTGCACGAGCTTCTTTAACATCATTATCCATTAAGAATAAATTCTCAACATTAAAAAGTTTAACTTCATCATTAAGTGGGAAATAAGATCTTGTTGTAGAAACTTCTCCATTATCAAAGAAAACAAATGACTGGTTTGTTCCCTCAATTGGTTCTTTAATTTGAAACATCTGAGTAAAACTTAATGTACTAAGAGTTAACAACCCAACGGCCAAAGCTCCACGCATTGAAACTTTTAACTTTCTTCTACCATTCATCTTCATTTTCCTTTCTTTATTTAATCTGTATTTTTTAAAATAAATTCTACTGTTTCTTTCGCCCATTCTTTGGCTTTTTCTCTTTCCGTAGGGCAACTCATATGAACTCCATCACAGTACTTACCGCTAACTCTTGCAACATAGTGATTGCTAGACATAAATTTACATTTATTAGCAATTGCTGAATCTAGGTAATTATATAAAGTCTTTTGATTGGCCTGTGTTTTCTTTTCACCCATGGGTGGTCCAATCCAGATACACTGAGCCTGGATTTTATCAATCATACTAATCATAGATTCAATTTTTTCTTTTCTTTTATTGAAAGCTGGTCTGTTAATTTCACCATTTGAATTTGAAACAGACCTAGCGTCATTTGCCCCAAGAGCAATAACGATAATATCAGGAGTCGCAACGCCTATACTCTCTTTCCACTTTGGATGAACGGCCATATTTGAAATTACATCTTTAAACTTTAGAACAGGGATCTTCTCTTTCCAGTGCGGCTGATTTGGATGACCAATTTCTTTTCCATTTTTAGTAGTTAAAGCATGGTAGATACCACCAGAGAGTTTATAAGACTTCTTATCTATCCAGTGAATTGCAGCACTTGAAGAGTGACCTAGAGTTACGACATTTTGAAATCTTGCACTTAGACCTAATAATCTTTGGACTTCGCCACCAAAGGCGTAGCTTGCGGCGGTATGAGAGTCTCCAATAAATAGTATATTTTTCTTTTCAACTGGAGACGAAAAAGTACTCTGAGAGCTAAATAATAGCCCTATAATCAAACGAAAAATAAGTGATCTTCTCCAAAGCAAATTCATATAGTAATACTAATTTAGGCATAGATTTTTTTCCATCAAAGTTGAAAGAATTACTTAAGTGCCAATTTTTTATACACTTTTAAAGCTAGTTACTAAATAAATCGTATTTCTTACCCACTATTTGCTCTAAAGCACTTCCAGGAGGTATAATAGGAGGATATGGAGATATTAATCAATATGTCCTAGATGAGCAGACCACATTGGAGTAAATATGGTCATGAAAGCACTATTACTAAACTCAAGTTATTATCCTGTCCAGGTTATTGATTGGAAAAGAGCGATGATTCTCTTTTTTACAGGTCGAGCTGAAGTTGTTGAACATCATGAAAATCTAGAAATTAACTCTCCAAATAAGACCTATAAACTGCCCAAAGTGATGCGTCTTTTTGGCAGTTTTAAAAACTTCTCAAAAGTAAAATTTAACAGAAACAATGTTTTCTATCGAGATAAACATATGTGTCAGTACTGTGGAGATAAATTTAAAGCAAGTGAGCTCACTTTTGATCATGTCATACCAAGAAGCCGCGGAGGTCCTACTACTTGGACAAATATTGTAAGCTCTTGTGACAGATGTAATAGTAAAAAAGCAGACAAAACACCAAAGGAGTGGGGAGTAAGACTTATTAACATCCCTATTGAGCCTAAATGGACACCGATTATGGCCTTCCGGCTGACAAGGAATGAAATCGTAGTATTTTCATCCTGGCTCTTCTAAAAA
>Ga0209712_10002758_pt1 | contig 14402 bp, 12 predicted proteins | sample ArcOceMetagenome_FD_187443 | JGI IMG/M metagenome (GOLD analysis project Ga0209712, IMG submission 187443) | Marine eukaryotic phytoplankton communities from Arctic Ocean - Arctic Ocean - Greenland ARC118M Metagenome (SPAdes) (version 2) | ecosystem: Environmental > Aquatic > Marine > Oceanic...
TGTACTAACTTGAGAGCATTAGCGTTCAGAAGCCTACCACTACCGGTTATCTCAGAGACTTGGTGCCTTAATGTCTTCGCACAGGTCTGTGGATTGGAAAAGAGAGGCGCTAGCTGGTTGATCTTCTCAAAGACTAATACAAATATAGTAGCTAGAGATCGTCGAATGAACTGGTTATTCCACTGAAGATTATGGTGATAAAACACAACGTCTGTTAATTCCATAAGGAACTAATAGTTTTCTCATTGTGTGTCAGAGAGGATTTAACTAGAAGGTGGAGGAAGCCCCCCCGAAAATCGATGGCTATCTCTATTTTATGGAGGCGGCGGGAATCGAACTAAGAACGTAAGATGTTGATTATAATAGACTTGTTTTATTTTAAAAACAACGCATGTTACCTCCTGTGTTACATAAAAATCTTCCGCTAATGAGCGTATAAGCATCGCCATGTAGCGGTGAAATAGTGAGCGTATCAATCTGAGTTTCCACCAACTACTGGGCTCCCTTTAGCCCCTCCAGAAGTCCCCCATCCCAAGTGAAAGACCAACCTACAATAGACAAACTGTTTATTGTTTAACTATTTTATCAGCCTATATAGTAGTGTTTAAAAACTATGTTGACAAGAATATAGCATCGAAACGATACTAGTTGGTCTGAATTTAGATTTTAAATAGTCCAACATTAAGCGAGCCCGCAACCGAACCAAACTTGAGGGAATGATCATGAGCATGAACGTCACACAGAAACTGATCCAATCACACCTGGTCCATGGTGATATGGTACCCGGCGAGGAGATTGGGATCCGCATTGACCAGACGCTCACGCAAGACGCCACCGGCACGCTGGTTATGCTGGAGCTGGAGGGTGCGCGAAACTGATGGTGCTCCGTATCTATCGGGTGTGCAGGGGAGGCCTACGAAGACGTCTGTGCTGACACTCTGATGTTCAGTAATGATTATGCCAGTCCCATTCCGGATTTACGATTTGGCAGAAACAGTGCTGCCATAACTGAAACAACCAGTAGTGGACAAATAATCAACGTAAAGCCAAGTTGCCAGCCTACCTGCCCAACGATAATCGGCACCACCGTTGGAAAAACCGCAAAGCCCAGGCTCAGTGGAGCCGACGCGCAAGCAGACAGCGCGCTCACACGCACCTCCTGAGGAAAGATTTCGGCAACCAGAACCGGGAGCACCGCAAGCGAGCCATAAAAAAGTGCGGCGGTGGCGGCGTACCAAATGGCATCTTCAAGACGTGTGTCAGCCACCCATATTAACCCTGTAAGCGCCAGTGCTCCGCCTAAGACCCAAATTACAAACACATCACGCCGTGTGAGTAGATACTCACCGACAAAGGCCGCTATCAGGTATCCGAAAATACCGATGCCATTAGACATGCCGACCAGATCTGCTGCTTCAGAGGGCGTGTAACCGCGCACGTCAGTGAAGTACGTTGGAAAATAAAAAGCGGAACCTGCATAGGCTCCACCAAAAGCGAAATAGGTGGCAATGCTGGCTATAGACTTGCGCCGATGTTCGCGTGAAAACAATGCTTTAAGTGCATGCGGCGCTTCTTTGTCATTAGCTGGCGGTTTTACTTCCGCAACATCACGCAGCAGCCAGTAAAAAAGCCCCGCTATAGGAATAACCAAAAACGCGGCAAAAAACATAGCTCGCCAGCCATGGCTGGCCAGTAGGGGCACAGCGAACATCGAGGCTAGAAACCAGCCAAGCGGATATCCACATTGCAATACCCCCATCGCCAGGCCACGTATCCGTGGTACAACGTTTTCTGCCACATAGGCGTTGGTAATAGGCGCCAGGCCGCTACTGATGCCAAAGCCGAAAGCACGAAAAAGCGTTAGCATAACGACACCGCCGGCGAATCCCTGCAGACCAACCAGTAATGCAGAAACCGCAAGATACAGGCTAAGCATGGGCCCGCGACCAAATCGGTCAACGGCTTGTCCGACAAACAGCAGCAGTATTGATGACAGAACAAAAGAGATGGTAAGGATAATACCTACAGCTTCCAGAGGAAGCTGAAACTCTTTAAGAATTCCCGGTATCGCATACGCAAAGAAAGCCTGGTCCATATTGGTCAGGGTCCAGGCCAAAAGGCTTACGATAAGCACCTTGATATTAGTGGTGCTTCCCAGTAGGCTGCCGGTGTCGCTTACTGCTGCCGTCTTTTCGACTTCTTCGTGACTCATAGGGTATTTCCATTTTTACGGTCGTTGCGAGTGGCTCCGGGCGCGGGTTTACACAACCGGAGCATTAGGCAAAAAACGACCAGCTAATGGTGCTAGGCTTCAAAGGGGGTTTTTATGCCCCCGCCATGCCTGAAATGATATTTGATGTGCTCCTACATATTATAGGTAACTGAGAGCATGTACTCTCGCGGGGGCAAGTAAATAAATGCACCAAGTGACCGCGCTCCGGAGTTGATGTCTGTTTCATCGGTAAGGTTGCGTGCAGAAAGGCGTACCTGCCAGTTCTCGCCATAAGACATCCCAATGTAACCGTCGGTGCGGTCGTAGGCTGAGATGATGAAGTCGTTAGTCGCGCCAACTTGGTAGTCATCTGTGCTGAAGTAGTTTGCTCCAATCATCAACTCGGCACCTTGGCTACCCAGTGCAAGCGGTAATCGATAGTCGAAGCCAACAGTGTACGAGTAGTCCGGTGTTTGAGGTACGGTCACGTCCGGGTTGTTGAAAATAATTGCCGACTTTGCCGGTGCTGCACCGGGGTCAAGGTTCTTGTATTCGCTGTCTAGCAATGCGCCGTTAGCGAACAGAGTCAAACCATCTGTTGGAACCCAGGTGATCTCGAACTCAATGCCGGCAACTTCTACATCACCCGCATTTTGTATCGGGAAAGACGTTCCACCATTGGTGGTAGCGTTGATCTGAGCATCGTCGGTGACCGCCCAAAAGTAGTTCGCATTGGCCCGCAGCTTGTCGTTAAACATATCGGCCTTCAAGCCCAACTCATAGGTCCAGTTCGTCTCTTCAAAGTAAGGCGTCTTGGCATCATTCAGGCCAAAAATGGTAATGGCCGTGAAGCCGCCAGACTTGAATCCGCTGGATGCTGACGCATAGACCATGCCGTTATCGATGATGCCGAAATCATCGAAGGTATAGTTCAAAGCGAAGCGCGGAGTAACTGCGTCGTATTTTTCATTAAGGTCTACAGAGTCTATGGCTGGAATCGGTAAGATCGCTGAAGGTAGCCCTGTGAATTCGGTGGAGAAGTCTTTATCGTCTTCCGACCAGCGTATGCCAACCGTGGCCTTCAGAGCGTCGGTCAAGAAGTAATCGGCCTGTGCAAATAACGCAATTGAGTCAGTTTCGGCTGCAATATCGCTATATGAGGTTGGTGTGAAGAACTGCCACGCAAACTCCTGATCAGATGTCTCCCGAAAGAAATACGCGCCGGCTATATAGCTCAATTTGTCATCCATGGCAGTGGACGAGAATTGGAACTCCTGGCTGTATTGATCCACCTGTGCGTTCGACCCAGCCATGATGCCGCCATAACCACTGAAGTCGGTCGTCCATTCTTCATCTGTTTTTACGTAACCAGTGATCGATTGCAGCGAGCCACCCAATACGTCCCAAGTCATTTTTAATGTGGCAATGGTCTGAGTTAGTTCAGCTTCCGGCTGTGAGGCTATGCCCGGTTGACGGGGCAGGTTAGGCGTACCTACTTTATAATCTCCGAATGTGGGTACGATATCGTCAGTACTGTAAACTTGATCGCCGGCGCGATTTGGCGTGGTGCCAGAAGGCTGCTGCAGCGAGTCGTTCACGGCTTCAGACCAGCTTAGCGTTGCCACCGCGTCAAAGGTTTCGCTGCCCATGAAGCGCATTTTGCCGCGCAGTGCCGTGTTGCGTTCCAGGCCCCTGTCGTCGCCAGTTACAACATTCTTAAACTGTCCGTCTTTTTCAGTAAATTGCCCTGATAAAGAGGCCGCCCAAGAGTCGTTGATCTTGGTGCCGCCACTCAGGCCAACTCTAACCTGATCCCAGTTGCCCGCGCCCACTGTGGCGTTAAACCAATCTTCATCGCCTGGGTCGCGGGTGACGAATTTGATTGCGCCAGAGATGGTGTTACGGCCGTAAAGCGTGCCTTGGGGTCCACGCAAAACTTCTACTCGCTCGATATCTGCCAGCGCCACGTTGTTAGAACTTAAACGTGCAATATAAACGTCGTCAACGTAAATGCCGAATGGAGATTCAGAAACGACTACTGACGCGTCTGCAACCAATGAGCCACGCATAGACGGAGAAAGGCTGGTTGGCGTAGTAATGTTATTGGTCATTTTCAGGCTGGGCACAAATCGCGCAATGTCTTCTGCCTCTGCCACCAAGCGGTTTTCCAGAGTTTTGGTAGTCAGCGCGCTCACTGATACAGGCACCTCCTGCAGTGAGGCAGATCGGCGCTCTGCGGTAACAATTATTTCTTCAAGACGGCTCGCGCCCTCCTGAGCCAAAGTTGTTGCGGGTACACTTATGGCAAGTGCGAGTGTGGACATCGTCCATAGTTTTTTGTTCATTCTGTCGCTCCTCATGGATGTGGGTACTCTCATTATTTTGGTTAAAGTTTGTTGGATGATTGCTAAAGTTGTTTATCTTAAATATCTAGTCTTGCGTTGATCTGGACGCCAGGTGCTCTTGCAAGAGCACTTGCATGGCCTCTATGCGTCCCTCTGAATCGATGTAGTGTATGTTGTGCACAGCCACTTGCTCTAACCGCTGCAAGTCTGCGTCAGACAGCGTTAGATTGCAGTCGGCGAAGTTACCTTTAAGGTATTCCCAAGGTAGGTATACGCCAGTCCAGGGATGATCAAGTGCCGCCGATTTTGTCCACAAATGTGCTGCGGCGCAGTAGTTGATGGGTACCTGATCTTTAATGGTTTGGATAAACCCAAGAACAAACAGTGCCTGAGGATAGCCGGCATCGGCGGCAGTCTGCAGGAACGGGAGCGATTCTTTGCCTTTGCCCGCGTAGTAAAGCACGCGGCCCAGCTGGTAGTTACTGCGCGCGTGGGCGGGGTACTCTGCAACGGCCTGACGGCAGGCTTTTTCAGCCGCGTCCATATCCATTTCCGCACGGCTTACACCGGGAACAACGCCATCTGGGTCCAGACCGTGACCCGCCTCGCGATCGCACGGGGTCACGGCACTAGCCAAAGTTGGCAGTAGTAGCGCTAGGGTAAGAAGTGCGCCAAGTATGCCTTTAGACAATTTCTTAGTGAACGTAATGGACGTAGTAAGCATAGTATTTCTCCGAGTTATGCGCGGCACTAGACCACGCGACTGGCGATCTGTTGTTGTGTATATTCATGTGCCAGCCGCTGCCCGAGAAGCCGGCCGAAGGTCATGGCCGGCGTAACGCTCATACCACCGGTGAAGGCATTTCCGGACGTCGCGGCCATACCGAGAATCTCGCCGGCGGCGTACAAGCCATCTATACTAGCGCCTGACTCATCAACCACCTGCAGTGCTGCGTTCACATCCAACCCCGCGAAGCCAACAATGCTCCAGCCAACATGCTCCACTGCATAAAACGGTGCCTTCGCAAGCGCTAAGGGACGATGCTCACGTGCAAATGCATCGGGTGCGCCAGAGTCAACGGCGTCGTTAAATTCGCCAATGCTGCACTGTAGAGTCTGCGCATCACAATCAATTTTTTTCGCCAAGGCTGACAGAGAATCTGCACTGCGAAAGGCAGGATCTTTGTTAAAGCGCGGTGCAATCTCGTCCCAGCTGTGCTCAGTGAAAAAAGACGGTGCCGCCTCTCTTATGCCCTCATCGAAAATCGCCCAAAAGCGCATTCCCGGTTGTTTGAGTAATTCGCGCTCACGACGGTCAACGCTTGGGTCATCCTCGCGCATAAAGCGCCGGCCGTCTGAATCTACGTAGACTTCCCAGGGCTGACGGAATTGCGGGTATGTTTGTGTCAGAAAGGTATAGCCACCATGGGCGCTGGAGTCGGGAACAGCGGCGAAAGATGGCAGGTAGTCGTCACGATTTACAATGCGGGCGCCTATGTTTCGCGTGGCCACTAACCCCTGCCCCTGAGAATGCTCGTTTGCTCCTCCGTACAAAGGCTTGCCGCCGCTGAGTTCGGTAAAGAGTTCCGGGTTTGAAGCGTAGCCCCCGGTCGCAAGCAGCACGGTACCCGCGGTAATGTCATAACGCCGACCGGCGTGCTCCAGGGTTACCCGCACACCGTTGCCGTAACGGCTGATCGACAACAGCTTCGTTTCTAGGCGCAAGTCTACCTGACCTGCTGCCACCTTTGCTTCAAGCAGGGGGCCAAGAGCGCCCCATATGGCAAGTCCTCCCGTCTCTGCCCAGTAGGTGCGTGGCGTTGCATACGGTTCGTGTCCGTAATGTATAATCGGGTGCTCGGGAAGAACTTCTAGTCCGTTATCGAGTAACCAGTGCAGGGTGTCTGCTGCGTTGTCTACTGCAAGCCTGACAAGGTCAGGGTTTGCCGTGCCCTTGCTAATTCGCATAACGTCGTCGAAATGCTTCTCGGGGGAGTCTTCTATACCCTTTTCAGCCTGCAGTTTTGTGCCTGCAGCACTCATATGGCCGGTAGATAAATAGAAAGTACCACCTGCACGAGAAGCGGCATCGACAAGAACTATATGAGCGCCAGTTTCTGATGCAAAGAGCGCTGCTGGAACTCCAGCCGCGCCGGCGCCAACTATCAATACGTCAGCATTCTCCATCAATAATCCTCCGTTGGGCTGGACAGCGAATTTCAAATATATGACAAAAATTTGCAAATTACTACACAAACATACGATATAGTTTCATTTTATGGATGTGAAGTCTGGGTAGGGGCACACGCAGCAAGCGGATTGCTGCAGCGTGTTCAGATAAGACAAAAACCGTTAGCGGATTGCTGCAGCGTGTTCAGATAAGACAAAAACCGTTATTTGTATGGCTCTATGAACATTTTTGTTTTATATTAAATCGTACGTCAATTCTAATTAGGAAACTGATCATGCCCTATGCGCTGCAGCACAACCTGTATATTCGCGGAACCCGAGAGCAGGCGGCCAAACAAGATTTTGTCGCGAGTTTGCGTAGTTACGTTCTTAATGATGTGGCCAATGAGTTGCGCGAACGTTACGAGACCCAGATAGAGCCTGCGATGGAAAAGGCAGGTAAGGAGGCCTCTAGCGGGCCCGAGGTGCACAACGCATTAAAGCCTGACCCCCTATTCCGCCTGTATTCAAGTATTCGTTACAATACCCAGGAAATGGTGTGGCGCTCAGTACTGAGGCCCTTGGGAGAAAATCGTGCAGAGTTAGGTAAAAAGATTGATGCAACCACCCACGGCAAGACGCTGGGCAGCCTAAGTATAGATCCGAATCTGGAGATTCCGCGCAACGTGTCGGCTATCGACGTGCACCTGGCGCCAGGTAGTTACCATCGCGAAGATCCAAAGGCACCGTGGATGGCCGGAGCGGTTTACGATCACGGCTTCAGTGTGTTTTCTTTCGGAATGATGGGAGAGAATCACGACGATATTGGCCAGTCCATGTCGCAGTACATTCGACACAAATATCCAGAATTTCAACCAAAGACCATTATCGATGTGGGTTGCACGATCGGCCATAACACCTGCGCCTGGAAGCAGAGCTTCCCGGATGCGCACGTGACTGGGCTTGATGTGGCTCCTGCCAGCTTGCGTTACGCACACGCCCGCGCAGAGGCGCAGGGCACGGCGATAGATTTTAAGCAGGCAAACGCCACCGCGCTACCGTACGACGACAACAGCGTTGATGTCGTTTTTTCCTCAATGTTTTTGCACGAGCTGTCAGTCAAAGACATTCGCAAGTTTCTTTCCGAGGCGAATCGGGTGCTGCGCCCGGGCGGCCTGATGTTGCATATGGAGCTACCGCCTAATGCTTCACTGGAGCCTTACGACGCGTTCTATCTTGATTGGGATGCCTACTACAACAACGAACCCTTTTATAAGGCATTTCGGGATCAGGACATTGCGGGCCTGTGTGAAGAGGCTGGATTTGGCGCTGACAAGTATCTGCAGTTTATTACTCCGCAGTATTCGATGATGCCCAAGGAAGACTACGCCCAGGCCATACAGCAAGATCATGGCTTTAGTGACAAGACTGGCCGCTTTGCGGACGGTATTCAGTGGTTTGGATTTGGGGCATGGAAGTGATACTGGCCAAAGCTAATACACACTGGAGTTTACGATGAGCAACGATCAGGATATTTCAATGGATATACGTGGTTCACGCCCGTCATTTTTTGACAGCGTGAGTCAGGACGTATTCATGACAGCCCTGCTGGAAACCATGAATCAGCTATGGGCCACGCGTGACTACGCCTGCGGGCTAGAGAAACTGCTGGTAGAAAAAGGTGTTATCGCGGCGGGTGATCTTGATGCATTGCGCTGGACCAAAGAAGAAGAGGCTGCCAACGAAGCGGGCAGGCAAGCGTTTTTGAAAGACGCCTTCCGTGCTGTCAATGCCGATTTCACCTCTATAGAAAAACGTAACAAGCAGATTGACAATTTTGATGAGTCGGAGCTGCACATATGACCATGTATGAAGCGTTGCTATATGTGCACCTGCTGGGCTGGGTCTTCTGGCTGGGTACTGATGTGGGGGTCTTTCTGGGTGCCAAGTACTTTGAGCGCGCCGACCTAAGCCCCGAAACTCGAATGACAGTGCTACAATTGGGTATGGTGTTGGATCGCTTCCCGCGCTTCTCAATGCCCGTGGTCTGGCTTACGGGCGTGATCATGATGAACAACCTTGGCTACGAGATCATTCCCGGCGCTGTAGCTACCGTGCTTGCCGTACTCTGGCTAGTAGTTACCTGGGTCGTTATCTTTCAGCTACCGGGAAGCGCTGGGCACAAGTGGGGAAACATTGCGCAGACGCTGATTCTTGCGGCAATTATTTGCGGCATGGGTGGTATAGCCAGTTATATGCTGGCGGCGGGCGACATGCCCCTGTGGCTGGCAATAAAATGGTTTGCCTTTGTCTTGGTGGCAATTACAGTCATTGCACTGGAGAAAAAGTTTGCGCCACTGGGGCCGCTACTGGGAGAGTTGGCCGAGTCAGGAGGCAACGACGATCTCAATGCGCGTATCAGCACAATCCTTAAGCCGGTCTACCCGATTGTGCTGGCAATCTATGCATGGACCCTTCTTGCAGCAGCCAGTGGAGTCACTAAGATTACCTTGTCATGATAGACATAGAACCCCGCTGCAGATCTCTGGATTTGAGCTTTAAGGAGCTCGAGCGCTTTGTTGCTGTTGTTGAGTACGGCAGCCTTGGCGACGCGGCGAAGATCCTGGGTGTAACGCAGCAGGCACTGGGCCGCAGCCTCACCAAACTTGAAGATATTCTAGGTGCCAAGCTGGTAAGCCGCTCACAAGGCAGCCAGACACGGCCTACGCTAACCGGCGAAGCATTCCTGCAGTACGCAAAGAGCCAGTTGAACAGCATGTCTCAGGCGCTGCAACACGTGCAGTCGCTGGTTGGCGCGCGCGCTGGGCGTGTTTCACTGGGCGTAGGCGAGACCTGTGATATTGGCGCGCTCAGTCGGGCGGTAGGCGAATTCCATGAGCGTCAGCCAGATGTTGAAATCAGTCTACTTGAAGACTACACAGAGTCCCTGCTCGACCTGCTGCTTGAAGGCGTACTAGATTGCGTAGTGGGTGCGATTCCCGAGGCAGATTACACACGACGCGGAGTCGTTCATGAGGTGCTCTACAGCATTGACGATATCGTGGTAGCGCGAGCGCAACATCCGGTACACAAAAAGAAACGGCCGCGCCTCAAAGACCTGGAGGGTTACACCTGGCTGGTGGCGAGACGGCGACCAAATGACTGGTCTGTTATTCGCGATGCGTTTCTTGCCGAGGATCTTGCACCGCCGCAACAGGTCATTCGAACCGACGCAGTAATGGTGGGTACCCAGCTTATGCTAAACGACAATTTCCTTTTCATGGTGTCTCCCACGTTTGTTGAGGAAGGCTCTTCAGATTCGCTCCTTAAACAAGTACCCATTTCACGACCAACCGTTACAAGACATTCTGGCTTGATGACTATGAGGTCAAGGCAGCTTATTCCGGCCACGATAGAGTTGATAAACATTATCAGGGAGCACTCCAAGGCCAGGCGGCGTAAAAAATATCGTGTTTCTGTCGGTCAGTAATCCAAACCAGGAACCTGGTATCCCTCATTACCTCGCCAATCTGCCGGTTGAAGAAGCAATCCGCAACAGCTGCGCTTCTTACGCCCCATCTTCTTTATGGAGACAGACTTGTCGATTGTCCCCGTCATTAAAGAACCTGGTGTTTATACAATGCCGATCGATTCTATCGGCAACAACCGGGCGGACGCCCGTAATATTATCGACACTATATGGGCAAGCACTTGGGCGCGAAGTTTTTACGGCGGTGTGACCACGTCGATGCTTGGGGCAAGCCGGTCGAAGCCTTGCTGCCACTGTGGTTGCTCAATTCTTTATTTAGAGCTCACGGCCGATCGCAAAACCCTGGCCTGTTGCAGCCAATAGTGAGCGTGGTGCATAGCAATCGCCCACCCTCAAAACCTTATAGCCGGCTTCTTCAAGGGGCTTGGCCAGCGCGTCATCTGGACTACGCGAGTTGGAGTAAGTAATCGCTGCAACTTCAGCAATTTCTTCAAGCTCGCCATTGTAGATATTGCGAACACGAAGAACCCCTCGCTCCAAATCGTTTAAATCTACAGGCTCAGAACTGGTAATAATTTTCACGCCACGTGAGAATAGACGTTGATAAATTTTTTGACGATTAATCAGTGAACAGTCAGATGCGATGCGGTCTCTAGGTGTGACGATAACAACACGCTCAAAACGGTAAGACAAAAATTCGGCCGCCGCGTAAGTCATTTCGGTATGGTCTTTATCAACCAGCACTATGCCACCGCTTTCCACAAAATGTGCATCTGCAAGGTCGGCCACCAGGCTGCGAATGTCGGGTATAAGCCCGGCATCGGCGTATTCTTGTGGAATAAAGCTCGGTACTAACATAGTTGAGCCTGTGGCCAACACTACGATGTCGGGTGTCAGTTCCTGGATACTGTCCGCAGAAGCCAAGTGACGTTCCTGGAAGCTAACGCCTTCACGCTGGCAAGCAAGGTACTGATAGTCGTACACACTGCTCAGGTTCTCTCCGCCAGGGAGGGTGGCATGCAAACGGGTTTTTCCGCCGACACCAATATTGCCTGACAACACGGTAACCTCATGCCCTCTGGCCGCGGCAACCCACGCCACCTCGAGTCCAGCCACACCGGCGCCGACTACTGCAATACGACGTTTCTGACGGGCCCTTTCAGGGCGCCAGAAGGCCTCACCCTTAAGCGCCAACGCCGGATTGTTGTCGCAGGCAACCCCGCCGCCCTCTACAGTGGCACGCCAGCAGGTATTGCAAGACACGCAATATCTTATTTCGCTCTCTCTACCCTGCCGGGTCTTTTCTGCCCAGGCGGCATCGGCAATCATCGCTCTGCCCAAAAAAACAATATCGGCGGTGCCATCAGTTAATGCCGTTTCTGCCTCGTTAGGGTCGGTGATGTAACCCAGCGCACCGGTAGGGATATCCGGTGCGGCGCAGCGTAATTGTTTTATCTTTGACAAATAAGGTGCACGCTGGCCTTCAGCACCGGGAAGGTGTGTCCATAGTGAATCAGAGTGAGCGCCCCAGGCAAAGGTCCAGTAGTCTACCGCCTCACAGGCAGCTACTTCCTTGGCAATATTCTTTGCCTCCACGAGATCTATGCCGCCTTCGATGTAATCTTCGGCGGGTAACTTAATGCCAATAATAAAAGGCCGACCACAAGCTTGGCGAATACGCTTAATGAGTTTCGTTACAAACAATGTGCGACCCTGAAGATCTCCACCAAACTCATCGTTGCGCCTATTCGCATCGGGCGATAAAAACTGATGAAACAAGTGGCCATGGCCCGCGGAGATTTCAACACCAGAAAACCCCGCTAGCTGAAGGCGATGGCACGACGATGCCCACTCTTCGATTAAGGCGTTTATTTCTGGCGGCGTAAGCACATGCGGCACAGTCCAGCTAAGGTCGTCTGGCAAGGCAGAGGCCCCAATTGCTGATTCATTGCGGCCAACTTCATGTCGGCCACGGCCAGGGTCCTGTATCTGCGCAATGAGCCGGGCGTCGTGGGCCTCCACCACCGCTGCCATTTTTTTCAAATCGGGTAAGGCGTCATCACTAAAGGCATGCACGCGATTGCTTGGCGGCACACGAGACAGCATGGCCAACGGTTCGGTCACTATCATTGCTGCACCACCCTCGGCGCGGCTACCCAGATAGTTCAGCAGCGCTTCCGTAGGTTTTCCGTCCTTGGCCAAATGAGTAAGAATGGCGGCATGGGCTATACGATTACGTAGTGGTATTCCGCCAATAGTTCGTGGGGAGAATAACTGTTTGTATGTACTCATAGAATACTCATGCGGTAGTGGACAATGCCATCTCTTGGTCGGGATAGGCAGACGGTATAGTAGAAAATCTGACTATTACAGATGAGTTCATACTAACATTATTCTTTCATTAAAGTTGAGTAAAGAAAGAAATTGGTGTATAAAAACGGTTCACAAAAAACTGCTAAACAGGATCACGCATGGCCACAATCATCGTACTATTTAACCTCAAAGAGGGTGTTGCCCGTGAAGATTACGAGGAATGGGCACGCTCAACAGATCTTCCTGTAGTCAGAAATCTAGGATCAGTAGATCAGTACGACGTGTTCCGCAGCAGCGGCCTGCTTGGCTCCGACAGCTCAGCACCCTTTGAATATATTGAGCTTATTGCCATCAATGACGGCGACGCATTCTCTAAGGATATCGGCACCGATGTGATGACCAAAGTGGCGGCACAATTTCAAAGCTTCGCCGATAACCCGCAGTTTCTGATGACAGACAAACTGAGCTAGGCAAACTATTTATGTCCCCAACGATGAAAAGAGTCGCTCTGTGTACCGGCGCCGGCAGCCCAAAAGGTATAGGTGCTGGCATTCTAACCTTCCTGGCGAAATTGGATTATCGGGTCATTGTTAGCGACCTGGGTGAACACAGTACCGATGAGTCCAATGGTGAAATCACTGCCGCCATGCAATCTGTGGTAGACAGTATTACCGAGCTTGGCGCGCAATGTATCGCCATTCCCTGTGACGTCAGAGACGAAAACCAGGTAGCACGGCTTTTTGACCAAGCTATTGAAGCCTATGGGCAGGTTGATGTTCTGATTAACAATGCCGGTATCGGCTATCTGATGAAAGCCTTTGTCGATGTACCCGTTGAAGAGTGGAAGCTGGTAATGGATGTAAACCTGACAGGCACCTTTTTGTGCTCGCAAGAAGCAGCCAGACGGATGATTAGCGCAGGAAACGGTGGCCGCATTATCAATATCGCTAGTCAGGCTGCCAAAACGGGCTTTCCGCATCTGGCAGCCTATGTGGCCTCCAAGCATGGCTTGGTAGGGCTGACCCGCTCAAACGCCTGTGAGTTGGGCGAACATGGCATAACCGTCAATGCAATTTGCCCTAACCACATTACTACCGAGCTGGGCGCACTACAGAATGCATATTATGCAGAACTGCAGGGATTAACAGTGCCTGAATATTTAGCGGCCATGAAAAACCGTATTCCTATGAAACGCCACTGCACGGCCGATGATGTTGCCGCGATGGTGGCTTTTCTAGCCAGCGATAACGCATCTTATGTTACCGGCGAGTCACTCAATGTCAGTGGCGGTGAAGAAACGCACTAAGTACCAACAGCGAATTCTGACCCGCTTTTCGCAAGTAGCGCCGGACAAAACAGCTGTTTTGGCATGCATGGGCTTAACCCTCTACCCAAAACAGCGGTTATACACGGGGGGATTACACCACCAGATGTAGTGCCTGCCATCAGCCCACAGTAGTGAGATTTTTGTGGAGGATTCAATCTTTAAGAAGCCTACCTCACCAACATAAGGGTTTTCCATCTTGCCAATCTGAGATTCATATTGATCAACAAATGACTGCGAGTAACACCCGTAGCCTTCGCACCTATAGATCTCACCCTCTTCTGCCCAAAAGGCGTAACCAATGAAGACAGCAATAGTAAGTAGGTGGCAAGCCCCTAGTATCGTAGATACCTGATAGCGTTACAATTCACGCAAACAGAAGGTATTTAATATGAGTGGTATACGCTATCCAGAAGAGTTCAAGATCGAGGCAGTAAAGCAGGTTACGGACCGGGGTTACAAGATCGGCGAGGTCGCCAAGCGACTCGGGGTGACGCCCAAGAGCATGCATGACTGGATCAAGAAATACGGTGATACCGGTTCCCAGCA
>Ga0209712_10002759_pt1 | contig 14402 bp, 13 predicted proteins | sample ArcOceMetagenome_FD_187443 | JGI IMG/M metagenome (GOLD analysis project Ga0209712, IMG submission 187443) | Marine eukaryotic phytoplankton communities from Arctic Ocean - Arctic Ocean - Greenland ARC118M Metagenome (SPAdes) (version 2) | ecosystem: Environmental > Aquatic > Marine > Oceanic...
AGGCCTATTTACAAAACCATCCTGACATTAACCAAAACATGACTTTGATGGTGCGACAGAGACCACCTACAGAACTTGGTATTCCATTAGAAATTTACTGTTTCAGTAAGGATAAAAACTGGGTTAATTATGAAGGGATACAGAGCGATATCTTCGACCATTTCCTAGCCATATTACCTGCATTCAAACTAAGAGCCTATCAACGGGTTAGTGATAGACCCTAATAAATCTGGTTTAATGGTTTGCTAAAATCAGCTTAACCGATGCTAAGCAGTCGCCAGGGCATACACAAATACGGCAAATAAGGCAAAAGCTGACGCCCCAAAAAACCCGTATTCAACCTTGGATTGCATAACTTTTTCACCTTCTGGAGTGGGTAAAAAGCTCATAATAATGCTACTAACACCTAAAACAAAGGTGATTAATGTAAAACCAAATAAAATGGGTTCGTGCCAATTACTCATCAGTCAATTCCTACGTATCTTAAACTGCGCACATTATGCACCAAAAATTCTGAATCCCAAAAGACATAAAAGGAAAAAGGTATATTGCTTAATATGTATCATGTGTCGCGCATTGATCTAAAAAGGTGGTCTAAAAGCTCACTTATTAGCTGTGTTCACTAACATCCTTCTGAATCCCTCCTAACTCAACCTAAAATAAAGACTATCTCATTGTTTTGTATGACTTTTGATTTCTGGCCTAAGCCTTGCTTTGTTCAAATAGTCAACCTTGATTAATCAGTTAGGAGAATTTTATGCGTACTATGTTATTTGCTGGAGCTTTGGTTTGTTGCTCACTTCCGGTCTTTGGCAATCAGTGTAATGTTGAGCTAAATGGCAATATGCAATTAGAAAACAAGATATTGGCAGTCACTTTAGACAACGATACCCGCCTGACAATTGATCAAGATAAAACTTTATATATTGATGGGATTGCATTAAGTCTGAATACACAGCAACAGCGTTGGGTAGATGGCTATTATGATGGTATTAATCAAGCTGCGCCTCAAGCGGCAGCGATAGCAACAGACGCGGTTGCACTGGCAAGTAATGCATTGAACGAGGTATTCACCGAACTATTAGGTTCAGATAACACTGCGCTGGCTGATTTATCTGAAAAATTACGTAGCCTAGATCAAAAAATTCAATACAACTTTTACGCAGATAATGGCGATATTCGTTTGCATTCGGCGTCGTTTGAAAATGGTGAGTTTTTTGGCGAACAATGGGAGGCGCAGTTTGAGGACGCGATCGAAGACTTGGTCACAGATTCCATTGGTCATTTAATGGTAGCCATAGGCACACAACTTATTTTTAGTGGTGGAGATACGGATGAGTTCGAACAAAAAATGGAACGTTTTGGCGAACAGATGGAACAAAAAGTCGAGTATCAAGCCGAGGCCCTAGAAGACAAAGCTGAAGAGCTGTGTTCAACCTTGGTTAAAGTAGATTTTGCTGAAACTCAATTGCAGCAAATTAAACAACTCTCTAGTTTAGATGTAATCCAATTGCACGACCAACCTCATCGTATGTGATACCGTTTGTGTAAATATAGTTTTGGACAAAATGAATGCAAATAGCAGTGGTTGGCTGTGGTTGGTTGGGGTTACCTCTTGCTATTAGTCTCCAAGAAAGTGGCCACGATGTTGTGGCTACTTGTCGCAGCGAAGATAAGGCCCGTGAGTTATCTAAATTAGGCTTTGATTCTGAAAAATTTGAATTAGGCGACGAGCTGATGCATAACCCCTTAGCTAAACTGTTCGCAGCTAAGGTGTTAGTGTTAAACATTCCAGTAGGACGTAAAAATCCCAAAACACAATACTTTGTAAAACACATGCAAGTGCTTTTAAAACATGCCGCAGATAGCCAGATACAAAATGTTATCTTTATCAGCACTACGTCTGTTTATGGGGACAACGACACGATAGTCACTGAACAAAGTCCTACTCATGCGAAGACTCAATCAGGAAAAATTAATTTAGCTGTTGAGGCGTTAGTTAGGCAACATTTTGCTGATCGATGTACCATTATTCGACCTGCAGGATTGGTTGGTAAAGAGCGCCATCCCGCTAATTACCTTGCTGGTAAAACAGGCCTAGTTAACCCCGATAATGTAGTTAATTTAGTTCACCAATATGATGTTGTGAGTGCCATTAAAACGGTGATTGAAAGAGATGTCTGGGGGGAAATCTTGCACTTGAGTGCATTAGAACATCCCACTCGTGCTCAATATTACACTTGGGCAGCAGAAAAACTCAAACTAAACCCTCCTAGCTTTGTTAAAGGTACAGGTGTCGCAGTAGGTAAAAAAATTGACGCCACTAGAAGTTTACAAGTGCTGGGTTTATCGCTTAAATATCCCAGTCCATTTGATATGTTAAGGCAGTAACACACTAGTTACTGCCTATATTGGTAATCTGCCTTTGAATAAAAGTAGCCTAACCTATCAAGGCAGCACCGAAGAATTTCAAGGCAATGGTGTTAATCAATACCAGTAACAAAATAACAGGAATAAATGTACCCACCGAGAAATCAACATAACGCTCAAACCAGCTATGTTCGTAATTGGGTGCACCTTCATCTAGTTCTTTATTGAAATTCACCTTCTTCCACCGATAGATAACAAAAAGACAAATTAACAAACCATTAAGCGGCAAAATAGTGTCGTAAAATACATCAACTATCACATCGAAGAATGACTTAGACTGGCCTGCATAACTGACAAAACCAGTAAAAAAGTCCAGCATACCAAATGAAGTTGCAGCCATTACCGACATAATCACCAATAGTAGTCCCATCCAACCTAATGCTTTACGACGGCTGAATTTTTTCTCTTCCATCAACGCCGCAACCGGCACTTCGAATATTGAAACAATCGAGGTGATAGCAGCAAAAAACACCAGTAAAAAGAAAAAGCTAGCAATAGCACTGGCGCCCACATAACCAATAGTGCCTTGTAATGCTAAAAATATTTTTGGTAAAAACGTAAATATCATACCCACCGACGAGTCGCTTAAATCATTGGTATTGATATCGGGGTTAAAGGAAAACACGGCTGGTAGGATCAACAAACCCGCGATAAAAGCCACCGCGGTGTCTAACAAAGCCACCATTTTAACTGAGCCGGGAACATCAGTCTTCTTATCTAGATAAGAGCCATAGGTGATCATGATCCCCATGCCCAACGACAATGAAAAGAATGCCTGTGATAAAGCACCATTGACCACCGAAGCATTAATTTTACTGAAATCAGGTATCACATAATATTTCACACCTTCAAACGCATTATCCAAGGTCAGCACAAAAATAACCAATGCAATCAACATAATAAATAAGGTAGGCATCATAAATTTGGCGGCCTTTTCAATCCCTTGTTTTACCCCGCCTTGCAGGATTAAATAGATGATGGCTAATACGCCGACCATGTAATAAAACAAGTCGTAACCATTAATAAAGGAGCCAAAAGTATCAGGGTCGGCAAGCATATCTAGGTTACCGGTTACGGAATGAAACAAATAACCAAATATCCAAACAGTGATAACTAAGTAAAAAACCGCAATCATGAAGGGAGTGATAATAGAAAGCCAACCCGCTACTTTCCAGCCTCTATGTCCGCCTGTCATAGACGAATAAGCACCGAGAGGATCTTTACGACTATGCCGACCCACAGACATTTCGGCCAACATCACGGGTAAACAAATAAAAGCTATAAAAATAGCATAAATTAACAAAAATGCGCCACCACCATTTTTAGTAGCCGCAACGGGGAAACCCACCATGTTACCGATACCTACAGCCGAACCAGCTGCAGCTAGAATAAAACCTAAACGTGAACCAAACTGCTCGCGAGGTGCGCTCATAACCTATCCTTTATTATTTTTATAATTTCAATAGATGTTACCAGCAGAGATTCAGAAAGTCTTTTTTGTTAACAACTCCGTTACTTAAAAACACAGTGAAAGTCTTTACAGCAAATTACCAAGGGATAACACTGCCTTGCCAATCGATGTAGTGAGGGCCGTTTTCTGGCGTTAGATTAGGGATAATGTTAAGTAACTGCGTGACGGTAAAGTCAGTAGAAAATAATTTTCCTGTGGGTACCTTCGATTGAAAGGGTTTGGACAGCTCTGTTTCAACCGTGCCTGGATGATAGCTAATGATTGAGATATTTTTCGCGCGCCTTTGGCATTCTATTTGGGCACACTTTATCACCATATTAAGCGCTGATTTACTGGCTCGGTATCCATACCAGCCACCTAAATTATTATCACTAATACTGCCGACTCTAGCACTAAAAAAAACTAGTTTAGAGGGTTCAGAACCTTTCAGCAGTGGTTCTACATGTTTCAACCAAATTGCAGGTAATATGGTGTTAGTGTTGAAATAAAAGCTGAGTTGATCTATCTGAATATCTTCTAAACGTTTTTCAGGCATAATTTTTTGATCATCAGCACCGGTAGCGTGTAATGCTCCGATACAACAAACAACTAGACTAAATTGACCACCCACTTGTTTTAATTGTTGGCAATATTGAGCAACCAAATTATCGTTTTCAGAATCAAGGGTATGATATTGCACGCCTTCAATCGGCGATTCGGGTAACGAGCGAGACACTGCGTAAACATGTTCATACTCGCCAGATTCATGTAACTTTTTGACCAATGTTTTTGCGATGCCTCCTGAGGCACCTATCACTAATGCATTGCCTTTAAACATCAACTTTCTCACTTTTTATTTCGCAAGGTATACAACGTTTTTTCCCAGTTAAAAAATAAGAAATGCGATGACGATGTTTAGCAAATATATTGTAAGCAATATCAGCAAACCACCTTATGACCGGCCACCTTAGTGGCGCATATACCCAGCCTTTACCTACTAGTTTCCAAGCTAAATAGGTTACGTCTAACCCACTGATCAAACGACCATCGGCCAAGTAACCGTGAATACGGGCATCTAGTGTTTGCCAGTCTAGGTGTGGATAGTCAACAACAAAAGACGGCTCTTGAATATCAACAAAGGCAATCTTTTGTTGTTTATCTAATTGTTTTAACTTGTTCATTTCTATTGAACACAAAGGACAATAACCATCATAAAAAATAGTTAGGGGAGGGTTCTGAATCATTAAGTAAACTCAGTCATTTGATATATACCTTTATTACGTTGATGGATGCATAGTGGATTACATTTGAGCATACTTATTTCACTAGCTGGCCACGCTTCTTAATTAAAAAGTCCCGCTCAATACTATTTTCACTCAAACTAATCGCGCTACTTATCGAACAAATAGCCTGTTCGAGCATATTCAAACGACTTTCTAATTCACCTCGCGCTGCATGGCAAGGCTGATATTGAACGAGCCCTTCACTTAGCGCTATAACATCTTCATAGGCTTGCTTAGTTGTCCGCCATTAGCCATAGCAATGGCCAGATTTAGCGCAACAACAGGTGAAGGATGCAGTTGTAATAGGCTCATGTATAACAGCTGAATTTGCGGCCAGTCGGTGGCACACCAACTTTTGGCCCCAGAATGCAAAGCACTAATGGCAGCCTGAATCTTATAGCTTCCACGCTCTTGATATTTGAGGGCTTGATGAATAAAAGCATTCGCTTGCTCAATCTTCGCTTGATCCCACAAGTTTCTGTTTTGCTGTTCAAGTGGAATATAAGGATCGGTAAGTGAACTTCGAGACGATCGCCGTGCATCATGAAATAACATTAAAGCGGCTAAACCGAATACTTCTGAGGTGGGTATCAGTTTGACCATCAACAAGCTCAACCTAATGGCTTCGTTGGCCAAATCTTGTCGAGTTAACGTTTGACCTTCAAAAGCTGAATATGATTCGTTATAAATTAGATAAATCACTTTTAACACAGACGGTAGTCTAAAACGGAGTTGCTCAGCTTTAGCGACTTCGTAGCTGATCCCGGCATCTCTTATCTTCTTCTTTGCTCTGGTGATACGTTGCCCAATGGTAGTTTCTGAAGTTAAATAAGCGCGAGCAATCTCTCGCACATCCAAGCCGCATAAAGTTCGTAAAGTAAGAACCACTTGTGCCACTTCATTTAACGCAGGGTGACAACAGGTAAAGATAAGCCTTAATCTTTCGTCTGGCACTTCATAGTCGGTTTCTGCGGTTGAATCGCTTTGCATATAAAGAGATTGTTCAATCAACTGCAACTTTTGCTGACTTTGCTGAGTGTGTTGCTGACGTAGTTTGTCGATTAACTTACGCTTAGCTTCAAGGTGCAACCAAGCGCTAGGGTTTTCGGGAACGCCATGCTCAGGCCATTTTTTACTACCCTGTTCACTGGCATCTTGTAGGGCATCTTCAGCCAACTGCAAGTCTCTTGAAAAACACGCTAATGAGGCTAACACTTGGCCCGATTCAGCGCGAAAAATTCGCGCTAGGCAGTCTTTCAATCTTCAAAAACCATCACTGGCCTGACTTCAATGGTGCCATAACGCTCACTGGGAATTTTTGCAGCCCAACCTAATGCCTCATCAAGATCTTTACACTCCAATAAATAATATCCGCCCAGTTGCTCTTTAGTCTCAGCAAAAGGACCATCGATCAGTTCAGATTGTCCACCTCTTAATCTCACAGATGTAGCAGTGCTAACGGCCTCTAAAGCGTTACCACCTATCAACACACCAGCTTCACCAGCCTGATCGTCAAATACTTGATACTGAGCCATTAAGGTCTGCATATCTACATCATCTTGATCTTCACCAGCATAAATCAAAGCTAAAAATTACATGTCTTTCTCCTTATTAAATACATAAATATAAGAAACATTGGGTATTCCTCACTATAACGTCGAATCAACACATCTTATTCAGACACAACTTAAAAAATATTTACAATTTTTATACTTTGAATTGTAGCTCGCAAATAACAACATGAATGTCTTAGTGATTCTATTAAAGCAGACAACATGAAAATTTATAATTTTCTACCTTAACTGGGGAGTGCTTTTAGTGTATCAATCAGGAGTTAGTAGCTTGAGGGTCGAAGCGTTAGCTTGCTCTGAATATGCAGATGGATATATTGTTGTCTTACTTACAAACAGGTGTGTGACTAATACTTTGCACAAGTGGACAGCAGCAGATTTGGCCTAAGTCTTTTACTAAAATGAACGAGCTAGCCGAACCATTTTGTTTGAATGGGCACACTAAATAACAGTGGAGCAAACATTTGGTAATGTGCGCGATTTTGGGTACATTGAACGTTATTTAAGTACACTGCCTTCCAAGGATCGTTAATTAACCATAAGGTGTTATCAACCACTGCCACACCTTCTATAGAAGCATTGTCCATGGCTTCGTAATTTTCACATCCTTCGCTGTTGGTTTGGATTTCAGCAAAAAAATCGACGGGCAATATGACCGTTTCTTTTTTACCAGATAAATCCACTACCCATAAAGTTTCATCGTTTCTGGCTGCTACTAGCAAAAATTCTCGACCATCGGGTGTTTGGTAATAGTCCATGCCATTAATGGGATGGTTACCACTATCAAAGGTCGGCAACTTCAAAGCAAATGATGTCACAACTGCATATTTATCTGATTGCCAAAAGTCACTATGCATTTGCAGAGAAAATATTCTTGCTTGTTTGTTACTGTCTTTTTCAATACCAAGATACAAAGTGCGAGCTTGACCAAATGCGAGGGCTTCCACACCGTCGTTAGGAAAATTGCCAATATGCATCTCAGCAGTAAACTGGATCGGGCGAATATGAGTAATCAATACTGTATTGTTTTTTTGCAACTCAAGTCTGACGAGTAAAGTTGGATAATTTGTTGAGCCTGAATTTAAATATTTTTGCTGGCAAACCTGTGACATTGGTTCGGCATATGAAGCATCCTCCGTGACTACATAAAATACGCGGTCATCATCAGGGTCGACAGTTAGTGCTTCTAAATCAGGGTTATCAGTAATGTAAGCGGAAAAACAACTTGTTTGTAATTCTTCAGATAAAACTATTGGCAAATCAGTGGCACTTAACAAAGCGTCATCTTGGGATATAGTTCTTAGGCGAAGACGTTGAGAAGGATGGGCGCTGCGATCGCTTAAGGTCAACAATCCATCACGCCATTTCACTAAGCCTGATGTCTGCGGGTTAAGCATCACTTGACCATTTTGTTCCATGATCCAATGACCATAGGCTTGCAAATTTTGATCTACTGTTGCCGAATCAAAGCTTTTTCCACAGCTAACCAATAAACTGCAAATCCCTATGATAACACCTACATACGTTTTCATTTACAGCCTAATCTCAGTCTCGAAAATCATTAAATAAGTATTCAAGTTTACCCTACACAAAATTATGAAGGTATATAAAATTGATCCATTTAGGCATTATTTATTATTCGTAACTATAAACTAGTTTTTGTAGCCTTACAGCATCAAGGTATACTGATAATAGTGAGCAGCATCAGAGTCATCCCATGATAGGACAGTATGAGTAACAACCAATTAAAAATAGGCCTCTTTTATGGCTCTACAACTTGCTACACCGAAATGGCCGCTGAAAAAGTTCAAGCTAAATTAAACCAGTTGGCAGGTTATAGCTGCATAGAGTTATTTAATATTAAAGATGTATCACTGACCCAAACGCAAACGTTTGACACTTTGATTTTTGGTATTTCAACTTGGGATTTTGGCGAATTACAAGAAGACTGGGAGTCGACTTGGCAAGACATTGCAAAGCTAAACTTAACCGACAAAACGGTGGCCATTTTTGGTTTAGGCGATCAGCTAGGTTATGCAGAGTGGTTTCAAGATGCAGTTGGCATGTTGCACGATGAACTGCTGGTTTTAGGTTGCGACTTTATTGGCTACTGGCCTAACGAAGGATACGACTTCATAGCCTCAAAAGCGCTCACAGAAGACAAAAGTTTTTTTGTTGGTTTAAGCCTTGATGATGAGAACCAATATGATCTAACTGATGAACGTATCGACAATTGGTGTAATCAGTTGATAGCAGAAATAAAAACGTTGTAGTCGTCAATTTGCAAACACCAGACTCCCGTATTCATAAACCCTACTATCGTAATGGTCCCTCTCACAGGGACGGTGCTGATGTTAGTTTTCAGGATATTGTGAAAATTTTTGGTTTCCGCACGGTCACTATCGGCAAATGGGTCACTGCTGCAGAACAGCAAATTGCAGCCAATCTGTTTTTTGATGCGTTGTGCGATTTAATGGATATATTACAGGTGCCTGAGGCAGTGATTTCTCTTAACGGCAGCCTATCATTAGCTTTTGGAAGTGGCGGACGAAAGCATAGTAGCGCCCACTATGAGTCAAACACCAAAAAACTAGCGCTAGCAAAAAATGCTGGAGGGGGTGCACTTGCCCACGAATGGTTTCATGCTTTTGACCATTATATTTGTGACAAATTATTTGTTCAGGTATCCCATGAACAATTTGCATCTCAGTGTTGGTTGCAAGACAAACCACAAATAACACATCAACTGAATGAAAAACTCAGCCTGTGTTTTGAAGCTATATTTTTAGGAAGTGATAAAAGTCAGCCTAATAAATATGTGAAGCGCAGCGCTCAAGCTGACAAATTACTGAAAACATTTTATTACGCTCGCCCACAAGAGCTAGTCGCACGCGCTTTCGAGGCATGTATTCAAGACCACTTCACCAAAAATGCATTTCTGGTACAAGGCACTAAACAAAGCCCAGAAGCTAAGATGGGGATTTACCCGGCAGAAGAACTCAGAACAACAATTTCTAAAAACCTACTGGATTATTTTTATCACTTGGGCCGGGCAATAAACAATGATAACTCAGCAACTCCAAAGCATATCCGCAAATAACCTAGAATCAAATATTGGCAGGCTAAGGCGACTGAATTTTGAGGCCAGCAAATAACAACAAACCTACAACAATGTTAATTTACTGCCCTTTTTTTTCTAACTTCAACCCGTATTTTGTAAATAATTTAACCACTGACTCTTTGTATAAGGGTTTAAGAACGTAGCCTTTAGCACCTCTTTTTATCGCCGATGAAACCGTTGCCTTGTCTTTGTGGCCTGACAACATAATGATGGGTGTTGCTTTGTTTAAACCTTCTCGATTGCAAGTTTGATCAACAATATAAATACCATTGGTATCGGGCAAGTTTATATCCATCAATACAAGGTTGTATTGATGCCCTATTAATGCCGCCAACGCTGTACGACCTGTATTGGCGGTGTCAACCTTAAGGTTATAAGAGTTGAGTAATTTTAGGGTTAACTGCAAACTAATAATGTCATCCTCTACCACCAAAACAGAAGGCACTTTGACACGCTCCTTCAATACACCATCTGGATCAACATCTTGCTGGTACAAGCGATGAAACTGGAATGAATCCGTTTGTTTATCAACCTTTACATCAAGGTCATCAGTTTCAGTGTTGTGCTCAACGTCATCCAATGACGAAGTACTCAGTCCAATAGTTTGCTGCAATAGATCTAACGCCTTATTCTGCAGTAAAATAAGCTCTGGTCTAATCTCGTCTGACCGTATCAGAGCCAATGTTAATTTTAATTTTTCGAGATCAAGCTTAACAGACTGGTTATTTTGAATATTTTCAGCGGCACGATCTAGCGACTTATCAATATCATTAATACTTTTCTCAAACGCCAAACGCAAATTAGCTTTTCGTTCAATTCCCTTTTTTAATGATTGTTGTATGTCTTGAGGATAATATTCTATGTGTGTACCAATATTTTTACGCTGTTTTTGTGAGGTGACCACCACTCCCAATTCAATCAATAAATGTTCACAGATAAGGATGATTCGATGTAATTCATAAACAGGCCTAGCAACCATATAGTCATCAATCACGCCATTTTTAAAGGCCTCATAGGCCTCAGATTCTGCTTGCCTTGGAATAAGACTTACGACCCTGTGTTCACAAAATTCATATTCAGAAACCGCATCTAAGGAGCGATAATAACTCACAAGGCTCTCAGCCAAGGTTTCGCCAGTCATCAAAAATACTTTAGGCGCCTTATTTACCAACTGTCGACAGACGTCCTTAATATTATCGACCACAACAATATTAGAAAAGTGCCGATTCAATATCTTAATAAGTAAATCATCAATTTCTGCATCGATGCTAAAAAAAATTATATAGATTTTACCTTGCTCATGTTTCACGGGATAATTCTCTATTTATATTCATCATTACCTGACTTATAGATTCACTGATTTTTGGCCATATTTTGCTAATTTTTTCTTTGGATATATTGTCTTTACAAGATAGTTCTAAGTTTTCACATAGCGAACTTAAGATTTGTGCGCCAACAACGTACGCGCTACTTTTTAAGTTATGGGCTTTTTTCCCTAAGGCATGCCAATTTTGATTGTCTAAAGCTTGCTCCATTTCAAGTTTTACAGCGCACATGTTTTTCATATATTCTTCCAGAAAACCTCGTAAATCCTCGGTATTATCAATCCCAACCATTTTATATAAGGTTTCGATAGAGAAATCAGAAAGTTCTTCGGAAGTCTGAGTAAGCACAAAATCGTCAAAATAAAATTCGTCATTTTGATTAATGGGCTCATCAATAGGCTGTTTTTGCAGTTGAGTTGTATCGCTCTTAGAAACACTGGCAACTAGATTACACAAAGTATTAAAAGTGAGTGGCTTCATCAAAACCTTGTCTGCCCCGGCATCAAAACAACTATCACTACATGATTTTGTATTATCAGCTGTCACAATAAATATTGTGGCTTTTGAGCGGCCTTGCTGTTTTTCTAATTGTCTTATACGTCCAACCAATTCACTACCCATACCGTCGGGTAGTTGGAAATCGCTTAACACCAAATCAAATTGATGTTGTTCAAAATATATCACTGCATCATCAACAGTGGTCGCAAAAACTGCTTTTACATCGAGTAATTTAAACTGCTTACGAAACACATACATGAGTTCTTGATTGTCTTCTACTACTAATGCCAACAGTAGGTTTGTATGTTTGTTGTTACTAGAAACGGTAACAATATCAGCGGCTAATCTATTTTCGATAAATGCAATAATGTCATCTAACTTGATTGGCGTTTGCTGTATTTCCAGAGGATCTATCATTCTGCGACTGCTGGGCTGATCTGCCAAGATTGCAATGCTGTTTGTACTCCAAGTATTAATTTCTGGCAGTTTAGAAAGATGCTTAGATGTGGCCAGCAAGTACTCATTGAATGCCAAACTATTAGGCATATTGTCGATCAGAACAACCTTAAAACCTAGGTCCTCCCCATACTTAGACAATATGCTGTAAACCCTCTTGTCATCAGTGAAAATAGACTTGTTAGCTAAAACAGCCATATCAAAAGTATTGGTTATAGTATTTTTTTCAAGAGAAGCAACCGGTATAACAAAAGTGAAAGTCGACCCCTTTAATAGTTGGCTTTTAACACTTATCTGGCCTTTCATTAAAGATACAATTTTTTGACAAATGCCTAAGCCCAGTCCAGAGCCGCCGAACTGACGATGCACCTTTGCATCAGCTTGCACAAAACCAAAGAATATTGCCTCTTGTCGTTCCTTTGGGATACCTATTCCATTATCAGTTACTGAAAAACTGATGTGGTCGTTTCGTTCTGCTTTACTGACTTGCAAGTCCAACGATGGAAATTCACTGTTATTAAATTTAATTGCATTACTGATTAAATTCGCTAATACCTGAGTTAACCTCAAATCATCCAAATCAAGTTTGCGGGGGATATGTGGGTCAACATACAAGGAAAGTGAGGTGTGTTTAATCTGGGCTTGCCCAGAAAAATCCTCCAATATTTGTTCGCAAAGCACTCTAACGTCTGTGCTTACGAGTGACAATTGTACTTGTTCAAAATCAAATCTAGTGAAATCTAAAACATCATTAAGTAAACGCATCAAGTGAGCTGCCGAACGCTGCGAGAGGATTATGTTTTCATTTTGAGCTAGCTCTTCATCCATCACACATAAGTCGAGCAACCCGATAATGGCGTTCAGGTGTGTTTTAACTTCATGGCTCATAGCTGCCATAAAATTGCTCTTGGCTTCACTTAAGTTAATTGCCTCATCACAAGCTTTTTGTAACTGAATATTGAGCTCCATAAATGCGGTTTCATCAATTACAAGACCAATACGTTCTCCGCTCTGTGTCACCCGATCTCTATAATCAAAATGGTGCCCATCGACATACTTAAAATTGAAATGGAAACTTTGTTTCAGTGTTAATTTTTGTCGGATATAACGAATAATGACCTTAGGTTTTGTGTCCTTTTCCCATTCGATGTGATCAATAACTTGGCTAATGAATTCTATTAAGGGGAGTCCCTCAATATCAACGGAGCCCACGCACTGGGCTAACAACTTTAAGTTTTCGTTAACAAAATCGATACGAGATTTGGCATCACAAATAATCACTGCATCGGACATTTGATCTATAGCAGACAAAGTATTTTGATAACGAACAGCGAGTGCAGAGGATTGGGCAACAGAGAATTTAATCAAGCATTGTTGATTTGACATAGGCAAAGACGTAGCGACAAATTGAGAATCACAGCACGTAAAACTTATGCGGTCTTGTTGTCCCTGCACCAAGGGCCTGATCTTTTTAAGAACTTGTTCAGTGGCCTGTTCTAATATTTCATGTTGTGCAAAAACAGAGTTACTAGCTAATAACTGTAACCTACTATCCACAATAATAATGGGCTGAATAAAACCTTCAATATGCGCCTTTTCTATATCGGCCAAAATATAATTACCCTATTGACAAATAGTGATCCCCATGAAGAATATGTTAGGTTTGCCTTCTTAATAATCCATGACTAGGTAAGGTCTACAATTAGACGGTTAATTATTATGCAGACTTTTAAAGATTAGACTATTCAGAAATAGTTGTGCGTCTAATGTATAGATACGTTTAATATTTGATACTTTTCTCAAGCAGAATAAATCGTAATAACTGGCGAAATAAAAGCCGAGTGACTGATTGCGGGATTGACCTCTAGTAAAATGCAGCACAACAATTTCTAAAAATCTACTGGATTACTTTTATCATTTGGGGCAGGCTATAGATAAGTGAAATAACCTTAAATTGGAACACTTTGTTAATACTATGATAATTAATAGATGTTCTTATGCTCAACTGCCTCTATAATAGGCAGTCTCGTTTTAACCCAATTGGCGATTAATACCGATGAAAAGAAAAAAGCACGGCAGTAATGAAGATGACGCATCAATTGATATGACTCCCATGTTGGACATAGTGTTCATCATGCTTATCTTCTTTATTGTGACCACATCTTTCGTAAAAGAGAAAGGTTTAGAAGTTAATCGTCCTAAAGACTCTAAAACGCCTCCACCACCGACTAACGTTAAGTCATTGTCTATTCGTGTGAATGAAGACGG
>Ga0209712_10002760_pt1 | contig 14399 bp, 11 predicted proteins | sample ArcOceMetagenome_FD_187443 | JGI IMG/M metagenome (GOLD analysis project Ga0209712, IMG submission 187443) | Marine eukaryotic phytoplankton communities from Arctic Ocean - Arctic Ocean - Greenland ARC118M Metagenome (SPAdes) (version 2) | ecosystem: Environmental > Aquatic > Marine > Oceanic...
TAAACAACCTCTAATTATTTGGCAAAGCCGCAATATCCTTTTCAATTTTCTTGGACAGGCTGACAATTAATGTCCGCAATTGTTCAACGGCATGAGCGTATCCGTCCTGCTTTAAATCTGACTCAAAAAAGAAAGTATGACTCGATGTGACACGATCCTTACTTTTATCTGTTTCTGGATCAAGTACTGACAGCGAATAACGGCCAGAATTGACAACTGTTGACGCGCCTGTGGCATGGAAATGCTCTAATTGGATCGATATAGTAGCCGTCGCACGTGTCGTATTGGGGGAGGAAGGTGGGACATAAACTCGCTGGCCAGTCGCATTCAGATCTTGTAATAAGGCTTTGTAAAAAGAGGATTGTAATTTTTCTGCCCACACGTTTTGGCGAGAATAATGAAGTTCGTGCTGATTGACCTGCATCACTAAGCTTGACTGACGCAAATAATCGGCAACATTAAGTAATTGCAAAACGACGATAGGTTTTGCTTTGATAGGTTGTGTTACAAGAGTTATGTTTGGTGCATTATTCTCTGGAGTATGTAATAAATAGTAGCGCACACTTAATGGTTCAGATGTGCAACTGGTCAATAACACCATACATAAAAAAACAGTCATTATTTTCATGTTATTTTTCTGCTCCTTGATTGCCTGTCACTTTAGCCTTTGGAATTAAACTGGGGCCGCTGCTATCAGTAAAAATCAAACTGTTGGGTGAACTATTTAGCTGTAAGAGTAATGGTTGTAATTCCTTTAATGTAATTTGTAGTGACTGCATAGTGTGATTGAGCTCTTTATAAGTTTCAGAATCAGCTGAAAAATCTTTGCTCAAGTTGGATAAGTTTGCAAGCGTGTCGGTTAATGCGCTGCTGACTTTGTCTTCATGCACCGTTTTTAACAAAAGGTCTGTTGTGCTTGCGGTGCTTTGAAGTGTTTGCGCTGCCTGCGCAATTTGCGACAACATATTATTGGCGTTATCAGATATAGCCTTCAGTTTGATATCGTTAATATTGTCCAATATAGCTGTGACCTTGGTGGTGATTTCTGTGAATTCACCTGAGATAGTGGGAACAACCTCATAGCCTTGTAGACGTTGAGTTTCTATAAGGGGGGCATCAGGATAATGTTGTAAGTCTACAAATAAGGCCCCGGTTAAAAGGTTGCCAGTTTTTAACGTTGCTCGCAGGCCCCGTTCAATCCAAAGGCTGGTTTGTTTACGAATAAATTCCAAGCCAACAGCGTTGTCTGGTTGTTGAACACGACCCGGTTGAATACTGATAATCACCGGTATGCCATAACCTTGCTCCAATATACTGTCGTGATTGTTCTCTAATGAATTAATGGCCAACACTTTACCTATCACTAAACCTCGGTATTCAACGGGGGCACCTACCTGAAGGCCACGTATCGTGTCTTTTACTAGGATGATGTATTTTGCACTTAATTTAAAACGTTCTTCGGATGCTGAGTCATAATTTGGATGAACATCAAAAAAACTACGTTCGGTGATGTGTTCTCCTACTGGCATTCCTTCAGGTATACCGAATGTGACCCCGTTGGTTAGCAGGGTTTCTAAACTGCCAGTACTCATTTGTATACCACTTGCCCCTAATTTCATTTTTACACCACTGATATCCCAAAACTTAGTATTTGTGGTGATAAGCTTATGATAAGGAGCCTCAATAAAGGTGTTGTAATACACAATCCGCTCTTCGAAGTTAAAAAATATATCTTCAAATTCCCCTACCTTAATACCTTTATAAATAACGTGATCGCCTTTTTTGTAGGCGAATTCACTCTGACTGTTTAAAGTGACATGCAGTCCTGGAGTGCCTGCTGGTGTAACGGGTGGTGCTTCAAGGGCAACAAAATTTTCACTCATCTGTGGTTCACTTCCTGGCGCCATATTGATGTATGGGCCAGATAAAATTGTTCCTAAGCCAGACACGCCGCTGAGCGACACCCGAGGAGAAACAATCCAGAATTGATTGTCAGAATGAAGTATGGATGCAGCATTTTTATCCATTCTGGCGGTCACTAAAACACCGCTTAAATCATCAGAAAGTTCTATATTTTTCACTAACCCTATATTGACATTACGAGTTTTTATTTTTGTTTTACCCGCTTCAAGTCCAGTTGCCGTTTTAAATTTAATCGTGATGAGTGGGCCTTGGTTATTCCACTGGTAATACACCATCCATAGACCAATAAAAAAGGCAATAATAGGCACTAGCCATATTTTTGATACTGTTCTGATGGGTTTTATTAAGGCTTCTTCAGGCACAGAAGGGTGTTCCTGTGGATCTTGGCTCATACTGGTTTTTCTCCACTTCTTAGTCTTTCTGGCTCATACCATATGAGTCTTGAGTCAAATGACATAGCCGCAAGCATGGTGCAAATCACCACGCCACAAAATGCCAGTGCTGCATGGCCGGGCAATATACTCATAATATTACCCAATTGTATTAAGCTTACCAATACCGCCACCACAAACACATCAATCATTGACCAGCGGCCAACAAATTCGGTGACACGATACCAATATATCCTTTCACTATTGGCATGTTGTTGTTTGGTTTGAACCGAATAGTTTAACCAGCACAAGATGACTATTTTCGCTACGGGAACAAACACGCTAGCAATAAAAATTACCACAGCAATCGGGTATGAGCCCATTTTCCACAGTAATATGACGCCACCCAAAATGGTACTGGGCTCGTCGCTGCCTAATACACTGGTATGCATTATCGGTAAAATGTTGGCTGGGATGTACAACAATATTGAAGTGAATAACAAAGCCCATGTCGTTTGGATACTATGGGCAGGATTAATAGGTTTATGCTTTTCTTCTACTTCACTATTAATTAATAGGGTTAGCTGATATTTATCAACGTACAGCAGGGTAATCGTCATGAATATGGTGAATAGTAGGAAAGCGAAGAACGATAAGCCTAGACCTATGTCAGCCATGGATACAATTTTAATTAAGCTAACCAATACACCAATCAAAAATATTTCAGCCATGGTCCAAGGGAGTAAATTAAATAGCATTTTGATAACCCAATCGGCTTTTTTTGGACGTAAACCCAGCTGTAGGGGCACCAACAAGTATAGTAAACTGATCAACACAAAAGCGGGAAGTATTAGCACTACAATTGCCTGTATTAATGCAAGTAGAGCATAGTCTTTTTCAACTAAAGTCCACAACGCGCCAAGGATATCAATAGACTGATACTGCCCGCTGGTGCTAAATGACAGGAATTCAAACGGTAAGGATGCGAGTAAAAATATAAGTGATGTCGTCGCTAAAGCAATAATACGTTGCGATGCATTGTGATGATAGACCGTTAGCAGCAAACCACATCGAGGACAGACAGCCGCCTGCTTATGAGTCAATAAAGGCAACTTAACCCTGAGGTGGCATTCATGGCACAGGATAGTATGTGACTTAATTATTCTGGTCTTAGTTTCGATCGTTTCACTCGGCATCGTGTTGTTAATGTCATGGTTATTTACTGAATTATTAAACCTTAATCTATCATAATATTCATTTATATTATTTATTAATAAACTTAGATAGTTATGTTTGTAAAGCTTGCTTTCGAGCTTCTACGAATACGTTTACTGAGCGTGCAATATCTTGTTTAGTTGTCGCCCAAGAGCAAAGACTAATGCGAATGACACTTTTTTCTTGCCAGACTGAGCCACCACACCAACATTCGCCTGATTGCTGCACCAAAGATAAGGTTTGTTGCGTCAGTTGCTCTGTCTCACAGCTTAGGATCACTTGATTAAAGACAACTTCATTTAATACTATGAATCCATGCTTTGATAATAAATCTGCGAAAAGTTGTGCGTGACTGTGAAGTTGTTCAACCAGCTCAGCTATACCAGTACGTCCTAAGTATTTCATGGCCGCCCAAAGTTCGATGGCCCTGGCGCGCTTTGACATTTCAGGGGTATACAACAAGCCATCCCGCTGTTCGCTGAGCTGAATATAACTACCTTGTTGGTGCAGGGCGCTCGTTAATGCCTCGGTATCTTTGCATAATACAATGCCACAATCATAAGGCGTGTTAAGTGTTTTGTGGGGATCTACTGACCATGAGTCTGCTAGTTCCATACCTTTCGTTTGTTCATCAAACACATTGGATGCTTTAGCCCATAATCCAAATGCGCCATCTATATGCACCCAAGCTTGAGCTTTATTTGCCAGCTGGCATAATGCAGTAAAGTCATCAAAAGCCCCTGAGTTCACGTTGCCGGCCTGCAATACCAAAATACAACTCTGATCTAGTTTAGGCAACTTTTCAACTATCATTTGACCTTGTTTATCACAATCCACCCACTCAATAGATGATTGTCCAAAACCTAATAGACTGATGGCTTTTGCCACTGTGCCGTGCGTCTGTCTGCCTAAGATTAAACGTATTTTGGGAGCACCAAATAATCCTTGTTGATTAACATCCCAACCTAATTTTTGCAGTTGACGAAATCTAGCTGCCGCGAGCCCAGATAAGGTGGCAATTGATGTGCCGCTGACAAATCCTGCCACAGTATGTTGAGGCAGGCCAAATAGTTGATTAAGCCAATTTTGGCAAATACTCTCTAACTTAGACGCGATAGGCGACATTAAATATAATGCTGCATTTTGATCCCATACATCTGTCAACCATTTGGTGGCCAAGGTAACGGGCAGGGCATTACCGTTCACAAACCCAAAATAACGGCCTCCAGTTTGAGCAACCGTATTAACTGAGCCTACAGTGTTAAGCAGCTCTAATAATAATGCAGGGTCGCTGGTTGCTTCGGGTAAGGTCTCATCAAAGATAGTGAGTTTCTCAATGTTTTCTTCGCTGGGGAATACGCGCTGGTTTGATTGACTATCTATATATTTAAATGCGGCTTGCTGCGCTTGTCTTAAAAGATCCTTATTATTTTGTTGCTCAAACAACTCATCTTGCAGTTTTTTCATTTTGGCTCCTCTAGTTTTATTTGTATTATTAGGTTTACTACTGTGCTGTGGTAGACACAGATCGTTTTCTTGAGGTATGCCATTCAACATGGTAATAAGACCAACGTAAACAACTTCCTTTACACGGATAGAGTGACAATAGGGCTCGTTTATCTTTTCAATGAACAAATATAGGTTATCAACGTTCTAGATAAAATAAATTTTTAACACATAGCTTAACGACAGTTGGAACATGAATGAAAAAAAGAATAATGAGTGCCGCTATTGCTTCAGTATTTTTGCTGGGTGCATGCAGCAAACTGGAAGAGCAACAACCCACCAATATGGCTGAAAAAACTGTTAGTGCAGATACGGTTAACGTTAAAGCAGAATTAGGAAGTTTTGGCGTTGAGCTTGATGTTAGGGATGAATCAATTAAGCCAGGTGACGACTTTTTTAAGTATGCAGGGGGTACTTGGTACGACAACTTTGAAATTCCTAGCGATAAAACTCGCTACGGTGCATTTGATAAATTGGCTGAGCGCAGTGAAACACAAATAAAAGAGTTAGTAGAAGAAATCAGTCAAGCAAAAGAGCTCAATCAAGAACAGCAAATGGTGGCTGACTTTTATGCTGCTTACATGGACACCGACGCTGCTAACGCCAAAGGCCTTGCACCTATCAGTGGCATACTAGAAAAAATTAGTAACATAGATAGTAAACAAACTTTAACAGCTGCGTTCGGCCGTGCTTGGTTAGACGGCTCAACTAGTCCTATTAGCGGTGGTATGTGGTTTAACCGCTTAGACCCTGATCAGTATGAAATGTCTGTTGGGGTCGCTGGGTTAGGTTTACCAGACCGTTCATATTACCTTGAAGACTCTGAGCGTTTTGTGGATATTCGTAACGCCTACGTAGCGCACATTGAACAAATGTTAAATTTCGCTAAGGTGGAAGGTGCGGCTGAAAAGGCTCAACAAATAATGGCATTAGAAACCAAAATAGCTGAAGTGCAATGGCCTCGCGAAAAACGTCGTGACCGTGATCTTTCACTTAATCAAATAGACCGTGAAAATTTAACCAACACCTATCCGGGGTTTGATTGGGATACTTACTTCACCGAGACAGGTTATCAAATACCTCACCTAAATATATCCCAACCACAGCCTATCAAAGACGTGATTAAAGTCATAAGTGAACAGCCCCTTGAAGTATGGAAAGACTATATGATTTACCATACTGTTTCTAATCATGCGTCAATTTTGTCTGATGATATTTTTACCGCTAACTTCGAGTTTTTTGGTAAAACCTTAAATGGTCAGCAAGAGCCGCGTCCACGTTGGAAGCGAGCTATCGCTGCTATGTCGGGTACTCAGTCACTTGGTTTTGCTATAGGTAAAACTTACGTAGAGAAGCATTTCCCTGCTAGTTCAAAATCACAAATGGCTGACTTAGTTAAAAATTTACGTAAAGCCTTTGGTGAACGTATAGAAAATTTAGATTGGATGGGGGCCGACACTAAGGTTAATGCTCAAGCTAAGCTTGCTGCTTTTGTGCCTAAAATTGGTTATCCAGATACATGGCAAAGTTTTGATGGTTTAGAGATAAAAGCAGACGACTTATTGGGTAATGTTGTGCGTTTGCGTGCGTTTTTTCGGAATGATAGTGTAGCCAAAGAGCTAGAAAAAACCGATCGTAACCGCTGGGGTATGGCACCACAACGAGTGAACGCCTATTACAATAGTTCGTTTAACGAAATTGTCTTCCCAGCTGCCATTTTACAGCCCCCATTTTTTGATCCTAACGCTGACGCGGCAGTTAATTATGGTGGTATAGGGGCAGTAATTGGTCATGAAATGGGCCATGGCTTTGATGACCAAGGATCTAAGTCTGATGCTAATGGTATTCAACAAAACTGGTGGACTGACCAAGACAGAGCTGCATTTGAAACCAAAGCAGACGATCTCGCTTCACAGTACAGTGCTTACGAGCCAATCGAAGGCAATTTTGTCAATGGCCGTAATAGCCTGGGTGAAAATATTGGTGATGTGGGTGGACTGTCTATGGCTTATCACGCTTATCAGCTGAGTTTGAATGGTAAAGAAGCGCCAGTGATTGATGGTGTGACAGGCGACCAACGTTTTTTCCTAGCTTGGGCACAGGTTTGGCGTGAAAAACGCACTGAGCAAAGTATGTTGTCACAATTAAAAGGGGGGACTCATGCTCCGGGTCGCTACCGTGCATTGGCACCACGTAATCACGATGCTTGGTATAAAGCCTTTGACGTACAACCTGAAGATGCCCTTTATTTAGCGCCTGAAGAACGCGTGCGTATATGGTAGGTTAAAGACTAATTAAAAACGGGCGCTAAATGCGCCCGTTTTTGTTTTTACTTCTTGTTAAGCTTTTGACGGGGTCACTAAGTATTTTTCACCGGTCTTTTTAGCATTGTACTTGAGAACATTTTGCGGTTGCATAACCTCTTCTAGGCTAAGCTCCTCAGTAAAAGTAGAAGAAAAAGTGGTGTTAATTTCATCTGCTACTCTTTTATGGAGTTGCCCCACTTGTTGTGGCTGCAATTTACCTAAGAAGCGCATTAACAGCCATCCGCCTATGCCCCATGTCATGCCATAAGCACGATTAAGTACGGTAGGAGAAAAATCTAAACCACCATAGATATAAACTTGTTTGTTTGCTTCTGAGCCGTAAGTATTAAAGCCTACCGCATCTTTACTGCCTACCGCTTCCATTGCGGTTAAAATATCACTGACTAAATCGCCACCGCCAATAGCATCAAAGGCAAGGGTAGCATTTGTTGCTTCAATCGCTTTATACAAATCCGCTTTAAAGGTTGGACTAGAAGAATCACAAATATGTTTAGCACCAATTGCTTTCAAAATATCGGTCTGCTGTTGATTACGTACAACATTAACTAAAGGTACATCTTCAGCTAGGCAGATTTTATTCAGCATTTGCCCCAAAGCTGACGCCGCAGCCGTGTGCACTAATCCAGAATGTCCTTCCATACGCATAGTCTCAACCATACCCAATGCCGTGAGTGGATTCACAAAAGATGATGCGGCATCCTTAGCTGTGGTACCTTCGTTATGCACAATACATGCTTGCATAGGCACACAACAATATTCACTGTAAACAGCCCCAGATAATACACCCACTGTTTTACCCATTAAAGCTTGTGCACCAGGATGATCGCCAGTTGCTACTACAACACCCGCACCTTCATTACCTATAGGCAATACTAAATCTAAACGTGACTTAATTCGCGGCAATATACCTTTGTGCACAGGCGCAGTCATGACTTTATTGTTTGCGTCATAACTTGCTTCAGCTAAATTAGCCGGGCCAAACATTGGCCACATATCCGATGGATTGATTGGGGCTGCTTCGATGCGAACGATGACTTCATGAGATTTAGGTGTGGGTACATCCCGTTCAATTAGGGACATGTTAAGTTGTCCATCTGACGTTATTTCGGTAAAGAGTTGTTTTGATGTGTTCACTGTTGTTAATTCTCCTGTCAAGGTAAAAAATCCCAATAACCAAGCACATTTTTCGAAGATGGCGAAGTCGTTGACGTGTTTTCTTATGTTTATCTTTTATAGATAATGTATTTTACAAAATATAATTGGCGTTAACATTAACGTATACCAAGATGTTGCAACATTTTATTAGTGAACATATCTAGATAATTGATATGTATGGTAAGAGTAGGTTGGGCCTTAGATAATCGCATTGACTGCTGGTGCAAGTTTTGGCGAGATAAATGATAAATTAATTTTTGAATATTTAACCGCACGGTTATTCACTCTTTTCTCATTGCAGATTAGATTATTTTTACTTTAAACAGGCGATACCTAAAAAATTGCCAATAGTCCCCCCGTCAAACACCTTCAAATATTGCAATACACAAGAATATAAACATCACCTTTATTTTTCGCGAGAAGACTAAGGGAGTTACGACAAGATCATTTACACTTGTTGCTTGGGTTGCAATGTGAGGATGAAAAGCAAGATGAAGTGGTTTATATCAAACTAAGTCATTTACCATCAAAAAATATGTTTTTTTGTTAGTAACAGTAATATAGCTCAGTTATGGTGTTGAAGACGTCAAATATTGTCGTAACTCGCGGCGCCAATATTTCAAGCTGTTTAACTAAAAGCTCTATTTGCTTATTCTTCCTGTATCGATCATTAGGATAAAGATAGGAGATTTAAAGAAGGTAAATAAATACTTTTTCTTTTTAAGAAAGTGTGGTGCTAATTACCTCTGTATGGCGCTGCAACATGCTCTCTTTTTAGCAGATTATAATCCCGTGTGAACATACATTATGGGACAATAAAACAAAATTTGTTGCTAATCGATAATAATATTACTTAGTTATCTACCGGAGTCAGATGAAGATAAAACTATATCAAGTGGATGCCTTTGCAAATAACGTATTTGAAGGCAATCCCGCTGCCGTTTGTCCATTAGAAAACTGGCTGGATGTGCATATTTTGCAAAAAATCGCAGAAGAAAATAATTTATCAGAAACCGCATTTTTTGTTCAGACTGATAACAATATTCAGCTTCGATGGTTCACACCTACAGAGGAGGTGGAATTATGTGGTCATGCCACTTTGGCCGCTGCTTATGTCTTGTATCAACATTGTCATTATTGTGCGCCGAGTGCTGTTTTTGATACCAGAAGTGGACAATTAGTCGTGACTAAAGTTGATACTGGTTTCAGTATGGACTTCCCAGCTACTATGCCCCAAGCAGTTGATCCGCCTGCAGCATTATTACTAGGACTAGGCAAAATTAAAGCACAAATAGTATTGGCAGGATTTGATTATGTGGTGGTGTTGGATAGTATAAAAGAGGTCATAGACCTGAGTCCTGATTTTTCTCAGTGGTTGAAACTAGATTTAAGGGGAGTAGTTGTCACGGCACAAGGCACGGATGTAGATTTTGTCAGTCGGTGCTTTTTCCCAAAATTAAGGGTAAATGAAGATCCCGTCACTGGATCAGCACACTGTGAATTAGCTCCCTATTGGGGGCAACGCCTAGGTTTATCTATTTTATGTGGACGACAATTATCTCAAAGAGGTGGGTTAGTACACTGTAAACTAGCTGATGACAGAGTTATTTTGACCGGCAACGGTGTTGAGTATATGTCGGGTGAAATTAACGTATAGAAATCCTCACAACCACAGTTTTGATTTGCCTTGTATTCGTAATACTAAACATGAGAGGGCTTGTTTAACCTGATTATAATTTTAATGAGCTAAATAACGATGCTTGAAACACTCTCTTTGATATTTTCCAAAGTCTCTTGGTTAAAGCCTTTAGTACTCATGCTAGGTTTGGCTTGCCTCGTTATATTCTGTTCTTCTTTGTTTAATATTGGATACTACATTGAAGAGGTGTATCTGATCCCTAGTTTGGCTGGCTTTATTTGGAGTTTGTTACTTTTTATGATGCTAAGTATCTTTGGCAATATTCCTATTCGGTCCGATAAAAAACTCAGATTTTTCACCAAGATAAAATATTGGTTTGTGAGGTTGGGATACAAAATATTGACAGTCACCTTTTTGTTGATGACAGGTGCGGGATTAATTTTAAGCTTTAGGTTATTCAGCGTTTGGATTGCAAACTAAGTTCGATAGATACACAGGTGACTCGATTGTGGTTTGTTTGGATACATAAAAAAGCCACTTTCTAAGTGGCTTGATCAAAACTTGATAGCTCTGTGTGTTTAATAGCTTGCATTACCTGGTGTTCTTGGAAAGGCAATTACGTCACGAACATTCTGCATGCCTGTCACGTAGGCCACTAAGCGTTCAAAACCTAATCCAAAGCCAGAGTGGGGAACAGTGCCGTACTTGCGTAAGTCACGATACCAGCTGTAGTCTTCTGGACTAAGATTCATTTCTGCTAAACGACGGTCAAATACGTCAAGACGCTCTTCACGTTGTGAGCCACCAATGATTTCACCAATGCCCGGTGCTAATACATCCATGGCCGCTACTGTTTTTCCATCGTCATTAATGCGCATATAGAAGGCTTTAATGTCTTTTGGATAGTTTTGCATAATAATAGGAGCGCCAATATGCTCTTCGGCTAAGTAACGTTCGTGCTCTGAAGACAGGTCTACTCCCCAACTCACAGGGAACTCAAACTTTTTACCGCATTTTTGTAAAATATCAATGGCATCGGTGTAATCCATACGTACAAAATCTTGGTCTATGACTTTCTCTAAACGAGATATGGCTTCTTTATTAATACGCTCGGCAAAAAACGCCATATCATCGGGACGTTCTGCCAATACTGCTTTAAATACATATTTCAGCAAGTCTTCAGACAGTTGCGCAATGTCAGCTAGATCAGCAAAGGCTACTTCAGGCTCTATCATCCAAAACTCAGCCAAGTGGCGGCTTGTGTTGGAGTTTTCGGCTCTAAAAGTAGGACCGAAGGTATAGATTTTTGACATGGCGGTGGCGTAGGTTTCACCATTTAATTGACCTGACACGGTTAAAAATGTTTCTTTACCAAAAAAATCTTGGCTGTAATCCACTTCGCCTGTTTCAGTCTTAGGAATATTTTGCATATCTAAAGTCGAGACTCTAAACATTTCACCAGCGCCTTCTGTATCGCTTGCTGTCAAGATTGGCGTACTTACCCAGCAATAACCTTGTTCATAGAAAAAGCGGTGAATGGCTTGAGATAAACAGTTACGTACACGAGTAACCGCACCGCCAACATTAGTTCGGGCGCGTAAATGCGCATGTTCACGTAAGTATTCAAGACTGTGGCGCTTAGGTGCCATAGGATAAGTATCTGGATTTTCTACCCAACCTATAATTTCAACTGTGGTTGCTGCAATTTCTAATGACTGACCTTGACCCTGTGATGTCTTCAAAGAACCTGTCACCACCAGTGAACAGCTCGTAGTAAGCTTTTGTATATCGGAGTAGTTTTCAATTGAACTAAGCGCGATCACCTGAATAGGGTCAAAACAGCTGCCATCGTGTAGCGCAATAAAAGATAAACCTGCTTTTGAATCACGGCGAGTACGAACCCACCCTTTAACTGTAACTTGGTCACCAACTGAATATTTGCCGGCAAAAATGTCTGCCACCGGGGCGTGCGCCATGTACTTCTCTCCAATTATTGGGATATCGATCCCGTCATCATTTAGTATATAAACTGTTTTCCACAGCAAAAATATAATTTGTACAATCAAATATTCAATTTTGCTGGAAGCCACGTAAGGAGACAAAACTACTCTTGAAACTTTGGATACAGCCAGAAAAAGCACAAATGGGCTGCAATTATGCTTGCAGTTTGCTGAGCTAATCTTTTGAATTTTCACGATTTTACTCGGGTAGCGCTTAGACTCAAGGAAAATCGACAATAAAACAAATATAAATAAGTATATTAAAAAGCATAGAGTACACGTTAAAGCGGGTTCAAAACAGAACATAGTCATCAACAGAAAATGATAGGCTTTTTCAATGCATGGTATTTATCAATCTTTTGGGTTTGTATTTATTGAGGCGCTGGTGGTAACTCATGATGTCCGTTGCGGACTTGCTTCTGGGGTGCAAGTATTTTGGGGTATATAAGGGCGTCAAGAATAGTTTAAAATAGTTATAATCTATTCAATCGGTACGTTGTCGTTATCTGTTGTTACTGATTGCTGCGGTGAGTTTAACCATTTTGTATTTCGACTTCAGCGCACCTTAAACTTATACCCTTAGCAAAATGACTTTAAAGTCAAACTGACGTCAGCTGAAACTCGAGTGTTATTTTGTTTTTGGCTAATGTATAAGTATGTATCTATACATTGTACTTGATGGAAATAATGGTAAGGATGGGTAATTTAACTGCTCGAGTGTAAATCACCATAACCCACTACTTTTCGTTTTTAACGTAAACAAAAGAGCCAATTACATCTAACTTATTATTCAAAAAAGTTTTGTGAAGTGCTGCATAAGCCTAGACATCTAATTGCCTATGAGAATAATGCTGGGCGTTAATATAGTGCACATTTGGATAGTGCACATTTGGGCTGAAAATTTGTAATACTTCATGTTTTTCACCAAGATGATAGACTCTAATTTTATTCATAACGTTATATAAAATCAGGACTATACAATGCCTCACTGTATTATTGAGTTTTCTAAAAATTTAGAAAACAGTATGCCTATTAATGAGTTAGTGCGCGTGGTGCACAATAGTGTATTTGCATCGGAGTTATTCGAAGAAGCCTCTATTAAGACGCGTGCGATTGAATTTGCTTATTATCAAACAGGTTTATCCAACACGTCTTTTATTCACATCACATTGAAAATATTGCAGGGTAGAGATCATCAACAGAAAAAAAACCTGACCAAATTAGTATTGGATAAAATCAGTGAAGTTATACCACGACCTCTTTCACTATCTGTTGAAGTCATGGATATTGAGAAAGTGAGCTACAAAAAAATAGTGATTCAGTGAGGCTCGTTAAAAAGGCTGTTAATCCTAGATTAAGACGCTCGCAACTTCTGTTTAAAGATTTTGCCACTGTCTTCCCTTGGGAGTTTCTGATGTATATCGAGCTTTCTAGGAAATTTAAAACGAGCCAGTTTGCCCTCTAAATATTCATGCATTTGCTCAAGTGTGATTATTTTTCCTGGTTGACATTGTACAGCAGCCACAACCATCTCTCCGAACTCAGGATGGGGTGACCCATAGATAGCACAGTCGATTATGTCATTCATTTGGATTAATACAGACTCTATTTCGAGTGGAAAGATATTCGCACCACCTGAAATAATCATGTCTTTTTGACGGTCATTAATAAATAAATACCCCTCATCATCTAAAAAGCCAATATCACCTACCGAAATATAGTTTTGATAAGTATATTCGCTGCTATCGCCGTCAAAGTTGGTGTAATCAAATTTACCAAACATAGGTAGGTCGACATAAATTAATCCTGATTGCTGCGCGCCTAACTCTTGTTTGTTTTCATTTAATATTGTGATTGCGCCACCTGCAACTACCTTACCTACTGACCCGGGTTTCTCTAATGCCTCAGAGGATGATATTAAGGTCATGAACCCAATTTCGCTCGCCCCGTATGATTCATAAAATATTGGACCAAACCACTCTATCATGGCTTTTTTTATATCCGCTGGACAAGCTGAACCAGTGGAAAGTGCATATTTCAGGGAGCCCAAGTTATATTGCTCACGAATAGTTTGCGGTAATTTCAACAATCTAATCATCATAGTGGGTACGATATAAATATGCGTGATGTTGTATGTGTCTATTGCGGCCAGAAAGTGTTCAGGATCAAATTTAGTCGAAATATAAATATCTACGTCTGATGCTGCTAGGCTGCAGAGGGTTAATGTATTTGGAGCACTATGGTAAATAGGCGCAGCAAGATA
>Ga0209712_10002761_pt1 | contig 14399 bp, 11 predicted proteins | sample ArcOceMetagenome_FD_187443 | JGI IMG/M metagenome (GOLD analysis project Ga0209712, IMG submission 187443) | Marine eukaryotic phytoplankton communities from Arctic Ocean - Arctic Ocean - Greenland ARC118M Metagenome (SPAdes) (version 2) | ecosystem: Environmental > Aquatic > Marine > Oceanic...
AAATAGGCAAATCTTTTACGTAATTTGCTTCTTTATCGAAAACTTTTGTTTTTGATCTAAGATTATTAAATGCATCAATCCAGACATATTCTAAAATACACCTATGGTAACCCATATTATATTATATTATACTATATTATAAATCTATAGTATAGTATTTACCTAAATAATAAATTAGTTTATTTCTTCTTCTAATAATGCATCTTTTTTAACATTTTTATCTAAATATCGATACATTCTTTTAATATCTAATTTTGAAATCTCATATCCTTCGAAAAGATTTTCAAGATATGTTATATTCTCAGGATTGGTTAAAAAATCATTGTCATCTATTTTTGATAAAGTAATACGTAATTCTTGGAAAAATGTTAGTACATCTTTTTTATCCATATTTAATTCAAGACAAAGATTGTTGATAAATATTTGATTGTTGTATTCAGTTGAATATTTGGTCAATACTTTGGTAAACCGAACATCTTCGTGTGAAACGCTTCTATTCTCATTAAAAGTTTCGTGTAGAATTTTATTATTATGAAACGTTTTAATTAAAGAACTAATTTCATTAAATATCCAGATTTGATTTTGAAAAGTAATACGGTCAATATAATCCGCAAAACAAATATTTTTCAATATCTTAATATAAAATGATAATTGTTGATTTTTTGGAATATGAGCGATGATGTCGATGATATTTTCATGCCATAGCAAAGCAATAATTGTCCGATCTGTGTCGTTCATTCTAATATTATGGTCTTTAAACGGTATATACTGATTAAATAGTGTAGCCGTAAGCCTTTTCGAATCTTCATTGAATGATTTTGTTTGAAAAATATCTTGAATTATATTTTGGTCTAACAAATGTGATTTAGTTTCATAAAGGTCAGTTGTAAAATTTAATTTACGTATGTCACCTTGAATATAATTAATAATCATTTCCTTATTATTGCGGATTTTTTCCGTAGGTATTATACGATTTAAAATGGTTTCTACTTGACGTGTAGTAGGCGTTTTTAATTCAAACGTATAACATACCTTCATTAATTCACGTATTTTTTTATCCATATAATAATTACCAATGCATATAATGGGGTTTAAAGTCATATTTTCTAACCTTTGTTTTTGAGTTTTTTTTTGGCGAATTAATTTAATAAGAGAATTAATACCGCCTTTATCCCCATTATTCATACCGTCGATTTCGTCCATAACAATGGCTATTTTTTTCACTCTTCCCGCCATCATATCCAGGACATTTCGATTTGAAATGTTATTGCTTGTGATATTATCAATTAATGATTTATTACGGATATCACCTGCGTCATATTTAATGACGTCGTAATTTAATTTTTTTAATAAATTAACAACAAAATATGATTTTCCACAACCTGGCGAACCGTAAATATAAATTCCTTTTTTAAATTGTACATCCATACATCTTTTGTCGAATGATTTAAGCATATCGGTTATATCATTCGCAATTTGTGTTCTATTTAAAATTTCAGTATAATCCAAACATTCTTGTTTAATATTAGTTTTAGTTGTTGTTTCATTCATATATCCGCTCATATAATAAAATGACTTTTTATTCTAAGCCTTTTTTTTAATACTACTTATTTAACGAATTAGTATTAAGTTGAATAATTAACCACACTATTCTTTAAGAAAATTGTGAAAAATCGTTGGTAATAGGAACATAGTTTGAACCACCTCTTGGACACGTCTGAGGATAACTATATCCCATTCCTTGTTGCATAGGATAACCTTGTTGCATTTGTTGCGGTTGTTGCATTTGTTGCATTTGTTGCATATAACCTTGTTGCATATAACCTTGTAGCATTTGTTGCTGTTGCTGTATCATTTGTTGTTGTTGTTGCTGGGACATTTCAACAATACCTTCCCCAGTGCTTTTAAGTAATCCTGTTGTGGAGTCTATTACATTATTACCTAATCCGGCAACATCAGAAGAAATACCTTGTACTAGATCGGATGCACCTGTGCCTATCTCCCCTACACCTTGACCAATACCGGATGCTATATCACCCACAGTATCGCCCAATTCTCCAACAATATTTCCGGCACCATCAAATGTAGTTTCTAATACATTTCCGGCACCATCAACTGTAGTTTCTAATACATTTCCGGCAGTATCCAATGTCTTATCAAATGCACCAGTCGCCGTATCTAATGTCTTATCAAATGCACCAGTCGCCGTATCCAATCCCTTTTCTACTACATCACCTGCTGTATTCACTGTATTATTTGCTACACCTGAAATATCTCCTGCGACCGAAGACACTGTACTACCAATACCACCGAATTCGGCAGGTGAAGCACTCGAAAATGCACCTTCTGGTTCATATTTTTTGCCGGTGCAATCTACAATTTCACCATTGCTATTAATAGATAAATTACACGAAGCAGGTGTAACATTTGGACAAGGAGGACAACCAGGGCATACTGGGGGAACTATTTCTGTTTTTTTAATATAATCAGAATTATCACTACCACTTGAATTATTATTATTATTTGGACAAATATAGCTAGGTTTGCCGTCATATTGACTATTGCACGATTTATTGGACTTATCTTTGGAACCAGATCCAGATCCAGGACCAGATCCAGATCCAGAACCAGGACCAGAACCAGAACCAGATCCAGAACCAGGACCAGAACCAGAACCAGAACCAGAACCAGATTCAGATCCACTTTCAACAGTTAGAGAAAAGGAATCTTCAGGATTTCCTTCGCTAAATGAATGCTTAATAAAATTAGCAGATGCGACTTTATAAACATTAGAATTAGGCTCTTTAACGATAATAACAGCGAGAAGACTGGCTTCGTCTAGTAAAGTGCTTAATACCAATATATTATCAGTATTTTGTCGAGATACACCTATTTGGAAATCCTCTGCAGTATCGAATACATTTCCCGGACTTCCTACTGCTATTCCTAAAGTATCCGAATAGTATACATTATTTGCTATTTTGGTTGTATTTTCATTTTTACCATTTATAGTTATTTGTTCTTTTACTTGTACACCCAATTGTGCATATTTACTCGCTTCAATTGTATTGACAACACCGGTTGATGTATTGATGGGCAAGGTTGATGTTGAAATGCCTTTGCTACTTTTAAAAATTTGTTTAATCATATTCGTCGTATTATCAATAACAATAATTAATGTATTTGCCTTATAAGGGCAATAAAGTATAGAAAAGTCACCTGAAACAAATGTCCAGGGTGCTGTTGTGAGATTTAATGTAGTTGCGACACTTTCTTTAGCTCCTGCACTAGCAGTAATCATGACTGGAGTTCCGGAACTATCACGTGAAAGCAAAGTATAAGTATCCGATGCTAAATTATTAGTCACAATAACATTACCATTATTAGGATCGAAAAACATTCCATTATCGCCTTCTAGAATAGGTAAAATTTCTTCCAATTGTGTGCCAGAGTTATATACCTGCATAGAACTGGATGGAACTGTGCTCCAAGAATTAGTAGAATTTGATCCTTCCATATTTTCGAAAATGGGCTTAGATACACTTCCAAATAACATAGCTAGTACTAAAACCACCAATAAAATTACAAACAATAAAAAAGGCGTTAGTTTAATTCCCTTCATTATAAGTATTTGATATATTCTATACGTGGAAAATATTAGTATGCTAATAATAAAATTGATATATTATTGATAAATACCTATAGTGATAAAAAATGTTATCTCGTTGTTATAATTCGGAAAATAATTTCGAAATTGGGGTGGATGAAGCAGGAAGGGGGCCCATGTTTGGTAGATTGTATGTAGCAGCAGCAGTTTTACCTAAAGATGATAGTTTTCAGCATGTTTGGATGAAAGATTCAAAGAAGTTTCATTCAAAAAAAAAGATAAAAACTGTATCGGATTATATTAAAGAAAATGCTATATCTTGGTCAATTCAATATATCGAACACAATGTAATCGATGAAATTAATATAAGACAGGCGGTTCATCACGGAATGCATAATTCTATTCGTGATATATTTACTAAATCTAATATTATCGATAAAAATAATACACATTTGTTAATTGACGGAAATGATTTTAAGCCATTTACAATGTACGATGAAGCTATAGAAGAACTTAAATCGGTTCCACATGAGACCATAGAGGGTGGTGATAATAAATACACCTCTATAGCAGCAGCATCCATTTTGGCGAAAGTAGCCCGTGACGAATATATAGAAGAATTATGTGAGAAATATCCTAAATTATCAGAACGATATTCAATTGATAAAAATAAGGGGTATGGTACAAAGCACCATATGAATGGTATTGAAGAATTCGGTATAACACAGTGGCATAGAAAAACCTACGGGAAGTGTAAAAATGCGAATATGAGTGTTTTATAATTAACCTACTCACATCGACATTGATATACTAAAAACTGATACAAACTGTTATTTAGTGAGCATATAAAAACAAGAATATAAATATTAGAATATTTTTTCAAAATCGGTTAATAAAATATTATTAGAATATATAATAATATGTCGTTTACAAGATTTCATGACGATGATTTAAGAATAGAAAAACAATTAGAGCAACAGACATATATTGGAAGATATCAATTGGATGTTCCAGGACAAGGGTCTTCAATGCCTTTCCAGGATGATGCGCAATTAAGAATGCAAGGTTGGGGTGCTAATCTTCAAACAAATACTATTAATTTAGAGAGCGATTTAATGGGATTATCTCGTCGTGTAGGTAGAGACGATATAGATGAACAAGATTATAAAAAGCATGCAGTGTCAACGCAGCCAGTTAGTTATCCAACATCAGCCCCCTTTATTGAAGAAAGTCGTGCTACACACCCGGCCTGGATGTATCGTGATTTAGAACATCCTGTCTGGGAAGAACCAATTGTAAATCCTCAGGCAAATCTGGAAAAACCTTTTCACGATAATATTCAAACACGTATTTTAGAGAAAGATTATTATAAACCAAAAGTGTCTGTACCCATGGTTCAAGAAAAAACAGATCCACTATCACTTGATTATTATATTTCAAAAAATTAAATGAATATATACAATTAATTTATTATGTCTATTGTATATATTAATTAAATACACTATGGAATTAGCGATACCATTTATAGCGATGGGAGGATTATATATGATTTCAAAACAACAAAACAATAGGCAAGAAGAAGAAGATATTGTAGACGAAGGATTTGTTGGATATAGCGATTTACCAAATACAAATCTACCTGATGAGAATTTTTCAGATCAACGACCAATTGAAACCCCTGCACTTTCACAAACCGAAAAGTTAAGTAATGATAATCGTTATCAAGGAAATGCTTACACGGATACATATTTTGATAAGAAAGGTTTAGTAGATAACAATGTGGGAGGAAAGACAACATCCAGTACACAACAATTTACATCATTAGCGGGGGAAGCCGTAAATAATGACTATTTTCAGCATAACAACATGGTTCCATTTTTTGGACGAAAAAAAACCACTCCCAATTTTGACGCAAACCAAAATGAGGGCATATTAGACAACTATTTAGGAAAAGGTTCACAACAAATAGAAAAAAAGGAACAAGCTCCCCTTTTCGCACCAAACGAGAACTATCAATGGGCATATGGTGCCCCAAATCAAACAGATTTCATACAATCCCGTGTTAATAATGTGAATAAAATGGCGAATGTATTACCGTTCAAACAAGAGACTGTTGCCCCAGGTATAGGTCTAGGATATGGTACAGAGGGATCGAATGGTTATAATTCCGGAATGATGAACCGCGAGGAATGGATGCCCAAGTCTGTTGATGATCTTCGTGTAAAGACAAATACAAAGGCGTCTGGTGTAGGATTATTTGGACATGAGGGTCCAGCAAGTAGTGCTATCAAGGAAATGGGTTCCATTGGTAAAATGGAAAAAAATAGACCAGAGCGTTCATTTAAGATGGGACAAGATAGATTGATGACGACTACTGGTTTAGAAAAAGGTGTTACATTACGTCCTATCCAAGAAGATCGATATACAAATCGTCCTGAAACTACTGTTTCTTACACAGGAGGAGCGGGAGCAGAGAGACAAGGTACATTTGTGGATGGTGAATATATGCCGTCAAAACGCGTTGATTTAGGAACAGTACCATTATCAACTGCTTATGCGAATGGAAAGGGAGGTGCTACGGATGCGGATTTTGGAGCAAAATCCCAGATTGTATATAACAATAATAGAACAGCCAATCAACAAACCGATTATTTTGGTGCAGTCGGTGGAGCGATAGGGTCCGTTATATCGCCCTTATTAGATGCATTGAGGCCTTCTCGAAAAGAAAATACAATAGGTACATTGCGTCCTTATCAAAATGCAGGAACAACCGTGCCTCAAACATATATATTTAATCCGTCGGATCGCCCAGGAACAACGACCCGTGAGACGACTGAAAATTCTAAATTTCATATGAATTCCGGAACTAGTGTATTAAATAAAGGTGGATATACAGTTACAAAAGTAGCACCCATTGCTAATAATAGAATGAACCAGTCTGATTATTTTTATGCCGGAAATTCTTCTGCCGCAGCGGGAACTTTAGAACCACGACCATATGATGCCGAATATAGACAACGTAATAATGATGTTAAGTCATCTACCATTAAAGGAAGAATGGTTCCAGGTAATATGGCTATGTTAAATCATGATGCTACTATTAAATCGTGTGATAGAACAGATTCGTTAACAAATAAATGTCCACCTGTCCCTGGATTTTCAAAAACAACACCCAGTTTAGATACAATGGGTAGACTACAAGGGAAACAAAAATTCGACTCGGGATTAGAAAATAATAGAAACGGAAGTGAAGTTCTGGATTCTTTGAAAAAAAACCCATATGCACTGTCTATTAATTAAATATTTTAAAGACATAATATAAGTAGAATTATTATGCCTTTTTTCGAAAAAAATAAATTATTATTGATTCATATCCCCAAAACAGGAGGAACAAGTATTGAAAAATATTTTTCTAAAAAATTCAATATTCGGTTGGGTCCGAATGAATTGTATTTTTCATATTATGAAAATACTATTGCGAACGAATTAACCAAATGTAGAAAAATTTGGAAAGACATTCTACAAAAAAAAAAGAAATTACAAAATAATTTAACAATTAAACGAGTTTCATCATTTACAAGTATAGATAGTTTAGATAACAACAATAATAGAGAAACAATTCCCGAATTTAAACTGTTTAAAAAAATAAGACTGGCGAGTGAATTGCGACATTCATTGCAGCATTTGACGTGGTGTGAAATGCAAAGAAACAAGGAAATATTATGGGACAATACTGAACATCGTATAATAACGTCAAATGATCCATATGATAGAAATGAGTATGAAATATTAACGGTTGTTAGAAACCCTTATGATAGGATCGTATCTGAAATGCTTTTTAGAGGCATTATCAATAATGAAACAATTTGTCGTCGTAAAACGCTTTATAATAAATTAAAAAAATTTTTAGAAAAACAGGAGGATATATTCGACAATCATAAATTGCCGCAATATTTGTATTTAATAAACGACATTGGACAAATATTAGAGAATGTAACAATTTTACATACAGAAACATTAACTGAAGATATGCAACGTATTGGTTATTGTGATTTTGACCATTATTATCAAGTATCAAAATGTAAAGTAAAGACAGGTATTACAAAATATAGTTCCTATTTAAATGGTCATGCGATTGAATTAATTAATACGTATTATAAACGCGATTTTGAACTATTTAATTATGATATGTTATAAAAATATACAAAATATACTATTATTATTTATTAACAAAATAATGCGTTCATAATGATGGCTTCTTTGTTTTCTTCAGGCTGTTTAAATAATTGACGTAGAATTTCGTCATCTCTAAATCGAATGGTATACTCTTGTTGCATATTATTTCGTCCAATTCTTCCCAATGCTTGTATGGTTTTTTGTTGGGTCATATTTAATAAATCCTTACCAATATATCCATGACAGAATTGATAATTTGTACCATATATATAGTCGGATGACGCCAATATAAGATATAGATGTTGTTCATATGCTAATTTCTTCATAATTTCCATATACCGCGGATTGGCTTCATTTTCATTAGTAAATATACCAATTCCTAACAACAATAGCATTTTTTTATCATTGTCCACATCTAACGCCATAATATCACATACATCTTCATCTGAAATGGTAGGAACATATGCGGATGGTACATATTCGGTATTCCATCTATTTTGATGACTTTGTGTATTTGGAATATATACATCATCCAAATTTACCATTTGGATTTTCGAACGCAATGCCTCAACCATTTGTGTTAATTTTCGAAGTTCAGGATTTTGTTTAGAATCGTCAACGTCTCTGTTCATTTTTCTAGAACCTTTTTTACTCCCTTTATCATTGTTATCATCGTTTCCGACAGACATTTTATCAATAATGTATTCCAATTTATTCTCAGCATCGGTGAGTTTTTTCTGGACGTTTGTATTTTCCTGAATACGTGTATAAAGAGAGGTATAAATATGTTCTGGTAGATTTGTCTGTTTAATATAATATTTTCCCAGGTTTTCAACATTATTACTAAGGAAAATAGTTGGTCCATCGGTCAATGTATGAGCATCGTTTGTTGTTATTTGTAGTCCTATTGTACTAGCAGGTGCAGTTGTCTTTGTTGGTGCGTTTACACTTTTAATTCTAGAAAGGGGCTCTCCATCCATGGTAGACTTTGATGTGCCCAAACTCGAAAACCGACCAATATCATTTGTTTTTACAAATTTGGACTTTTGATTTGTAGTCAAATCTGTATAAATCGTGTCCCAATTATCTTGATTAATATTTTCTAAAAGTGTTAAATAATACACTTTAATATTATTCATTGTAATATCAAAGATACCGTTTTTAAAATAAACATTCATATGTAAATCTTTCGGAATTGCGTTATCTAATTCGTGAACCTTGTTAATAAATGTTATAATTTCTTGAAGGTCGAAGTAACGCAATAACGATTTATGAATATTACAGTGTTCAACACATTCCAATAGATCTTGATAATTCGAATATAATAAATGTGGTAAAACTGCTTTACAATTTAAACTCAATAACGAAATAGATTTTTTACAGTCGAAACTAGATATTGTTTCAATAGTCGCATTGGGAAATTTTGTTATGTAGGAAGATAATGCTTCCCCAATTTCACTGGCTCGCGGAAGTGTGGCGCAAGACAATACCATATTCGATATTTTATTTTCTCTCCACACCTTTTTTATCAATTTGTGCAGAGGATGTTCATCATAATCCATAGATATGGTAGGTTCATCCCAATAAGTAATAATATCACTTTCGTCAGTATATTTAATCATTTTATCTTGTAGAATAGATCGTTTTTCGGATAATTCTCTTATTTTCTCATTACATAATTGATTTTGTTCTTGATCATCGATCTTATCTACAACCGATCCTAGGTATTCCAACTTTTCGTCGATATCTTCAATAATTTCCTCTTGATGAGATCGGTCTTTCACCTTAGGTGTAAAAGCCATCATATAATGCATTGCTACAATATACGATTTGATATCACATATCATTATCTCAACCTTATCACCGACTGTATTGTCTACTTTACCTATACCACCACTTCGACGGTTCACTGAATATTCTGAAGCGGCATAATAATGTAATCTGATATCATCTGCAGTTTCGCAACCAAACGCTATACCTATCTTTTTTCCCATACATACGGCGGACTTTGCTAATGCTAAACCAACGTGTCTTGCTGCACAAATAAATATAATTCTATGACCAACTGATAAACCTAGAGGTGTTAATGTCTTACCTGTTCCGGTCGGAGCAGTATAAAGAACTAATTTTCCGTTTTTTTCCCCGAGTTTTTTATATTTAGATGATAATGGGTCTATAAACTCGGTTTCATCTGGGGTATAATGGAATGCTTTATAAATATCGCGCTGATGTTGATATAGATTAATATCTTCGTATTTCAAAAGTAGAGGGTTCTTCTCAATAAATGTATAAGATTGATTTATAACATCTCGCATTTGTATTTTAGGTAATACGATTTCAATAATATTATCGATTAACTTCACACAATATGTATTTACGTTAACAACATTCGCGCGTTTAACATTGATTAATGTATATAGATGAAATGCATATTCGTCGGATTGTTTGTGCAAATATTTTAATACATTTTCTACAATATCCAAAAGAATATACTCAAATATTATCTTTTTATCCTTTTCTAAAGTACTGTTTATATTGTTAATACGCATAATATGTGATTTTTTTAACTTTAATTTATTCTTTTTCGTATCTATGGGAGTTGTATATGTAGATATAGCCGTCGGATATTTTTTTATCATTTTTTTAATTTGTTCTTCGAAATATTCTTTGTATAAATGCTCATCTAGACCTACAATATCTTTTTCTAATTTCATTATAGTATGCATTGAACGGGTTTCATTGTAAAATGCATTATTATTATGATATCCATCAATAATCAGTTTTAAAATGTTTTTTTCATGATCAGGAAAGGGAACCTCAATATTCATCCATTCCGATTTGGATAATTTTTTTTGCGTCAAATCCATTGTTTATTAATAAAATTATATGTTTAATTCAATTCAACATATAAAAATGTTTTAATTCAATTTTATCTATTCTCTAATGATTTTTATATTTTTAACAGCACTTGTTTTATCGCGAATACCGTTATGTTCTGTATTATTCTTTCCGGCAATTGTTAAACTATAATGACCTTCTTTTGGTATCTTAAATGTTTTTGTATCATATGTTTTCCATTCGCTAACATCGGGGGTTAGTTCATCAAATAAATCACCGTTCAATGAAAACAATAATGAATTGGCTATTCCTGTATTATCGCAACAATTACGACCATTTGATAAAAATGATAATTTATATCTTCCTTCCGGTAGATGAAGATCAGTTATTATGCTTCCGTTATTTTGTATAGCTATAGCTTGATTTCCCTTTGGATATGATGTGCCAAATCCCCAAGCATCCGAATTATTTACAATTGCTACATTACGGACCTTCCAATTTGGGACAATATCATTGCCATTTATATATTTATAAGTGTTCTGTTCTTGCTTTGGATTATCAAATGTGGAATTCTTTAAAAATTGTGTGCATTCAAAATTAAATTTCTTTGTATTGAATTTATAATCATTAATTTCTTTCTTAATATCAACTACCGCACTGTTTGTGGTGTCCCTTAACGTTTTATTTTGTGCAGTTATCTCATTCTGTAATTTTTGAATGGCGCTTAGATTGCGATTTTCATCTGTAAGGACAGTATTGTCTGTAGTTGTTGTAGTAGGTATATTATCTGAATTAGAAGGGTTTATTTTATTAATAACATTAGAAATGGTTTCTTCATTTATTGTAAAAGTTGCTCCTTCCATTAATTTTCGGTCAAATAACTTCAATGAGATAAAGACTGTCGCAGCGAATAATACTCCGTGTAAAATAATTCCTTTTAAACTATCTTTATTTGATAAAGAAAAAAATATTCCGGGTGTGAATATTACAAATAGGCAAAATAAATATAATAAAAATATGGGTTTCATTTATATATATAAACACTATAAATTTTACTTACTTAAAAGAGTTTATTATTATTGTAATTATTTAAATAGATACTTATATTATACTATATATGTCGTTATTAACTAAATTGTTCAATTATGTATTATTAACCGTGTCTAAATATAATATAGATGAATCACACGGATTATCACATGCAATGGACGTTTTAATTTGTGCTAACAAAATTTATAACATTGAAAGTGCTAACAATCCGACTATTAAGCATCACGAAAAAATTATTTATGTATCATCCATTCTACACGATATGTGTGATAAAAAATATATGGATCAAAAACAGGGTATTGACGACATTAATGACTTTATTCTGTCTTTAAAAGATGAACAAGATATCAATATAATAACAGATAGTGAAAAAGATGTTATTAATAAAATTGTTACTACCATGTCTTATTCGTATGTTAAACAAAATGGGTTTCCAAATTTGGGAGAGTACCAAACGGCGTATAATATTGTTAGAGAGGCGGACCTTTTATGCGCATACGATTTCGACCGTTGTATGATATATCAAATGTATAAAAAGAATTTTTCTTTAGAAGATTCTTATTTAGATGCCGTAACTTTATTTGATAATCGAATGTTTAAACATTATGACGATGGCTTATTATTAACCGAATATGCTAAAAACAATTATCTATTTTTGGAACATTCTTCACGATTACAAATGTCTCGATGGAACAGACTTATTACTAAAAAACTGTAACACTTCATTTTATCTAAAAATTTAAATATTTCATTTAAATTTTTATATATTTACTTTTTCTCACGATTGCCCGTAGCTAAGTTGCGTCGAAATATATTTTATACTATATTTCTAGTAATGGGATATTGAATTTACCCCGAGGTTTGTATTTTAATATATCTAAATCACAACTTGTAGTAGGAAAATTATCTTGACCATAAATATCTTGTAATAGGAGCCATTCAAACATTCCACCGCTATAAATATATACATTTGGAAATCCTAAATCTATTAATTGTTTGTATTTTGTATCAACGGTCGCATCTACCGAATTGCAACCATAAATAATAATAAACACCTCTTTAAATTGTCCTTTATCTATTATTTGATTTAATACATTCGTTTCATTATCAATAGATAAGGTGGTTTTTATTAAACAATTTTGCAAATGACTTTCCAATGTGTTAATTAATAAATGTTTTGGGGTCTTTTCTATGGAAAATAATACATCTTCGTATCCTATTTTATTATTATGTGTATTTTGATTATTATTATTATTATTATTGAATAAATTAAAAAACATGTGTATGCTGAAATATATGAATAACATTTATTTCAGTTTTTCACGAAAAGATTTATACCCTAGGAAATTAAAATGAAACAATTATACCGTTGGAAATTTAAATCGGAACAACTTTGTTGTCCGATTTCCATTTCCTTACCGGTATCTGACCCTTAGGTAACTTCAAATGTTCCATTTGAAATTACCAAGGGTTTAAAGTTACCAAAAGTTTAATCAACCGAAATATTATCTGGAATATCCGGAATATCGTTATCTGAAACGTCTGTATTTATTGGAGGCACATTTAGATTATTCAATGCTTGATTATAAAAATTGTATATATCGTTACTCATATCCACATTATTATTGTTTGTTGGTAAACTTGTTGTAAATGAATAAACATAACCATTTGCAGATACATCGACATTGTTTGAGATATCTACCGTATTGATATCATTATTAAAATATGTATCCAGTGGAATATTATTCGCATCAGTATAAGAAGTGTCGGTTGGTACATTGGGGACATTCACTGCAGGAGCAGGAGTAGGAGCAGGAGCAGGAGGTTGAACCGGTGTTTGTGTAAGCATATTATATCTACAAATCGGACACCCATTACTGCGTGTTAACCAGCGCATTAGATTATCTCTTCGAAATACGTGGTGGCATCCGCGTATCTCGGCTAACATATCACCATCTACAAACGGGTCTAATGAAATAGGACAACGTGCGTCCGTGAGCGTGTTCGCAATTTCAGTCGAAAACGTAAATATTCGCAGAGAATTATTTATCTCTGTATTAGTTAAACGTCTTTCGTTTTCTTCTATATTATTTAAATAAGTATTGAATAAATTTGTCCAATCTGCATTTGTTTGACCCGTATTTCTTACACCATTCCATATATTATTAGTCGGTTGAGTATTAGTTGGTTGAGTATTAGTATGTGGAGACCGCCAAACATATTCTCGTCGTGTGTTGGCGCTTCTTGTGTTATTATTCGTAGTTCTCGTAGTATTGTTTAAATTTGTTTGATTAATTTGAGACCGAAATGATTGATGATTTAATTGTAATAGCGCTAACATAGATTGTATATTACGTTGGTATTCAATTTGATTATGACTATACAATGTAATTAAATTGGTAATGGCGTCTAACTGACGGTTTACAAACCGAAACGGGGTTGTATTTGAAGTGTTTCTATTATTATTTACATTATTTACATTATTCACATTATTTCGAGTGTTATTAATATTATTATTCGTTGTATTGTTTATATTTTCCATTAAAATATTTAAAATATCGTCTATTTGATTTTCCATATATGAATACAATATAAAGAAAATTGTCTATATATCTTTATTAAAATATAATTAATGTCTCATAATATAGATCATAGTAAAGGTTACACCGGCTTACAGAATTTAGGAAATACGTGTTTTTTAAATTCTTGTATGCAAGCGTTAAGTCAT
>Ga0209712_10002762_pt1 | contig 14399 bp, 8 predicted proteins | sample ArcOceMetagenome_FD_187443 | JGI IMG/M metagenome (GOLD analysis project Ga0209712, IMG submission 187443) | Marine eukaryotic phytoplankton communities from Arctic Ocean - Arctic Ocean - Greenland ARC118M Metagenome (SPAdes) (version 2) | ecosystem: Environmental > Aquatic > Marine > Oceanic...
AGGGGTGGATGAAATTTTAATTGGGGATCTGCCCCCCTCTGGATTTATGTCACTTTTTGCTTCCAGTGAAGATCAGAAGTTTGAAGTTTGCCCATCTTCAATCTTCAATTTAGGTCCCACTCACTGTGCGATCTATCCTACTTCGAGACAACTAAAGAAAGCTATTGCTGTCATTCTTACATTATTACAAGCAGCATCAGCAGGAACCGCAAATGAGGGGCCCATACGAGGAGGTTTTCTTGATCTTGTCAACTGGCCTTGTTTCCTCCTTCGTGATCGCATTTTCTGTACATAATTTTTGGTTTGGCAATAACAGTACGAGTGGTGGCAATAAGAAGAAAGCACAAACCGTGAACAACAACGAGGACAATGCTGCTGCTCTAGCATTGAAGAACAAAACGGGTACCAAAAACAAGAACACGAGCAAAAAATATCGAGGGCCAGGAGTGTGTCCATTTTCAGCGGAAACCAACTTTCTTGTCGAGCAGGCAGACCACGTATCTCCCGCTCCGCTGGATTTATTGGAATCGTGGAGTGACCCCAAAAGTCCCGACTTTGGCAAGCCACTGGCAGCACGCTGGTTGCAAGAAGGACTTTCAGGGCAAGATACTCCCGGGTTGCTACGTGCGGGGCTCAAACGTCTGCGTGATTCCAAATTCTTTCTGGTAGAAGAACCCTTTCGGATGAAGGAAGAGTTGACCATGAAGAAGCAAGCATTGGACGATCCGAAAAGGTTTCCAAATGTCTTTGTGGCAGAAGAGGATTCTCTGAAAGCCCAAGAAGAAACCCTAGAGCTCTTTCTGGGCTACCTGCCCAAGCGATATCCCGATCTTTATCAATTTGACCCAAAGGCTGGAACAATTCATGTCTTTCCGATTGATACAACCTTTGTTCTAGATGACTGGAAGGAACGCCCACTCGAACTCTGTGAACGTATGGTACAGGAAGATCTGATCTTGATGCGACCTCCTCGGGACGGAACGGGCGAGAAACAATATGCCATGGCCGCCGCCGCCGTGGTCTTTAGTTTCAGCGAACTGGCACAGAAACTGAGCAAGCCTATCGAATTCATGCATGCCCCTGTTCCAGGATACGAAAAACACATACGAAAGTCTCTGGACTTGACCCTTTCTAAACTCCTCAAAGTGGAGCAGCCCATGTGGCGGAACAACTGGGGCATTTCGCCTTCTGGCAAGTTGGACGAGCCGCTCTATGGCAATGGACCGACACATGTTTTCGAGCATCTATCGTCCTCTTCCAAACAAAAAAAGGATAACAACGAGGAAGCAGCAGCAATGTCGAAAATGATCTCCAGTGGTATCATCGAATCGTCCTTTCTCGTGGTGGAGTACCAAACGATCCGTCGTCTCCCCCAGACAGGGTATTTGCTCTTTACCGTCAAAACCATGTCTGATCCCATGGACGCCCTGACAGATCTTCCCCAAGCGGCTCGTTGCCTGGCGAGTTCGATCCGAGGCATGAGCCCGGCCATGCGAGGATATAAGGGTATTCAAGACGACGAAACCTGCCAAGTGGTCTTGGAGTATCTCGATTCGATTTAACCATGTGTCATTGCAACAACGTCTTTGTTCTTGGTCAATTTTGGGGGACCTGTCTGACAATCATAATCGCCAGCTGCTGTAAAGGTTGGCGAAATAATCGAATGAACCAGTTCCCCCTCATGCCACCCATCCTTGCAACATGATCACAGCCACAGGGAAAGAATGAACCCATCTATTTGCAGTCAGAGAAAGCATCATATCCTTTTTTATTCTAGTATTTTTACGTGACTCTTCATCAGTTTCCACCTCATTGCATCCATCCTTGCAACATGATCAACACCACAAGGGGAAAAGGGCACCTGTCTATTTGCAGTCAAAGAAAGAATAATATCACATCCTTTTTTCTACTCAATAGTAATTTATTTATTCTTCAGTAAAAATACTACAAAACAATACCAAGGATTGGATTCTGACGAAACAACTTTGGCAGTGCCAACGCCATGGTAGGAGCGAACCATATTTAGGGAAGCAACTTTCTCATTCAAACCAACCAATGCAGGCAACTGCAACTGAAAGATAGAAAAATAAACATAATCCAGGATAAGTTTCAAAACTTATATGCTCACAACCTGTGGCTCATGACGCCAATACCAAATTCGAAAATAAGAACTGAGTACCAGTAGTCTTAGGACCTCCAATCGTTTGCTTGAACTTGGTGTGCCAGGCAGGATCGCCGACACCGGTAGGTAATCCGTAATCCTCCATGACGGCGATGAGGATGAGAAGGTAGAGCGTTCATGTCACAGGAGTAATTTGAAATTGAGCATGCTGTGGAGCGATTTGACACAGTGACTGTCGGTTTCATTACTCCGTCAGTTCAAATAGCGTTCGATGTTTTTGAATTGGTTTTCTGTCATTGTCTTTATAATTGTGAAGCTTTCTTGGTGTGCTATTCGTCCTTTTTGAACGCCTTTCCGTATTCTATTCCTCCTGCTGAAGCAAGTTTCTACTAATGTCGTTTGGGAACCATCCCAACCATGCATCTCCTGACTATCCCAATCCTCTGAAAGATGACTGCAAGGACTGTGACCCTGTTGCTAGCTAGTTTAGGAAGGGAGAGAGAGAGATCCTGTTGTTGCCTTTTTGTTTTCGACAAGTGTCCACGAATGTAATTAGTGAAGATTCAAGATACTCAGGAAAAACTTGATGTTCATTACGATGACATTTTGTGAGTAGTGTGAGATAACGTGTAATCTGTGACATTTTTAATATTATGTTTTCAGAGGTTCCTCGGTGTAAATACCCCAATCGTGGGGTCGAATTGGGGCCAGGGCCCCAGTAACGAGGCACCAGTGAGGCTAGACTAGAGGCTAGAGGCGACAGGCGACCGAAAACTTGTACAAAAAAGTACCTGTTACATGCAGCTGCACTTCATGACTACTCGCTTGCGACATTGTAATACCATCAATCTATCCTACTTCTAGACTGCTAAAGGGATCCCTAACAGTTTTCGCACGCACTGACTGCCGAAATCACTCACAACTCACAAATGATCAATGAATACTGCTACTACACGTACTATTGGCACTTTCTTTGATGAACGAATGCAACAACAAGAATGGTGCTACACGTACCAATCCCCCAGACAGTGAAACAGCATTGCCACAACCGATCTCAATCGCTGTGAATGGATCAAATCACATGTATGATCAATCATCATTCCAATCTCGACCTAGGCTGAACCCAATACAGGCCCTCTTCCATGATGCAATCAACAACATCCAACAATCCTACCATCCACTCCTCATCGCACAGCTGTTGTCACTACTACTTGCTTCGTCCGGTGCTGTTAATGCCTCATTACACTTTGAATGTAACCTTTCTGCTCCTACCATGCAGGCAGGTCTGGTCTACTTCATCCTCATGTTCCACCTATTTGCGATTCCACGCGACGTGTATACTGGAGCAAACGCTACCGAAGAAACTCTGGAACCAGTTCAAATCGAGAGAGAGCAAGATCAGCAGCAGGAACAGCCACAAGATGAAATGAACCCTCCTTATCTATTATTCAACCGAATACCCATTCATGCACCTATCAAATTCTACGCTCTCATGGCTTTCCTGGACGTCGAAGCGAATTATCTCACTTATCTCTCTTTTCGATATACAACCCTCACATCCGTCTCATTATTGGATGCATTAGCCATCCCATCCGCCATGCTTTTCTCAAGGCTTATTTTGAGGAGAATGTACAGCAGGATACACTGCATTGGTGCAATAATTTGTATTGCTGGTATAATTGTCAATGTCTTTGGAGACTACTCATATGATGGAAATCAAAATGAAGGAGATGGTGATGGTGGTGATGGATCAATAGAGGACAAGAAATATCCTTTCAAACTAAGAGGTGACGCGTTGGCAGTTATGGGGGCGTTACTATATGGGCTGAATGATACACTGACGGAACGGATTGTCAAAGGGCATGATATAAAGGAGTACCTAGGTGTCATGGGCTTGTTTGGGTTCATTCTTTGCTTCATACAAGGAGTTTTGACCGAGAGACAATCTATACAAGATTTCTTCCAGGCGGACGAACAAGAGTGCAGATCTCGGAAAGGATGGATGCTGTTAGTTGCCAGCTCTATGTTTGGGGCAATTTCATATATTGGAATGTCAAACTTTTTGGTGAAATCTGAAGCAGCTCTGCTCAATTTATCGCTCTTGACGGGGGATCTATGGGCGGCTTTGTTTAGTGTTGTGGTTGAGAAAATGTTCCCCTCCTCTCATTTCTGGATCTCGTTGGTGCTTATTGTGGTTGGCGTGTTTGTGTATGAGATGGCGCCAAGTCCAATGCGCTCATATTAGGACCTTAGTTTAACCTACTTTTGAGAACTGTTAGATAAAGAATGACTTCCTGAGAGTTCATACGCTAATTCTCGGATCCCCCCAATGATGTAGTCATCAACGCCTTTCTTTGGTCAAAGAGACAATTATTTTCAGCCAATCGCACGCTATATTCATTATTCGGAAACATAAAATTACTTTATCATTGCCCAATCTACAGTACGAAAAACTTGGATAACGATTTCTGAAATTTGTGCAAGGACAGTAAAATGGTAAAGTCCCTTTTGATGCATAATGTATAAGGTAATTGAATGTAGACTCAGAGCTATGCAAAGCACTCTAATTGATACCAAGGATATTGTGGATAGCCTCACCATCTCGGATTCTTTCAAAGAAACTGAAGAATTGTTGTTGGTTCATTTCGCCAAGAGGGCATACAGTCTGCAAATGCCTACGCGCAATTGATCACACTCTTTCATTGAGTTGGGGGGAGAACACTTCACCAAGAGATTTGCGATCGTTCGTTCCGTAAGTTGTGTTATCAACTACACCAAAAATATTTAGTGGTTTCACAAATGGGTTGTCTTTGGCGAAGTATCTTCTCGCGTTGGAGGCGTGACTTGCCCGAATTGCTACCTGGACCTTGACAATCTTTGAGAGTAATCTTCCAGCTTCAACTTCACCAAGGCAATTTTTGTAAGTTTACCGCCCAAATCAGCTCTAAAACCTTCAGCAGTAAATTATGTCAAGTGTTTCGGAATTGATTCGTTCTCAAAGAAGGATCCTGACGCAGAATCCCATGCCCATCCCTTGCCAATGTCACGGTATAGAATATCAAGAATTCTATAAATCGGAAATTGGGTACCAATTTCTAGCCCACGAATGCGGGCTTTGAACGTTATGAATCCAATACTTTGGGTCAACAAAACCAATATCCTTATCTGTGCTAGGAAAGAGCCCTATGCTAATCATTGAACACCTTTGATGCATTCCGATACGATTTTACAATCGACTCAATATTCTCTTCAACAGCAGTCCTGTCTAACCTCTTATTTTCCAATAGTATGTGAAGTTCGCATAGTCGACAATAGATTGGGGCGAGATTCTCTTCCATCTGTCATGCGCACCTGTACAAACTTTCTTCCGTACTAAATGCATCCAAAATTCAAATTGAAATGCGTGGTTCAGATTGTTGATGTAAGAATTATACGCAATTCTACCGGTACAGTAATCCATCTGCTTGCCCAATAAAGCACTATCGCACCAAAAGCAACAGCTTTCCATGTAACAAAAAACAATATGTCGACACCGGCAGGACTCGAACCTACGCGGGATGAACCCAATCGATTTCTAGTCGATCGCCTTAACTGTTGGAAATCAATCCTCTTTCGTACTCTTATCCGGTGTCGTTGAGATGTTGGATATCCTTTGGATGTCGAGTGAGGATAGATCTGGTCTAGAGAATGTAGAATGTAAAACTAACTAATCAATAACGGGATTCTTTCTTTTAAATGTCTACATTAACTAGACTGGTGATGGGGTCTCTGCCGTTGCCAATGAGGCGATCCTGTGCTTCTACGGCTGTGGTTACTCTGACCATCTCGGCATACGTCAGTTTGGTATTCTTCAGTTTAACTGCTAAACAACCGTTACTTTCAACATGCTTCTCCGTTGAACTGAAGATGTCAAACAGAGTGGAGATGTGTTGCCGTCCCATGAGCACATTTCTAAATAAGGTGAACAGTTTTCCTTGCAGTGGTTTGGACATGTAATCTGCTAGCATATTGTCAGTAGGACAATGACTCACGGATATTTTTCCTTTCTTGATGTGATCCGGGCACCAAAAATATTTGATTGCCACGTGCTTCGAATTTGAAGTACATGATGCTTTTCCATTCACTAACATTCTGATTTTGGATTCATTGTCCTTTGCTAGAATTGTATGTGGTTTGTACCCTTGTGCTCCTATAAAAAGTTCAAAGAAAACTGGCTTGGGGAGGTATTCGCTGGTACCAACATGTTCTGTTTCGTTTGAGCTTCGAGTATTCATCTTTTGTTTACTCGACTTCTGGTCTATGATACCGGTTCCAAAAAAGTTAACACCTCCTGTGTGTCCTCTCATGTCATTATGCACCGCATGTGCTGGATCAATCATCACAAACATGTTGAGTACATCATCTGTTCTGATAGTTCTGACATCTGTTTTTCTTTTCTTCACCCAACACATGAGACATTTGAATTTATGCCAGTTGTCTATGTCAGGTGCTTTAACTCCTACCTTCACTTGTTCGAAATGTGTGAATGCATCTTGTCCTATGTTTAACATGTTGACATGATACTTCTTTCCTCCAAACGAATCTACGTTGGGCTGCGTTGTCGTGGTTCTGTTCCTTTTACCTTTGACTACATTCTCTGCATCGATCTCGCTCCTTAATTTGCCAATCAACTCAACACTGTCATCCGTAAGTGATTCATCATCGCTTCTTGCTTTCAGTTGTGGGTCTGGCGGTTCATCATCTGAGATTGATTCGTCGTCGTCGCTATGGCTGTCATCATCGTCACTGCTGGGAGGATGACTAGATTCAGATTCTGTTGATGCGTTATCATCGTTATCATCTGTATCCTCGTCTTCATCTTCGCTATCGTTGGTGTCCCTGCTCTTGGCTTCGTTGTCAGGAACAGGTACAATTTCGATGATTGGTTCATGGTCATCGTTGACTGGCGCTCCTATTTCCCATTCGAAAAGTGGGTATCCATTGTCGTCAAGGTTTGGTGCGCCTTCTTCATCAGCTAGGTCGTGTACTTTGTCGATAATATGTTGTGGCATTGATAGTTCTGTGAATCTATATCCATGGATCCTTTTACCAGTTTCAATGTTCATAAAATAGTATCCTCCTTGGCTATTGGATGGTCGGATGCATATTGCACTGGTGCGTCGCTCCTTGTTTGTGTTGTTGATGCTGCAGTATACTTTGTAATATTTCCCGAAAGTGGCTTTGAGATTATTACCGTCGACGATGCTTGCTGGACTGATGCTGGCGGATATGCCATTTTTACTGGGAAAATCATTGAGACACGTGGTTACCATGGTGAAACATTCATCAACCATCATCTTTGGGACCTTCTTAAAAGGGAGGGAAAACCTAGAAACAGCGTGTTCTATCCTTCATGAATCGTATGCTGTGTTGGATTTGTGGTATATGTTCTTGGCCGGCTGCACATATTTCAACGTGTGCAGATACTTTGTTTTCAAGTTTCTTGAACTCGTTATCAGCATTTATAAGGTTGACTTGGAAACCGCGATTTCTGAACACATTGAGGACCTTTTCAATACCATTGATGATGTCTTTGGGTCCTCGTTTGTACGTTGTACGGAGTATGTTCTTTTTGTGTTTGCTGATGCTGCGATTAAAAGCTTTAGTTGCGTAGAATTTAATCTTGGTTGACTTCATGATTAGGTATTCCTGGTCTGACGACCATCCAATTTGGCCCTCCTGCTGTGCATGGGCCACTTCCGCTCCTTCAATTTCACGCCGACTGAAGAATTGTTTATTCTCTATTACAGTGTTAAAAAGAGAAAATGGATAAGCAGTAACGGAGTTGATTGAATGCATATTTGAGATGAGATTGCGCTCATGGAAACAATTGAATGTAAATCCCGAGTCAACGATGATGCTACCTGGTACAAGAATGCTCTGGGCTTGAGTCTGATTCAACTGAACAGACAGACGCGCGAATTGGAAGAGCTGTGGTAGAACGATGAAAGGACAAGCTGTTGCATAATGTCTTTTCTTCTTGCATTTGATGCATTCGATATCAGGACTGATATCATGAGGTGGCTTTCTCGATGGTGCAAATGTAGGGCAAGTGGAATCAAAACCTGCGAGTGCCGAGAAATCATCATTAGTTGGCAGAGGTACCAATGTGGCCCATTCGATTGTGGCAAAACTGACAGCTGGTGTACCGTCTGGGTTTCTCCTATCCTGATCGTTGGGGTTGGATGTTGGATGAGTGCTTGGCACGGCGCTGGCTTTCCAGTTTGTGAGCAAATGAATGACGTTTCCGATCGTTTTCGGATATGAGTCTTGTCCAGCCAGGAAATCATTCTCTAACTTGTTCCACAAGGGCTCATACTTTACCTTGTTTGCATTCATGAATATCGCTATGGCAAGATAGAGATCTTTCGCATTCTCGAACCTGTTATAAAATTCGTCGATACTTTCGGTGTTACTCTGTTGAGTACTGTAAAACTTTTTTGTAGCCTTGAAAACCGAATGATATTTGTTGGTGGTATTATTCACCCCTGCTGTGATCTTCTGCAAAGATTGTAGTAGCCACACACTGTCAAAAGTTGATGATTTGGATAGATACTCCGGCTCACCATGTACTTCTTCTTGTAGGGCAGGTGTACATTGTCCCATGATTGTAGCCAATAGGATGGTTAAATACTGGGTCAAGTCTTTTTCGCGTTCTGCGTTTGACTTTAGTTGAATACCGTAGAGCGACATAGCTTCATCTCTGCGGTCCGCATTGTCCGCTTCTCTGATGAACGTTGCAGCTGCATCTTCGTCTGCTACTGGAAGAGAAGGGTTCAGATTGTTTTGTCTCCGGATTTCAGAGAGGGATAGTGTGGCCTGCTTTAGAGCTGCAAGTGGGTCCTTGAATTCGACAATTGCAGTGGAAATGTCTTTGGAATTATGGAAAGTAGTTAGAGCATGGTGATGAATGGACTTCAGGAATTTGGTGAAGTTATGTCCTCTCTGCTCAGAACTCGTTCCTAGAGTTTTGATTCCCGGGATTTTAGGTACAAATTGCGACAATGGCCTATTGTGTTGGTGTTGGTTTTGATGCCTGTTGTCATTTTGCCTTGGAGCCGCTGGTGGTGGTGTCGGAGGTGGGACTGTACTTTTGCTCATGCTTGTTAAATCTTTCGAACGTTCCTGTGTAACTTGTACGTATTGTGTGTGTTCGAAGTACGGTGAAATGCACTGCTGAGTTGGTAACCTTTGTGACTAGGGCTCTGTTGCCTTTGTTGCACAAGATACTGCCTGTTAGTAATAGAACACAAGTTTGGCAACGAGGTCTGATACTTCCATGAAAGTATAGTGATGGAGTTGATATGATGTGTTAGATCTTAAAAGTTTTTTAAAAGAAAGAATGTTGGAAATCAATCCTCTTTTGTACTCTTATCCAGTGGCGTTGAGACGTTGGATATCCTTTGGATGTCGAGTGAGGATAGATCTGGTCTAGAGAATGTAGACTGTAAAACTAACTAATCAATAACGGGATTCTTTCTTTTAAATGTCTACATTAACTAGACTGGTGATGGGGTCTCTGTCGTTGCCAATGAGGCGATCCTGTGCTTCTACGGCTATGAGCAGTTCTGTGGAGGCATGTTGTTCGCAGACCATACATCCAGGCATGCTACTATCAACTATCAGACTTCTTTAGCTGGTGGTGAGACCTCGTTGAGCCACTTTGAATGTGTCGAATCTTCTTGTGGAGTTACAATCAATCACAATCATGCTGACAATGGCACATTTGCTGCAGCATCATTCTACAAGAACTACGTTCCAATCAATCATATCTTTACTGCTGCATCATTCCGCAAGGACCGCATTACAATCAATCACAATCATGCTGAAGATGGCATATTCACTGCAGTATCATTCTGTGAAGACTGCACTTTGAAGAATCAAGAGTTATCTTTCTCAGCCGCCAACTCCCATCATCAGAACGAGGTTGCAGAAAGGTATATCCAGTCAATCACTTGCTTGGTAAGAGCAATGTTATTGCATAGTGCTCTGCATTGGCCGAAGGAAGATCGTTTGACTGATGAAGAAATTGTCATTGTCGAAAATAAAGAAGATAATGATTCTGACCATGGTGATCAAGCATATGGCAATGATCTAGTCGATGATGATGGCACTGAACTAAAGGAACATGCGTCGTCAAATGCTGGATTGATCTTACAGGAAAGAAGAAGGTCAAGACATTGCAATCAAGTTCATCTTAGATGAGGAAGGATTCCTGTTCTCAATCATAGAGAAGACGGAGATGGCACTGAACTAAAGGAACACGCGTCGTCAAATGCTGGATTGATCTTACAGGAAAGAAGAAGGTCAAGACATTGCAATCAAGTTCATCTTCGACGAGGAAGGATTCCTGTTCTCAATCGTAGAGAAGATGGAGATGACAATTCCGTCATTATGGATGATGATGGCGATCATAATCAGGATTTCCAAAATGATCATGATGATATCGATGGCATTCAACCAAATGAGGGAGATGCCACAGTTGGTGCCCTCGTAGCATATGAGGGAGATGATATAGCACCTCCTGAGGGAGCCCATCAAGATGCTAACACTCCAATCACTCGGCACACTATATCTAATGCTGACAGTTCAGTTTTCAGGCATCCCAGATCCAGATGGAGTGAAAGACCAATGTGGCCTATCCCAATGATTAATGAAGGTAGGAGGCAGGTTAAAACCGATGTGACACAATGCCATCATGCTGCTGCAAGGCGAAATGCAAGGCAAACTGGAAGGTTCTCCAGCTTTGATCAAATCAACTTCTCTTCTCATGAGGGAGCCAAAAGTTTTGGTACAAGAAGGCTCAATATTGGTCACATCAATAGGTATGAATTCAATGCCTTAAATTGGGGAACTTCATTATCTCTGCTTGCAGGCAAAATGAATGACACAAATGGAGATTCCAGTCACAACTTTGCCTCGATGGAAGTCTACCAGGATCAATCAGATCTGACCATGTACAAATTTCAAACCTTGGGCCTTGTGAGCAAGACCGCCGCTGAAGATAATCCAAACTTTGGCCAATCAATGAATGGTCCTAATGCAGAAGGATTATGGGATGCTTGCGCATGGGAGATATCAACACTTCAAAAGCTTTGTAGTCGCACACAACAAGTAATATGTGAAGAAGGCATCTACCTGGGCCTACAAGATCAAGCAGTTCCCATATGGGCTGATCCAGAAACTGAAGGCCCACTTTTGTATGAGCGGAGACATGATGCAGATGGAAGGAGTAGACTTCTTCAATACTTTTGCTGAAGTTGTCCAATATGCCACAATCAGGTTTCTCCTAAATCTCAATATCACGATCAAACTGAAATCAATTTGTTAATGTCTCAGCCTTCTGCCAGGCCCCAATCAAGGAGTATGCTGATCATGATGAGCTGCCTCAGGGATGGCAAATATTGAACAAGATAGGCATCAAAGAAGAGTTCAAGAAAGACCATTTTATCAATCGGAACCAATCCTTATATGGGCTCCAACAATCACCAAGGAATTTATTTTTGTATCTGAAGGGAAATTGGGAAGGGACAGGATTCCATCAAAGCAAGATAGATCCGTGCCTGTTCATCTCAGTGAAGTTCAACTATTACGTTGTCACTGATTTTACCAGTCTCTGGAATGCAGAAGACAATCAAGATCCCCATTGCATGAAATCAAGAACAACATATGTCATTTGTGTTGATGGATCTCCTATTGTCTGGAGCAGCAAGCTACAAACTCTAATTGCCAGTTCAACCATTAAATCAGAATACATCACAATGAGCACCGTTTGTCGAGAGCATGGAGGAATCATGGTGAAGAAGATCAGAACCAAGGATCAGTTGGCCGACATCTTTACAAAAGGATTCGGTCCCATTTTATTTGAAGATCTCCGAGAGAGATTATGTGGGTGGACAAGCTCTATCGAGCTCAAGCCTCCAATTGCTCAAGCTCGAGAGGGAGTGAAATGATGAGCTTTCCATTTGTAAGATACATCTTGTCATTGGAGTGAGAAATTGTTTAATTGCGCAAAAGAAGAATAATTTGTTCTTCGCGCGAGAAACAAAGAAGACTAGTCGTGTGCAATACAAGCTAGTCATGACTGACACCAATGATATTCACTGCCTTCTCATCCTCAAGTGATTGCTTGAGGAATAATACATCGTTCAATCATAATTTAAGTAAATCATACAATCTAATACAATTACAATACAATCAACAACATCTCTTGTTCCCGTGCCATACACACCCCGTAAACTCCTCTAAATCCCTTATCATTTCAGGTTATGAGCCCGAACGATTTACGCATCTAAGGCACGATAAAACAAGCAATGATACAATTCACGATTGAATTAATCCAAATCAATCAAATCAAGAACCCATCTCTTTAGACTATCAAGTCTCAATCAATCAATCAATCAACCAATCCCACTATCAATCATGTCCTGGGCAGCCGAGGATGCAAAAGTCGACATCAGAGAAGCAGCTCTCGCAGATGATTCCATTGTTGTTGGAGGAAGTGAATGCCTCCTCAGAAGACAGGATCGAGCAGGTCTAATCAAAGGTAACATTGCCATTTACAACAAGATGCATGAGCGGTTTGTTTACCCCTTTGAAGCTGAGTTCATTGAACTAAAGGACATGTCCATCACTGGAGATGCACTATCAGCAACACATCTCAATGATGCAGCAGCCCTGAGCTACGTGATTGAGCTCGTCACAGAGCGCTTTCAGCAGTACGACCTCTCGAATCTATTCAGCAAGTTCCCTGTGTTGGACATGGCTATAATCTCCACAAGAGAATGGACCAGTACTTTTATCGATCTCTTATCCAGAGACCAGTTCAATCCAATCCTAAATCAAGTAATCAAATCAAGTCCATCAATCATGTCCTGGGCTATCAAGACTTTTACAATCAAGATCGGAGAAGCAGCAGCACTTGCTGACGATGTAGTAATTGATGTTGGAGGAAATGAGTGCCTTCTTAAGAGAGCAGCCTTTCAAGGTGACCCAATTACGCTGGTACTAATCATCAAGCATCTGTCAGGCCTTAGATCAAGAGCAGCGAAACAGCTTTATGAGCACGTTGCCAAGATTAATATCAACAAGGAAATCGTGGACATTGTCGGGATCTTTACTATATCCATTTGTGAAGACTTTAATGCAGTATTCAAAGCTCCTCTTACCCAACATGAGTTGGGAGATCCAGCATTTACCTATCAACGAGTATTCAACATATCAAATAATCTCTACTACAAGCATCAAGACAAATGGGTATCTGCTGAGAACAACCAGAGAGGTTTCTTGGACAGCAATAGTGATATCCATTGCCACAACTGTGGTGGAGAAGGACACATTCAGAGAGACTGCGCCAAGCCACACAAGCAAGCAGGTGGTGATCTTGGACCAGCGTGGTTCAAATCTCTAGTGCCGACCCTACTAGGCATTCGCACAGTAACTTGTGCTTTTGCAATGATTCCTTGCATGATGATCAATCATGTAAATCAATTAGCGAGGTGCCACTATGAATCCGTGGTCAGATCCTCTTGTCTTGGAGCCAATCCTGCTCCAATCAATGCCAATGGCGTATCCATCATCACTGATGAAAATCATTTATTCATTCAGAAGCAGTCCCCAATATCTGAGGGAGCTCTGGACGATGCAATGGAGAGGTGCCACTATGAATCTGTGGTCAGATCCTCTTGTCTTGGAGCCAATCCTGCTCCAATCAATGCCAATGACGTATCCATCGTCACTGATGCAAATCATTTATTCATCCAGAAGCAGTCCCCAATATCTGAGGGAGCTCTGGACGAAGTAGGGAGGCTTTGCAACTCAACATCAATGACCTTGCCATCCTGTGTATCATCAATAGAGAGGTGCCACTATGAATCTGCGGTCAGTTCCTCTTATCCTGGAGCCAATCTTGCTCCAATCAATGCCAATGGCGTATCCATCATCATTGATGCAAATCATTTACTCATCCAGAAGCAGTCCCCAACATCTGAGGGAGCTCTGGACGAAGCAGGGAGACTTGGCAAATCAACATCAATCACCTTGCCATCATGTGTATCATCAATGGAGAGGTGTGACCCTGAATCTGCGGTCAGTTCCTCTTATCCTAGAGCCAATCTTGCTCCAATCGATGCCAATAACACATCCATCGTCATTGATGTGAATCAATTATCCGTCCAGAAGCGGTCCCCAATATCTCAGGGAGCTCTGGACGTGGAGGAGAGGTGCCACTGTGAATCTG